>QXGG01336788.1_pt1 | contig 18457 bp, 25 predicted proteins | sample 1982491 | NCBI WGS metagenome assembly QXGG01 (sample SAMN09924614, study PRJNA488089) | Wastewater metagenome, whole genome shotgun sequencing project. | isolation source: South African research farm wastewater | place: South Africa: Irene, Agricultural Research Council, Animal Production... | reverse complement strand
TTTTCATTGATAGGCGCGGTGATCGCGGGCCGGATTTGCGCGCCGAACTTCTCCAAGCCAAGCCGCAGCCATTCCGCCGCTTGCGCTTCGCTCACAAAAGTTTCAGGCGTGATCCGAACTCCCGGCAGGCCTGCGCGGTTTGTCGTGCCGTAGCCGACCGTCAGGACGCCAGCAGGGCAGATGTAGGCTTTCGGCTTAAAGCCCTCCCACTTCTTGACCAGATCGACCGTCTCCTGATTGATTTTCATTTTCTTAGCGCCCTCTCAATGTCATCCAGCTTAGAAAATACAGCCTTGAAGTTGTCCTGTAATTGCTTGAACTCGCGGTCATGCGCATGCTTGTTCGCGGCGGCCTCTGCCTTCAGGACGGCAATGTCGGTGGCATGAGCCTGCTGGGTGCGATACTGCATGAACACGAAAGCTGCCACCGGGGCGACGATCCATTTCATGATTGCTTCGAGAACTTCCATATCGCCCCTCAGTTGATGTCGTCGATGATCTGCACAACGATGTAGCCGTCATTCGGGAAGGTCTCGATGCTGGCGTCAGCATAAGTCACCTCGAATTCAGCCTGGTAGGTGCCGACGGTGTCAGTATCGGCGGCCACCCAGTTGTAGCGGACGATACCCGAGGCAGCCGTCACAACAGTCGCTGCGGCATCGACGACAGGATTGCCGCCGCCGACCGAGCGCATGTGGAACCGCACCGTCGCGCCCGTCAGATTGACGGCATTTCCTTCTGCATCTTGCAGCGTTGCAAGCATGGCCGGGCTGGTATCGTTCTGCTTGACGTAAAAGGTCATTATGCGGCCTCGTTGGCTCGGGTGACGACAACGCTATTCGGCGTGTTCGCGGAAACAATACTAACGCTGTTTGACGCCCGCGAGACATGCACATCTCGACGACGGCTGGCATTGATGAGGATCTGACCGACGACGGGATGCCCGGTCGTGATCGACACGCCAACCAAGGCGACGTTGACCACACAGGCCGCAGGCTGGATCTGAGGCGCGCCTGTGGTGATCGGCTGGGTGCCAAGGACGTGAACCTGAGCGACAATCGATGATTGGACGCTGGGCTGACCAGTTGTGACCCCGTTGGCATTGATGTGAACGATCACCTGAGCGGATGCCGCCCCGACAGTCGGAGGTGCCGTCGTGATGTTCGCCGCTGTGATCGCGTGCGTCTGTGTGATGGCCGACGCGCCAACAGTCGGCTGGCCGGTGACGATCTGCGCGAGCGTCAGGGCGTGCGTTTGGCCTATGCTGGATGCGCCGACATCCGGGATGCCGGACGTGATTGGATCGGCGTTGAGCGTCTCGTCCTCGGACATCGTGATGCCGGGGATGGTCGGCTGGCCGGTCGTGATGCCGTTGGCGGCGAGATTGTGGCCCTGCGCGACGGCAGGCGAACCGACAACTGGCTGCCATGCCGTGATTCCGTCGGCCAGTATGAACACGGCCTCGATGACCGTGGCAGAGCCGACGACAGGCTGGCCCGTTGTGATCGCGTTGGCATCGAGAGCATGTGCCTGGGCGATGCCGGGCGAGCCAACAGTCGGCTGGCCAGCCGTGATGCCATTGGCCGCGAGGCTGTGGCCCTGAGCAATGCTGGGCGCGCCGATGACGGGTTGCCCTGTCGTGATGGGGTTTAGGTTAAGATCGTGATCCTGCGCGACGGCAGAAGACCCGACAGTCGGCTGCCCGGCCGTGATGGCTGTTAGCGTCAGCGCATGGGTTTGCGCGATGCTGGATTCACCCAGCGCGGGCGCGCCCGTCGTGATGCCGTTTAGGTTAAGATCGTGATCTTGCGCCAGAGTGGACGCGCCGAGGGTTGGCGCGCCTGTCGTGATGTTGCCAGTCGTCAGTTCGTAGGTGATAATCGCCCCATCATCGCCGAGCGGGGCGGCTGCGAGTGGGGCGAAGCCAAGCATCGGTTACTCCAGTCCGAGGATTCTGCGCTTTTCCTCGTCCGACATTGCGTTGAAGACTTCCTCAAGTTTTCTCGGGAAACCCAAAGCCGAACGCGCCTCATCCTCACTGTCATACCACGACCATCCGTCGATTGGGTATTCATATTGATCGCGCTCATCACGCTTGAGGTGGTAGTTTGCGTTCAGCACGAAGTAGCGACCAAAGAGCAGGATGCCGCCGGGGTCACGCTTGTAGAAACCGCTAGTATCGTCCATCATTAACTCCCTGTGACCGTCCAGCCTTTGGCTGTCGCAATGGTTGGGGCATCACCAGCAATGCCGTAGTTGCCGCTGACCGTAATTGTCTGACCGGTGACTGTTGGCAGGTTGGTATATATTTCATCTAGTGCCGCAGCGGATAGTTTGCAGTTTGCAACGGAGAAGGTGAACCGGAAGTCCTTGGCCTCTACGCGGGCCAGATTGTTGCAGCTACCAAACATGCTACTGAAGTTTGAAGAAGATGTGACTGCGGTAGTCACTAACGCCGGCACAGAAGTTAGTGAGTTGCAGCCACTGAGCATGCTAGTCATGTTTGTCACAGCAGCGGTGTTGAACAGAGGCACTGATGTGAGCGAGCGGCAGCCATTTAACATGCCACTCATGTTTGTCACAGCAGCAGTGTTGAACAGAGGCACTGATGTGAGCGAGCGGCAGTTTTGGAACATGTAACTCATGTTTGTCACAGCAGCAGTGTTGAACAGAGGCACTGATGTGAGCGAGTAGCAGTCATTTAACATGTAACTCATGTTTGTCACAGCAGCAGTGTTGAACAGAGGCACTGATGTGAGCGAGTAGCAGCCACTGAGCATGTAACTCATGCTCGTCACAGCAGCAGTGTTGAACAGAGGCACTGATGTGAGCGAGTAGCAGTTTTGGAACATGCCACTCATGCTCGTCACAGCAGCAGTGTTGAACAGAGGCACTGATGTGAGCGAGTAGCAGTTTTGGAACATGTAACTCATGTTTGTTACTGTAAAAGATGTAATTGTGTCTGCAATGCTTACGTTTTTCAGTGTTCGGCATTCTTGAAACAGACTAAAAAAGCTGGTTATGCTCCCTAACTCATTCAGCCGCACCCGCTCAAGAAACCCATGACGAACAGTCGTCGCGCTAGACCCAATCGTCAGCGTTGTACAGCTAGGCGCAGCGATTGCAATGTCTAGCCAGCCCGTCGAGTAGCCGCTCACCAGTGAGGATAGGTTATGCTTTACGAAAAAGTTGACGCTGGTGAGGTCTTGACCGAACTGCGGGGTAATCGTCACGGTAGCAATCTTGTAGGGCAGAAGCGTGGCCGAACCATCATTGGTCAGCGTCACCGCCGAGCCGCCTCCGGTCAGCGACACCTGAAAACTGTCTGCCGCAGCATTGATGATGTAGTAGGCTTGCCCCTGATCCAGACCTGTCGTCGTGGTGATATTGTAGAACCGCACGATCATCCCGTTGCTGTAGCCGTGGGCGGTGCGGTTTACTGTGTCGGTCGCAGCCGTGAAGGTGACGGGTCCATCGGTCCCCGCCAGATCGGCATCGTTGTAGTCAAACTCATAGTAAGCTGTGGAGCCGCCGGTGTAGTTCGTCGTGGTGCCGTCGCCGTAGTCGATGGTGTAGTGACCCGAGATCGTCATGGCAAAGAAATTGCCGCCATTGCCGACGCCATCGCCGGGCCAGACAGCGTAAAGCCCGACAATCTTGTTGTCCCCGGCATCAGCCTCGCAGGCGGGCCAAGACGGGTTGCGGACCCATTCGCCTGTTACAGGAGGGAAAGGTGCGGCACCAAGCGCGCGTCCATTAAGCCCAGATGTGTTGCGGGTGGGATAGGCGCCGTTCAGTCGAATAGCCATCAGGTAACCTCAGAGCCAAACAGATTGAACGACACATCAGCCGTGGCGGCACGAACCGTAACGACATCAGTAGCAGCCAACGTCACACCAAGCGTAAACATAACGCTATCGTACTGGTTGATAGCTGCCTCGTAGACGATGTAGTGCTTGTCCGCAAGCGTAGCACCAGCAGGACGAACGGCGATGCGGTAGGTTGTCGATACACCGAGATTGCAAACAGCAATTGTGCTGCACACCGCAGAAGTTGCAGACGGAACCGTGTAAAGGGTTGTATCGGTAGCCGCAGATGGATGCACCTGCCCAAGAACCTTGTAAGTCGTGGCCATATCAGCCCCCCATCAGCATGAATGTTTGCTCAAAGCCGACTGCGCCAGTCCCGCCAGATACGGTCGTAAACGTCAGCGTCCCAGAGCCATTGGTGGTCAAGACCTGACCCGTCGAGCCATCCGAAGTGGGCAGCACAAAGTTGTCAGCGAAGTTCACCAACTCTTGCAGGTCAGCCGCAGCAGCCGAGACATAGACAACAGCATTGCCCGTCAGGTTCAGGGCAAGGTCACTATTGCTGCTTTCGATGCTTGCACGCGTCAGGGTCGTCCCAGAGGCCGTGTAAGTGCCAAGGCCGATCTCCCAAGCATCGCCATCCTCGATAACGTAGCGCACCACATCAGCGTCAGCGACACCAGCGGCAGCGAAGGTCTGATACCCGTCAACCGCCGACCCAAGGGTGATTGTGCCTGTGCCAGTTGTGACCGTTGTCATCTTTGCGCGGTTGACAAGTTTTGTCATGGCTTAAACCTCAGTGGTGTAACCCTATTACACGGGATCAGGGATGCCGATAGCAACCGACGACAGCGTGAAGGTGTTGCCTGAGGTCACCGACTGCGAAGCCGTGAGAGAACCAGTTGCCAGAAGGCGGGAGTTTGCCGTGTCCACGATAGCGTAGTGGGTTGCCGTGCCAGTGCCAGTGACCGAGCCGTCAGTGATGGCAGCGACAACAACCTCACGACCGCCGCCAGAGCGATCTTGCGGGGCGCCAATCGACAGCGATGTGCTGTTGCCCAGCGTGACAGACGCGACGTTAGCGAAGCTGGTTGCCTCGGCAGACGTGATGTGGATTGCGTTGGCTTCGGTGTCGAGAACGGTCAAACCGTTGTCGTAAACGCGGTCAGAAAGAAATGGCATTGCGGCCTCCTATGCAGATTTGACGTTACATTATCACATATCATGCGCCGCGACTAGCGCCCGCGCCCGCGCGAGATCAGCCTCAAACGCAATGCGGCAGTGATCATCCTGCCAAAAGAAAAGCGCATTGACCACATGGCGAAACGCGCGGCGCTGCCGGTAGCACCGCCCCGAGATGCTTTCATTCGCACTTGTGTTGCGGATAGACCAGAACGGCCACGCCACGTTGCCAAGCTGGCTTAGGGCATCGCCGATCATCACAAGCCGCCGCATTACTGCCACCAGCTATCGTCGGTGTAATCAGCCGGGATAGGGTCCATACCCCGCAACTCCTTGGCCCGGAAAATCAGCCGCGTTTCAACCGCCGCCGCAGCCTGGCCAAAGGCAAAGCACGTCTGAGCATCCATCGGCGTGATCGTGTTGTCAGAAGCAATCCAGCCAAAATCCTGATCTGGATTAGCCCAGCGCAGATCGCCCGGTTGCGCGCCTGCCGCAATGGCAAAGCCCGCCAGCGTAGCGGCCCCGGTGATCCGTTGCAGGCTAACCGTGTCGCGCTGATACATCTTGCCTTGGAACTCAAAGTCAGCCGCAAGTCTGCGGTCGCGCTCGGCGTTTACGTCCCCCGCGTCAATGGGCTTTGGCGGGGGCGGAACGTATGCGGCAGGGCCAGCCGCCACCGCCTGCGCCCATCCGTCAAGCCAAGGCTCGAGAATAACAGTGCGGCCGTCCTCTGCCTCATAAGACAGCACGTCATGCGCCGCCGTCAGGAATTTCAGATCAAGCATAGGTGTTGCCCTCCAAATAGGCCTCTGATCCGGGGAAAAGGTCCTCTCCGTCCGTCGAAATCCTTTGGTTTCGCAGATAAGGGGTTGCACCGCCGCCGTAGTTCCTGACTTGCAGAAAGTCGCCGGGCAACACCGAGGCATCCAGCGTTCGGGCAACGTATGAATTTGTATTGGCCCAAGTCGCCAAGACAGTCTCAACCCCGTTGCGCCGCCTCACCACGCTGGCCGACCCCGGAAAAGTAGCATTGTCCCGGTGTTCAAAGGTCACCCGCACCATGCCGGATTGCAGAAAGGCAAAGCTAATGCCATCCGTGGCCGTCATCTCTGCATCTCGCCGCGCCCGAACCTGCGCCCCGGGCGAAAGCCGCTGCAAGGCTCCAACCCGCAGGCGTGGCGCTCCCGCCGCACCTTCCGAAATAGCAATGGGGTTGTCCCGCAGCGCCGTTACCGTAGTGCCGGAAGGCAAGCCGCCCACGCCCACGGCTGCATTCGGTAAGTTTGTCCAGTCTGCCATTAGAGCCACCTAAACGGACGAGGCGTCCCGCCCTGATCCGTCCCATCATCGTTGAGCCAATAGCCAATCGTCGTGCGCTCTTCATCAGTAGCCGCCGACCAGCTAGTCGAAACAAGTGTATCATCTTGCCAGAGCCAAAGCACCCCGGCGCTTTCGTTATCTTCCGCGACAAAGCGATACCGCCCCCCCACCTCTTGCACCGATGCCTCAATCACAAGCCAGTTTCCGCGTATCTTGTCGCCGTTTTCGTCGCTGTCCAAGAAATGCTCAACGTCAATCGTGCCGCCTGTCCAGACTTTGCTATCGTCCGCCAGTTCAAACGTGATTTCGCGCCGAACATTGCTGAACCTGCGCAGATACGTTGCCGCGATGGTATTGGCGATGGCCCCGGTATTGATAAAGCGGCAAAACAACTCCCTAATGGCAGGCTCGCCGCCATACTGTATTTCTGACTGCACATCAATAAAGACAGCCGCATTCTCATAGCTGCCCCGGTCGGTGACGCTTAGTGTCGGATTGCGCAGGTTGTAATAGACAAAGACCTGTGACGCCCGATCCTCTGGCAGTTCTTTGATCGCAAAAGACCCCGCCAGAATATCGGCATCATCGGTTGCCAAATCGGGAAAGAAGTCTGGCCTTTGCGCTTTCAGGATGATTTTCTGCACCCGCTCATCCCACCACACATTAGCCAGCGCCTGCAAGCAAATCTCCGCCGCCAAATCTTCAACCGCCGTAGGCTGTGTAATGTAGCCCGTAAAGTTAAAGACGGATCGCCATGTGTTAAACTCAGCGTCCCAATCGGCCTTGGTGATGTAGCTTGTCGGGATCAGGCCCCAAGTGGTGAATAGGTCATAAAGAATATCGCTAAACGGCACGTTTACATAAGCCAACACCCGCTGCACTCGGGCGTTTTGATTATGCGCCGCCGCAGTTGTTTCCAGCGCGCCGCGCGTTAGCCCGGTAAACTCCACATTGCTGCCCACCGTGGCCCGCGACGTGTAAGCGATAACCTCGTTTCCGATCCGCACCCAGCCGCTTGCCGGGTAGTCCGCCAGCACCGCGCCAGCCACTTGAAAGGACGTGCCGTCAATTGCCAGATCAAGAGAAAGCTCGCCCGTGGAAAGGCTGGGCGCGGTCACGCCCGTATCTGTCACCTTCCGCAAGATGTCCTTTGCCGTAATCGTCACGCCGTCGCGGCCCGCGTCGATCTTTTCTATGATGTATTCGCGCTTGGTCATTGCAGACAGCGCTTGGCCCAGCTCGCCCTCATAAACCCGGATTATATAGCCAACATGGAAAGGATTTCTGGCAAGCCACTTGGACCAGAAGCTGCCTTTCGTCGTTGGATCATAGCCCCGCGTTGATACATACGGGTCTGTGTCAACGTCATTCCAAGGGAAGTCACGGATTTGCACTTGGCATACCGCGCGATATCCAAGAGGTGACTTGTTCCTAGATCCGCTGGCAACGTTTAGGACGGTCGGCGCTGTCTGCACCTGCCGCAAAGCAGGGATCGCCAGCGCAGGCTGAAAAGCCCCCGGCTCATCGCGCCAGTCAAAGCCTCTATCGCCCACAAAGAAAAGCGACAGGGTATCGGTCATGTCCAGCGCCGCGCGGAACTTGCACGTTTTGTCGGTGTTATAGCAGGCCGTGCCGGTGGCGTTGCATGGCGCTACGCCGAAGGTGCGGCTGCACAATGGCTGGACAATCTCAACCGCCTGAATGGGTTGCCGCAGGAAGGCCATTAGCGATACCCCGTCACAGTCATGCCGACCTGCACAAGATCGCGGATGCCCATATTCGTCGGGCGCGGGTCTGCGCTAGTCCAAGCCCATGCCACATCGTCCGGCATTTTGGATGGATTGCCAGCGATGCCAAACGGCTTCAACGGAAGCGTCCGCGCGAAAGGCTCGAAGTTGGTCCGATACCATAATGCGTCCAAGTGCGCCCATGAATAGGACGCCTCCAGCGCAATGCGCTTTTCGGTCCGCCCTAGCCATTGGCCAGTCTCGCTAAACTGCTGCTGACCCTCAGTGATGCGAGACCAGTTGGCGACACCGTGGCCCGCATAAAATGGCCTCTGCATCTGCAAGGCCACACCTGCGCGGATGATGCCCACCGCGTTACCCGTGCCGCCCACGGTCACCTGAATGCGCCGGATCGTGTGCGGCAAGCCGCCTGCCGTGTTGAACAAAGCGCAGATCGTCGTGTTGTCCGGCGGTGTGAAGCTGGCCCGCGTTGTAAAACCCCCAGACGTTGCCGCGCTTGTGCCGATGGTGACCAGCTTGCCCACAAGGTTATGCGCCGCGATGAATACGCAATCCACCTGTGCATCCGCCGCCGTTTCCAGCACCCAAGAACCCGCGTTCACCGTCCAGCGCTGGGCCGTGTAATCGTTTCCCGCCAGCGCAGCGCCCGTGCCGTCGCCCGTGATCGTGCCGGAAAGCATGTTCCACAGGATGCGCGCATGATTAAGCGGGCGATTGCTGCCAACCGTGTATCCCGTGGTGTTGATCGTCATGCGATGACCCCCCGGATTTGCCCGCCGTTCCGCTGCGTAGCGTTTAGCTGATCAATAAACTGGCGCGCGAAGTTCTCGCCGAAGCCGAAAGGGTCGTTGGTCAGCGTGAACTGAAACGTGGTCGTGGGAGTTTGTGCAGCCGCGCCGCCGCCTGCACCGCCAGCGCCACCCATGCTGCCACCTACGCCGCCACCGCCGCCAGCGCCGCCCGGTTGCGCGCTCTTGATATTCCGCACGGCATTAAGGCCAGCCGCCAGGGCCTGACCAGCCGCAGCAATACGCGCCCAAGGACGACCAACATAGGCTGGGTCTTTCAGAACCTCAGTAAATGCCAGCCAGCTATTCGCCAATGCCACCGCCGCGCCGATCTTCTTTGATCCTTGGAACAGACCGCCAAGCGCCGTGAGTGTCGCGCTAATCCCCTCGCGGGTTTCCTTGCCCATGGCAAATTGGTGCGTGCGCTCGACCTGCTCCATCAGGGCGGCATACTCCTGTTGCGAAATAAGCCGCTCTTGCAGCGCTTGGTTTAAGACCTCTTGTTGCCGCGCAAAACTTTCTGCCTGCAACTGCTCTTGCGTCAAAAGCGACTGCTGCAGGGCCTCCAATTCCCCTTGCAGCGGGTTCACCCCGACTCCACCTCCACCACCGCCGCCAGCGCCGCCAGTGTCAATCCATCCGCCACGGTTGTAATTCTCAAGCCAAGGCTGGTTGGGATGGCGGGTGTTCGCGCCTCGCACAGTTTCCCGCTGCGACCCGCGTTCATCATCGCCAGCCGTCAGCCGCTTCAATGCGCCACCCAGCGCCACGGCCTGATTGTAGGCAATCCCAAGGTTTCCAGCCATCGTAAGCGCGGCGGCAGCACCGGCTGAGATGTTGCCAAAGTCCACGAGGGATAGATCCGACGCAGCGAGGCCAGCCCGCACGGTTTCATTGGCGAGCTTGTTGGCCTCTGTCCTCGTATTGGCATAGGCCTGATACGCCGCGACGACTGCGGATTTCTGGCGCTCGGCCTGCGCGGCTGCGTCACGCTGTTTGGCCGCGACCTCACCGGCCCGCTGCGCTTTCACGCCCTCCATGATGGCGAGCTGTGCCGACCTGTCCTGCTGCTGCTGCAACAGGCCCGTGATTTCATTGTGACGGCCAGCGAGCGTGGCAATGGCCGCGTTCATTTCCTCCGTGACCATCCGCTGCCGATCGATGCTGTCCGTCGTCGTAGCCAGATACCGTTGGCCCTCTGCGATTTTGGCGGTGATCTCTCCGCGAATGCGGATTTGCTCATTGAGCAGTTCGACCTGATATTCCTCGTCAACGCCGAATTTCAATTTGTCGATTTTGGTTTGCGCGTCGATGGTCGCCGTCCCCACATCATCATAGGCGGCCTTGAGGCGCTCTGCAGCCGCCGCCGCTGCTGCCGTCTGCTCTGTCGATGTGGTCAGAGCCGATGCCAGCATGGGCAGCGCGATACCGGCCAGCAAACCAGCCGCCGTGCCAATAGCCCCGAAACCAAGGCCGATATCCGGCAACTGGATCGCAAGCGCTTGCAGGAAATTCCCGGTCGCCATGGTCTGCTGGCCGACCTGCGAAAGCTGCTGCGTCATGCCGCGCAACACCCCTGCAGATTTCCCCGCGCCAGACGCCACCCCGGCAAAGCCGCGCGTCAATGCCCCTGATTGCGAATTGGCCGCCTGCGCCGCCTGCGCTACCCGGCCAAGTTCCCCCGTTGCAACGCCAACAGCCGCCTTGAGGTCGCCAGCGTCACCGGTAATCCTGACATTCAGCGCGGTTAGTTCGGTCATCGCTTGGCCTTCATTTTCTCAGCGTGTTTCCGCCGCGCCTCTGCCCAATCCGCTTGGCTGAACCCTCCAGCCTTGCCTTTGCCTTCCGTCATTTCCTTGATGCGGCGACCTTCATCGACCTTTGCATCGTATTCCGCCCAGAAGTCACACAGCGGCAAACGCCAAAACTCGCTAGGCTGAATGTCCCACCCACGGGCCGCTTGGTAACAGGACCGCTCGAAAGCGGCCCACGTTACTCCCCCGTGCCAGCGTTGCCGCCGCCCTCCAGTTTTTCACGGGCTGTAGGCGTCACGATTGCTGCGAGGTAATCCAGCGCGATTGCCTTGGACTCGATGAACCCGTGCGTGAAAACAGCCTCTTGCACGCGCTCCAACTTCACATCCGCGCCGCCATGTTTTGCCCCGAGCCAGAGGATCATCGGCACGTTGTCCACGGTCGGGATCCACTTGGGTTGATGCACGATCCCGGCCTGCGCCATCATCGCCTCAAGCCCGGCTTCCCGCGCGATAGCCAGCGGATCTCCCACCTTCTGGGCAATTTCACGGGCCGCGCCGAAGTTCAGCCCGAGTTCCAGTTCCAGCCCGCCAATCGTGACGTTCATGCTGTGCATCAGGTGCCCGCCGTGTAGGTCACAGCGCCAGTGGACATGAATGTTGCGGAAAACTCCACCGCGCCATCATGCTCGCCCGATTGCTCGAAGCTGGACACAAGGAATGTGCCAGCAAGCGTCCCGGTCGTGGTCGGAAGCCCGATTGAAAGAGGCTCGCCCGTGATCTGCGCCTTCATCATTTCCGCAATCAAGACCTGATCCGAGGAAATGCCGCCCACCGTGACTTCAACCGACCGCAGGCCCGGATCGGCAAGCAGGGTGCGCCAGCCGTCGTCGTCGTCGGTCGTCACGTCCACATAATCGTTCGTGATCGTGTAGCCCTTGGTCCGAACCCCAACGAGGGTGACGGAATCCCAATCAATCGTCAGCGCGCGCCCATTTGCACCAGCCATATTTAGCCTCCTTTGGCGTTTGAAGTGTTATACCATAACAATATGCGCGGCGCTAGGCTTCCTCAATTGTGATCCGATACCTTTGAACGCCATGCTTTGTCTGCCCGTCTGGATCGTTTATCGCATCGCCAAAATCAAACAGGCAATCGACCACGTTGTATCCCGCTTTCGTCAACACGGCCCGGTGCAGCAAGCCATATGACTGATCCATCAGCGCTTTGACTTGCTTGAAGCCGTTGGCGCGCGACCAGAAATGCAGCGTGATCGTGATTTCAGCCCCGCGCGTGTCGTCCCTATCCCATGCGGAGGATGTATCATTGCCGATCACGCAATACGGGAAGGTCGTGGCGGGCGCGCCCTCTGGCAAAAATGGCGCGGTGTCGAATACTTGGCACCCGGTCAGAACGCCGTTTAGCTTTGCAAAGACAAGCTCTTGCGCGGTTGTATTGAACGCCGTTGCCATTATAGCTTTGCCTCCAACCTAGCGCGCAGTTCCTTTTCCACGCCGATCTTAGCCCGCTCGAAGCTAGGCATAAGCCAAGGACGCGCGGCCATACGGCTTGTGCCAAACTCAAGCATCGGACCGTATGCAACCGAAGTTCCCACTCGGCCCGTCATATTGCCCGGTTGCGGCAATTCAAAGCGCACAGAACCTGCCAGCCGCCCCGTGTCGCTTGCAGGGTATTGCCCCGGAGCGGAGGCTTGGTGCGTTACGTTCCCGCGCCGATACGTGAGGCCAGACTTTGGCCCGCCTTGGATGCCTGCAACAGCTAGGCTGTGGGTATCGGTCACTAGGTCGGTAATGACTTCCTCTAGCGACTGACCCGCCGATTGATCCAGCCGCTGCAACTGCGAAAGCAACTGTTGCAGCCCCTGCAATTCAACGCCAATGCTGACCATCAGCTTGCCACCCCATCGGAAAGCCGCCAATCCAGCCACTCGCCTTGCTCGGGCGATTTCACAACGCCCAAAACCCCATATTCCCTGCCATCCCACAAAACGCGCTGCGCTGCGGTGGCCCCGGCAAAGTATCGCGTGACCATTTTGTATGTATTTCCTGGCACCTGACGCATAAAGCCCCACCGCTCCGATCCTGGCGCAGCGTCAATCATGGCCCGCTTTGGCGCGCCCGCGACATTGGCCCACGTCACGGTAAACCCGCCCATGCCATCGGCAACGCGCGTCTTGGCTTGGATAGCCACGACATCCTTTAGCATCCCGGCGCTGTATTTTCCGCAGACAGCCATCAGAACCCCATTGGATCAAGGCGGCGGTATGGCTGCAAGATCGCCTTGCAAGCCGCTGGCAGGTCGCATCCCTCGCGGCACTCATACATCACAGCGACGTGTTGCTTAATCGCCTGAATGATCGCCTTTGGCGGGCTTGCCTCGCCACTTGTGTATCGGATTGCCACCGCATCCCGATTGCGCAGATTGTTGGGCCATGTTGCGCTCTCATTCAGATACAGCCGCGACCGATCAAAGCCATATTCGGCAGGATCAAAGACGGCGCTGGAATTGTCGCGCGCAAATGTGGTCACGCTCACAATAGACTGGACAGGGCCAAACGGCAGATCAACCGCCCGCGCATCGCCATTGGTCAGCCACGGGATTGATACCGTATGCACGCCCGGCCCCAATCCGATTTCGCGCTTGTCGTCATAGCCGGGGAAGCCATCCATCCGCATTTCAAGCGTCTCGGTGATGATTGACCGCCTGATATACTGCCGGATCGCGTCATAGCTTGCCTCAATAAAGGCTTGCAGCAATTCCGTATCTTGGCCCGCGCCAAGGTTAAGGAAAGCCCCCATATCGGCAATTGTGACGCCAAAAGACGCTGGCGGCGTGATGATCGTCACGGTATGGCGGTTATACATCACGGCGTGAACGTCCTTTGAATGAACAGGGCTTGGCTGTGGACTTCGGTGTTAGCCGATGGCGTCAAGTATAGCCTGCCCCCGTTCTGACCGAAAGTGTCTGCAAGCCGCATATTGCACCCCATGCGCTAAGGATGGGGGCGGAACGAACCGCCCCACACCTTAGATCACGTCGCGGCAACAGTCGCGCCAATAGCGGCAACAGGTGCCGATGCCGACGAAGGATGCCCGAGAAGGCCTTTTACCTGCACGGTGGCGTTAGTGCCTGCTGTGCCAGTCAGGACAGCCCGCACATACCGCTTGTTGCCGACATAGCCAAGCGCGCCCGCGCTGATGCCGTTTGCGCCATCGGTCGTGACGGTGATCGTCGTTGCCGTTGCACCGCGCGCGGGCAGGATGTCCTGCGCCGCGACATCGGTGAAGTCGGTGCCGACCGTGGTATCGCTTTCTTGCAGCTTAAGCGTAAAGCCCGCAGCCGTGCCAGCATCCGTGACGGTGCCAGTCAGAAGCGATACCCGAAGCGAACCATAGCCGCGCGTGTCGAACAGCGCGGAATTGTTCGGCGTGGTGCCGGACAGGGTTTGAACCGCCCCGACAACCTCGGTCAGATCAGAGATCAGATCATACTTTGCCATCTTTCAGACCTCCTTACGATGCGGCAACGCGCATGAGCTTCACCGCGTCGAAGCTCGTAACGTCGCCACCAGTCCGGCGGCGAAGGCGGAAGATCGTGTAGGGGTCTTCCGTGTAGGGATCACGCAGCACTTGCAGGCCCACCCGGTCAAGGATGGTGTAAGCGCGCGAGAAGTCGCCATAGGCAACGGCCAGATTGCCGCCCGTGCCGAGTGCCTGCATGTCATCCGCAAAGATGACCCGCTTGCCCAGAAGCTGCATGGTCGGAACGCCCTCGGCCAGCATCATCGGGCCGAAGAAGAAGTTGTCCTGCCCTTTCAGCTTGATGACGCTGCCAAACGTGGCGCGGCGCATCATCCAGACTGCGCTGGCCTGATAGTCTTCTTTTAGCGCATACTGCGTGTCGATCAGACCTTCGGCGGTCAGGCCAGTGGCCGAACCCGAAATGATCTGTTCGATCTTGTCACGCTCATAGACGCCAGCCGCCGCCCAGTTGGCATAGGTCAGCAGGCCGCGCGGCTTGTTGACGCCATTGCCCGTGAAGAATGAGGAGTTTTCTGTGCGGCTGATCTTGTCAGCGCCCTTGCCCTGCATCCACCCGGCCAGATCGAGATAAGCGTCCTCCAACATCGTGGCGGTCGCCTTCATCTTGGCCGTGATTTCGTGCGTGACGATCTCTTTCAGCCCGATTTCCGGCGTGTTTTCCGATGCGATGGACTTTTCGCCTGACCACTCTGCTGTGCCTTCATCATCGTCGATCAGGAACTCGCGCGACTTGGTGCCAGCCTGCTCGACATTGGCCACAAGACGGATGGGCGAAGTTTCAAACACACGCGAAACAACCGTTGCCGACAGTTCCGGCATGACCAGATAACCGCCGTTGGGGTTGCTATCGGTGGACATGGCGCGGATTTCCAGCGTTGCCCGACCTTCTGCACCTTTCAGCGCATTGATCGCCTCGCGGCCTTTCGCTTCCAGTTCCTTCGATGCGTCAGACTTGCCGCCGAAGTCGCCACGCTGCATTGCGGCTTCCATCGCGGCATTCTTTGCCTCAATGGCTTGCAGCTTTTCCAGCGCGCCCGTCACTTGGTCGGCCATCTTGTCGAACTTGGCTTCGGTCACGACATCGCGCTGCGAAGCCTTGAGGCTTTCCACCTCAGAGCGGAGCGGGACGAGGGCCTCATTGACCTTCTCGACCAGCCCCTTGATTTCGGTCATATCGGTCATTTGCCGATCCTTTCCAAAAGGGTTGCCAGTTGGTTTTTGATCGCCTCAGCTTCCCGCTGATCAACGTCACGGCCTTGGCCCTCAGCGTCCCGCCGATCAAGCCAAGCCTTCCATCCCCCGGACGTGATGAGTTTAGCATCCCACCGGGAAAATCCTTGTTCGCGCAACATGGCCTCAAAGTCTCGCTCAGTGGCGATTGACTTGATGCCCGTCACGGTAGCGGCTGCATCTGCCGGGATCGTCACGAATGACACTTCCCACAGATCAACCTCCTTCAAAATCCGATTATTTCCGCGCATTTCGTCGCGGATTGTGCGATAGCCGATGGAAAGCCCGTCCAGCGCGCCCATCTTGATCAGGGTGCGCGCCTCTTCGCCCAGTTCGGTATCGGCAATCCGGCCCTTCAAGCGCAGGCCCCGGCCATCCTCTGCCACCTCATCCCATACGCCGATGGGCTTATCCATGCGGTGCTGCCACAGCATCTTGGGCTTGCGCTTGGCGATAGATGCCGCAAAAGCCCCAGGCTCGATTGTATCGCCGTAGCTGTCAATGCCGCCGAATACAGAGCCATAGCCCTCAACCATGCCTTGATCGTCGGCTTTCAGTTCCAGAGCCAGAGACTTGATTTCCATGCCCGCGCCTTTCGCAGTTTGCAAAGTTATATCATAACATTTGCAAAGACGCTAGGCCTCGCCATCTTTTGGCCAAGGACGCCCAACGCGGCGATAAACAAGCGCGCATCTGCAATTGATTGACTGATACGCTGGCGCGCTTGCATCCCCCGGCCCGGTCATTAGGTCAAACCCGCCGCCGACCTTTGGCGACCGTGGCACAGAAAACAATTCGTCCGGCCCGACCGTCACTTCGTGCATGGCGCGGTGATTTGCATAATCCGCCACCCCGTCACCCTCGCCAAAGTCCCGCGTCCGATGGTCGTAAACGCTAATCCACCGCTTATTCATCGGGAACGGCGAAGTCTTGGCGACCTCTTGGCTTGCGTGCATCGCCGCCGTGTGAACCTCAGTCCTCGCTATAACTCTGGCTCGCGTCCTCGTAAAAGCCGGGATTACGTCTGTGAGCCGTTTAGCAATAGCTTCTTGGCCCAAACCTTCCACGACACCACGCTCAATAACCCTGGCAATCTGGTCTCGCGTTGTGTCAATGATCTGCTGCACTTTCAGCGCGCCGAACCGCTGGATGAATTCCAGCATGATCTGCTCGAATAGCGTCAATTCCTCTTGCTTGGTTTGCAATGCAGGATAAGCGCCCTTGTCGCCGTCCATAGCCAAGCGCCCGCCGATCTGCCCTGCATCCAACCAAACGCGGGAAAGAACCGCCGCAAGATCGCGCTTTGCCTCAAGCGGAATGTCCGGAATGCCTGTTGCCTGCCAGCGCGACAGCCCGCCCTGATATGCCGCGCGCAAAGGTTTTGCGATCCGCCTTTCAGCCTTGCGGATCAGGCGCATCTGGTCCGCCCATTGCTGACGCGCTAGTTCGGCGTCAGTCACGGCCATACCCGACTAGCGACATGGCACGCTGAATGTCGTCCGGCTGCACTTCATCGCCCAACGGCGTATAGCCAATTGCCTCGCGGGCCTCATCCACTGTCAGGACGCCAGCGGTTACGGCCTTCATCATGCGGTCAAAGAGGCGCGTCCGCACCCCTTCAAGCGCGCCGATCTTGTCCTCGTTGACTTGGAACGAAAGCCCCTGACCGTAGAACGGCAAAAGCCATCCGCCAAACTGCGACAGGAATTCGCGGAAGATGGGCAGGATCGTGTCGGTATAGAAACGCTCTTTCGCCTGCTCCAAGTTGTTGAACGTAGATGCATTGTTGTCGATCAGCGGCAGGGGAACGCCATAGGCCGAGGCGATCAGCTTTGCAGCCTCCTTTTGCGTGGACATGAAGTCCATGTCTTTCGGGCTGGTATCCATGGCTTGCCATTCTGCCCCGGCAGGCAAGACCGGGATTTCCCCGGCGTTGCGCTCGCCCTGAAACGCGGCCTTGAACCATTCTTTCAATCGCGACACGATTTCACCGCCTGCTCCTTCGCCCAGCTTGATCAGGCCGGACGGGCGAGCGCTGTTTTTCAAGAGGCTGTAATTCCACCGCAGGCCCGCGTTGTGCGTGTCTGCGGCAAGACAAGCCGCAACAAGCGGGGATTGCCCGCGCCAGTAGTCCAGCGGATTGACCATCTTGTGAAAGAAAAGCTGCGACCGCCCCGAAGGATACTCGACAGGGAATGTCCGCTTGGTGCCGTTTTGGTCGTAGACGTATTCCTTTGGCAGACCACCGCGCCCAGGCTCAACCTTGAGATAGAGCGGCGAAGCGTTCCAGAGTTCCACCGGGCGCGATGCCTCAGGATAGCGCAAAATAGCCATTTCGCCCAGAAGCATGAAGTTTGTGAACGCTTCCTTGATCCATGTATCCCCGCCCTGTGTCGGGTTTGGCCGTGCCAGCAGGTCAAGCGCGGGATGCGTTTCTAGAACGTCGCCACGCTGATTTACCACCTCAATTTCAAGATCAGCCATTGCGCGCGCGATTTCTTGAACGCATCGGTAAACGATGACGTTTAGCTGATAGCCTTCTTCGAGATACGCGCGGCGGTTTTGAGGGCGCACCCATGCTTGGCCACCGGGCATCATAAGCGCGGCCCCTATCGGGTTTTCCTTTACTTCGATATTGCGGAAAAAGGGCCAAGCCATGCGGCGCTCCTAATGCTTTTGCGCTGTTATATCATAACACATTGGCGGGGGCTATAGCACGGCAAAGAACGGCTCGGACGCGGAAAGCATATCCGCCACCGCGTCAAAGAGCGGGTCAAGCTGGTCATCGTGCGCGCCGTTGGGGAAGGTTGTAGCCTCTGCCAGCAGGTCAGACAGCCAAGGCGCATCGCGGGGCAGAAGCACGTTGCCGCTCTCGATCATGGGCGCGGCGTCGTATGCGCGCGTTACCTTATCCCGGTCGCGCTGGATTGCCAGCATCGGGATTCCCTCGCGCTTCAGCGTCTGGATTAGCCCTGTGCCAGATACCTTGTCTTCCACCTTGAACGCCCGCAGCGGTGCAGGCCCAGGCTTGTGCTTTGCCCAGAACGCGCGGGCTTGGACTAGCA
>QXGG01136056.1_pt1 | contig 18476 bp, 17 predicted proteins | sample 1982491 | NCBI WGS metagenome assembly QXGG01 (sample SAMN09924614, study PRJNA488089) | Wastewater metagenome, whole genome shotgun sequencing project. | isolation source: South African research farm wastewater | place: South Africa: Irene, Agricultural Research Council, Animal Production... | reverse complement strand
TCAAGGTCTTCCTCCTTGAATCCTACGCCCAGCAAGGCCTCCTTCGGCACATCCAGCGGCACCTTGCAGTTGGAACAGAGTCTGCGCGCCAGGCGCTGCGCGGTGATCAGCGATACGGCCGATGCGATGTTGAATGGCGCGACACCCATGTTCATCAGACGGGTGAGGGTGGAAGGCGCGTCGTTGGTGTGCAACGTTGACAGCACCATGTGGCCGGTCGAGGCTGCCTTGATCGCCATGTCGGCAGTTTCGAGATCGCGGATTTCGCCAATCATGATGATGTCCGGATCCTGGCGCAGAAAGGATTTGAGTGCGGCAGCGAAAGTCAGGCCTTGTTTGTCGTTGACATTGACCTGGTTGATACCGGCCAGCGGGATTTCCGCCGGATCTTCCGCCGTCGAGATGTTGACGCCGGGTTCGTTCAGGATGTTGAGGCAGGTGTAAAGCGAAACCGTTTTACCGGAACCGGTGGGACCGGTCACCAGCACGAGCCCATAGGGACGGCTGACGGCTGAGAGCAGGGCCTCCTTTTGTTCCGGCTCATAGCCAAGTGCCTCAATCCCGAGTTGTGCGCTGGACGGATCCAGAATACGCATGACGATTTTTTCGCCGTGGATCAGAGGCAGAGTGCTGACGCGGAAATCGATGGTGCGGGTTTTGGACAGCACGAGCTTCATGCGGCCATCTTGCGGAACGCGTTTCTCGGATATGTCCATGTTGGAGATGACCTTGATGCGCGAGGCCAGTTTTTCCTTGATGGCGAGCGGCGGCTGCGCGATCTCGCGCAATATGCCGTCGACCCGGTAGCGTATCCGGTAGAACTTCTCATAGGGCTCGAAATGCAAATCGGAAGCGCCCATGTTGATGGCGTCTATCAGGATCTTTTGTAGGAACTTCACGACCGGTGCATCATCGATCTCGATCGATTGCGTTTCTTCCGGCGCCTGTTCGTCGCCTTCCATGTCGAGGTTGAAATCGTCATCCACGGCGATCGAGCTGAGGCTCGTGTCGCTGGCCTCGACGATTTTGTCTATCCACTTGGAAAGCTTGTCGTCTTCGACCACGACCGGCGACAGGGTCATGCCGGTCTGGAATTTGACATCATCCAGCACGTGCAGATTGGTGGGGTCCGACAGTGCTACAAACAGCGTATTGCCGCGGCCTTGCAAGGCCATGACGCGGCTGGACTGCATGAGTTTTGGGTCTATGCCCTTGGCCGGCAGATAGTCGGCGTTGAGTGCATCGAGATCGAATATCGGGAAGCCGAAGGCGTTGGCGGCTGTCTCCGCGACGCGCAGAGCGGTCAGCTTCTTGCTTGAAATGAGTTGTTTGACGAAAGGGATCTGCTGCGTGTTGGCTGATGCCTGGATGGCGTTTGCTTCCTCATCCGACAACAGCTTTTCCTGGACCAGCATGCGAGCCAGCCCGCCTAATTTGATGGGTGAAATTGCTGTGGCCATTCGATCCTAGGATTCTAGATTTTGTGTACTGTTCATCATTGCTGAGTTCATGCAACCCTGAGCCCCCAAACGGATGATGCACGCTAGTCATTTGTTTGTAAAGAAGCCTATTTGGTTGTAAATGATTAAAGCAGGCTTGATTTTGTTGATATTGTGTCTCGATTGGGCAGTGCGCGCTAAAAAATTCTTGACTTATGGAAATAACGCAAGTAAAAATCCGTTCAGGCGTTTTAATTCCAAGTAATTTTGGCCCAAGCTTTAGCTCAAGTTCTTGAATTGAAAACTTTTTGGGGCGCCTCCCCTTGATTTGGTAAGGAAGTTTTAGATGGCAACAGGTACAGTAAAGTGGTTCAATGACTCCAAAGGCTTTGGTTTTATTACCCCGGATGATGGCGGCGACGATCTTTTCGCACACTTCTCCGCGATCGTGGAGTCAGGCTACAAGAGCCTCAAGGAAGGTCAGCGCGTGACATTCGATGTCACCGAAGGCCCCAAGGGCAAGCAAGCCTCCAATATCCAAAAGGCTTGAGCTTAAAATTGCAGGACAGACTTTAAATTAAAACGGCCCATGTTTGGGCCGTTTTATATTGTCGTCCTGTTATTGCATGTGCTGGATGATGGCATCGCCGAATTGCGATGTTCCGACTCGCGTCGCGCCTTCCATTTGAGAAGAGAAGTCTTCCGTCACATGTTTTGCAGCGATTGCTTTCGCCACGCCCTTGAGTACCAGATCGGCGGCCTCCGTCCAGCCGAGATGACGTAACATCATTTCGGCCGACAATATCAGCGAGCAAGGGTTGGCGATATCCTTTCCGGCAATCTTGGGTGCCGTGCCGTGTGTCGCTTCGAACATGGCGGTCGTGTCCGACAGGTTCGCCCCGGGCGCGATGCCGATGCCACCGACTTGCGCGGCCAGCGCGTCCGACATGTAGTCGCCGTTCAGGTTGAGCGTCGCAACGACGTCGTAGTCCTGAGGATGCAGCAGGATCTCCTGAAGGAAGGCATCGGCGATGCAGTCCTTGACCACGATGCCGTTCGGCAGTTTGCACCATGGACCGCCGTCGATTTCCACAGCACCGAATTCCTCCTTGGCGACCTCATAGCCCCAGTTCTTGAATCCGCCTTCGGTGAATTTCATGATGTTGCCCTTGTGTGCGATAGTCACCGACTTGCGGTTGTTGTCGATGGCGTACTGAATGGCCTTGCGCACCAGCCTCTTGCTGCCGTCCACTGAGACCGGCTTGATGCCGATGGCGGAAGATTCCGGGAAGCGAATCTTCTTTCTGACGCCCATGTCACTGAGGAAATTGATGACTTTTTTGACTTCGTCGGAGCCGGCTGCCCACTCGATGCCGGCATAGATGTCCTCGGTGTTCTCGCGGAAGATGACCATATCGGTTTTCTCCGGGTGCTTGACCGGGCTGGGTACGCCGTTGAAGTATTGCACCGGACGCAGGCAGACATAAAGATCCAGTTCCTGGCGCAGGGTGACGTTCAACGAGCGGATGCCGCCGCCGACCGGCGTGGTCAACGGACCCTTGATCGATATCACGTAGTCCTTGACCGCCTGCATGGTTTCATCCGGTAGCCACTGGTTGTCGCCGTAGACCTTGGTGGCTTTTTCGCCGGCGTAGACCTCCATCCAGGAGATGGCGCGCTTGCCGCCATAGGCTTTCTCGACTGCGGCATCGACTACCTTGATCATCGGTGGTGTGATATCTACACCGATTCCATCGCCTTCGATAAATGGGATAATCGGACGGTCAGGCACGTTGAGTGAGTTATCAGCGTTGATGCTGATCTTTTCGCCTTGCGCAGGCACTTTGATTTTTGAGGTCATGGATTCATCCCGAAAATGCTGATTCTGTTTAACAAGCCGTATGGTGTCGTTTGCCAGTTCCGAGCACATGAAAAACATCCCACGCTAAAGGATTATATTTCGGTTGCCGATGTTTACGCGGCAGGGCGACTGGATACGGACAGTGAAGGTCTGCTTATTTTAACCGATGATGGGGCCTTGCAGCACCGTCTGTCACATCCCAGGCACAAAGAATTGAAGACCTACTGGGTGCAGGTGGAGGGGGTTCCGGACGCGCAGGCTTTGCAGCGACTCGGTGCCGGTGTCGATCTCGGCGATTTTGTCACGCAACCGGCGAAAGTGCGATTGCTGTCGGAGCCTGCAGGACTGTGGCCGCGTGTGCCGCCGATACGCGAGCGCAAGGCCATTCCGACCACCTGGCTGGAAATCAGAATTGCCGAGGGCAAGAACCGGCAGGTCAGGCGCATGACGGCCAAGGTCGGTTTCCCGACCTTGCGCCTGATCCGCTATGCCATCGGTTCGCACACGCTGGACGGCTTGCCGCCCGGCGCTTGGAAAAAACTTGAACAGGGGGCGAGATGAAACCGGTCGCGATATTCCGACATGCGCGTATTGAAGGCCCCGGATACCTGGGTACCTTTCTGACCGACCAGGGGGTTCCCTGGCAACTGATCCGCATCGATGCGGGCGACGCTCTGCCGCAGAACATGCAGGCCTATAGCGGTATGGTGTTGATGGGCGGCCCCATGAGCGTCAATGACGCTCTGCCGTGGATATCTCCGCTGCTTGGTTTGATTCGGGATGCCGACCAGCGCGATATTCCGTTGCTCGGGCACTGTCTCGGCGGTCAGTTGATCAGCAAGGCCCTGGGAGCCGAAGTGAGCAGGAATCCGGTCAAGGAAATCGGTTGGGGCGATGTGCAGGTGATACAGGGATCAGAGTCTGCCGACTGGTTCGGTTCCGCTATCGGTTTTGAAGTGTTTCACTGGCACGGTGAAACCTTTGCGTTGCCGGCAGGGGCGAAGCTTCTCCTTGTCAGCAGCCATTGCCGTCATCAGGCTTACGCGCTGGGCAAGCATCTGGCCTTGCAGTGCCATGTGGAAATGACCGCGGACATGGTCAGGGACTGGTGTGCGGCCGGTTTGCAGGAGCTGGCCTCGGAAACAGGCAATGCTGCGGTTCAGAGCGCCGATGAGATGCAGCGCGATTTGCCGCAACGGATCAACAAGCTGAATGCCGTAGCGCACAGGATCTATGGCCGCTGGATTCAGGGCTTGCGGCCTTGAGTTGCGGCTGTTTTTCACGATGTCGATTGAGTCCGCGACCAAGCGCAGATGATGGGTTGGCGGATGGCAGGTCTGCGGCAGGCTTATGCTAAAATCCATGCCATCCACAACCATGAAAAAAGACCCCATTCATGTCCGGTAACACCATAGGCACACTGTTTACTTTGACCTCGTTCGGCGAATCCCATGGGCCGGGCATCGGCGGCATCGTCGACGGCTGCCCGCCGGGGCTGGAACTGAGCGAAGCTGATTTGCAGGCTGAATTGGATCGCCGCAAACCCGGTACTTCCCGACATGTGACCCAGCGCAAGGAACCGGATACCGTCGAGATTCTGTCCGGCGTGTTCGAGGGCCGGACTACGGGGGCGCCCATCGGCTTTCTGATCCGCAATCAGGACCAGCGTAGCCAGGATTACGGCAAGATCGCCGAAACCTTCCGTCCGGGACATGCCGATTACACCTACTGGCAGAAATATGGCATTCGCGATTATCGCGGCGGCGGGCGCTCGAGCGCGCGCGAAACTGCCGTGCGCGTCGCCGCCGGCGCTATCGCCAAGAAGTGGCTGAAACAGCGCTACGGCGTGGAGATCCGCGGCTACATGAGCCAGTTGGGCGAGATCGCCATCCCTTTCCAGAGTTGGGACGCAGTCGATGAGAACGCCTTCTTCGCGCCGAATCGCGACATCGTTCCCGAGCTGGAAGCCTATCTCGATGACATCCGCAATGCACGTGATTCGGTTGGTGCCCGCATATCGGTGGTGGCGCGCGGTGTGCCGGTCGGTTGGGGCGAGCCGGTTTACGATCGGCTGGATGCCGAGATCGCCTATGCCATGATGAGCATCAATGCGGTCAAGGGGGTGGAGATCGGGGACGGTTTCGCCAGCGTCGCCCAGCGCGGTTCAGTGCACAGCGATGAAATGACGCCCGAAGGTTTTGTCACCAATCACGCCGGCGGCATACTTGGCGGTATCTCGACCGGCCAGGAGATCGAGGTGCATCTGGCGCTGAAGCCGACTTCCAGTATTCCGCAGGAGCGCCGCTCCATAGACAAGTCGGGAGATGCGGTCAATATGCAGACCACCGGACGCCATGACCCTTGTGTAGGTGTGCGGGCGACGCCGATTGCCGAAGCGATGCTGGCTCTGGTGCTGATCGACCATGCATTGCGTCACCGCGCCCAGTGTGCCGATGTGGTTTGTAATACTCCCAGGATCTGAACCGGGACGCACCGACGTTCGCAGGCATCACCCCTAAAGCCGCCGATATGCAAAGATTTCCGTATTGGCGGCTTTCCAGTTTTTATTTCACCTATTACATGTTCGTCGGTGCGTTCGTACCGTACTGGGCGCTCTATCTGAAATCGGTCGATTTCTCTGCAGTCGAGATCGGCATCCTGCTCTCCCTGTTCCAGCTCAGCCGGATTTTTTCACCGAGCTTCTGGGGCTGGCTGGCGGACAGAACCAATCGCCGTGTCGTCTGGATCAAGCTGACTGCCCTGCTGGGCCTGCTCGGCTTTACCGGCGTGTTCTTCGGCACCAGTTTCGTCTGGCTGTTCTTTGTCATGGCAGCGCTCAGCATCTTCACCAGCTCAACCCTGCCGCTGGCGGAAGCGGTCACCATGGCGCATATCGAACCAGCCAACCAGCCCTACGGTCGCATCCGTGTCTGGGGTTCGATCGGTTTCATCGTCGCTGTTCTGGGCCTGGGCGTGCTGCTGGATTATGCCGAAATCGAGAGTCTGCTCTGGTGTCTGCTGATGATACAGGCCGCGCTTTTCCTGCTCAGTTTCAAGATTCCGGAGCCATTCGTGGCCCCGCATCACACCGATCATCTGCCGGTATGGAAGATCATCGCGCGTCCCGAGGTGTTGTCGCTGCTGATCGGCAGCTGCCTGATGGTCAGCGCGCACAGCGTCTATTACAGTTTCTTTTCGCTGTTTCTGGAGGAGCGCGGTTACAGCAAGACCCTGATCGGCATGCTATGGGCCGTCGGCGTCGTCTGCGAGATACTCATGTTCGTCGTCATGCCGAGGCTCACTGCCCGATTCAGTCTCAAGCAGATTTTGCTTATGAGCCTCATGCTGGCGGTATTGCGTTTCGCCATGATCGGCCTGTGTACTTCCTCGCTGTTCCTGCTGTTGCTGGCGCAGACCCTGCACGCGGCGACCTTCGGCAGTTTCCATGTGGCGTCTGTCGCGATCGTGCATCAGTATTTCAAGGGGCGCCATCAGGCCAAGGGGCAGGCGATCTACAGCAGCGTGGGCTACGGCCTGGGCGGCACCATCGGCGGCATTTCGGGCGGTTATGCACTGCAGTATCTGGGCGGTGAAACGACATTTGTGCTGACTGCGCTCTATCCCCTCATCGGCTTCGTGGTGGTTGCGTTCTGGCTGAAAAATGTCCATGCTGGGCGCTAGAACAAACCTCGGATCGAAACGCATGCGTCATTTCAAGCGACCTCTGAATATTTGTCTGGCCATTCCGTTTTTTCTGTTACCGGGGCCGGCCCTGGCCGATACGCAGGTCAATGTTGCGGGTCTTTTCAGCGGTAAAGCGGTGCTGGTAATCAATAACGGCAAGCCGCAGACCGTTTCGGTCGGGCAGACGACTGCGGAAGGCGTGAAGTTGCTTGCGGCCGACAGCGGGAAGGCCGTGCTCGAGATCGAAGGCAAACGCCGTGAAGTGACCATGGGGCAGGCGGTGTCGGTCGGTTCGCGCGAGTCTGGTCCGGCCAGCGTGACGCTCTATGCTAACGCCGCCGGTCATCATATCGCCGATGGCCTGATCAATGGCGTGCCGTTCAAGTTCATCGTCGATACCGGCGCGACCTCGATTGCCATGAACAGCGGCGATGCGAAGAAGGCCGGCATCGATTTCCTGCGGGGTGAACGTGTGCCGGTACATACGGCTAATGGCGTCGTAACGGCCTATCGTGTGGACATCAATACGCTCAAGATTGGGAGTGTGGTGTTGCACCAGGTCGAGGGCATGGTGCTCGAAGGCAGCTCACCTGCCGTGATTCTGCTCGGCATGAGCGCGCTCAACCGGCTGGAAATGAAACGTGAGGGCATTGCCCTCACGTTGATCAAGAAGTACTGAAGGTTTCAGGCAGCTTTGCGCTTGTCGCGCTCAATCAGAGCATATGCGGAATGGTTGTGAATCGACTCGAAGTTCTAGCTTCGGCATGACGCACTACGTGCATTAGCCTCCACTGAAATTTCGAGAGAGAAGATTATTTCTCTGCGAGCTTGTTACGTTCGATGAGCGCGTAAGCTGAGTGGTTGTGAATACTCTCGAAATTTTGGCTTCGGCCGCTACACTTAACTTCGGCTTGTGCCGAAGTTAGCCTCCACCTGAACACGGTTTAATTTGTGTTCCGTTTATCGCGCTCTATCAGTGCATATGCGGAATGATTGTGTATCGACTCGAAGTTCTCAGATTCGACGATGTAGGCGTCGATCCTGGGTTCGGCATTCAGTTGTGCCGCCACATCGCGCACCATGTCCTCGACGAATTTCGGATTATCGTAGGCACGCTCCGTGACGAATTTCTCGTCCGGCCGTTTGAGCAGGCCGTAAAGTTGGCATGAGGCCTGCTCTTCGACCAGCGAAATCAGGTCCTCGACCCAGATGAAATCGTTGATGCGGGCGGTGACGGTGACATGGGAGCGCTGGTTGTGCGCGCCGTAGTCGGAAATCTTCTTTGAGCACGGGCACAGGCTGGTGACCGGCACCAGAACCTTGACCGTGATGTCGAACTTGCCTTTGTGAATTTCGCCGATGAAAGTCACTTCGTAATCCAGCAGGCTTTGCACGCCGGAAATCGGAGCGGCCTTGTTGACGAAGTAGGGGAAGGTCATCTCGACATGGCCGGATTCCGCTTCCAGGCGCTTCACCATTTCGCGCAGGATGGTTTCGAAGGATTCGATCGAGATCTCGCGTTCGTTCATGTTGAGGATCTCGACGAAGCGCGACATGTGCGTGCCCTTGAAATTGTGCGGCAGATGCACGTACATGTTGAACATGGCGACCGTGTGCTGCACGCCACCGGTCTTGTCCTTGACCTTGACCGGGTGGCGTATGGATTTGATGCCGACCTTGTCTATCGCAAGATGGCGGGTATCGGGGGTGTTCTGGACATCCTCGATGCCCGGGATATTGGGTTGGTTCATGAGCTTCTCGTCTCGATGGGGACTCAAATAATACTTGAGTATATCACTGGGTTAATTTTTTCTCAATTGAGGCAATCATGCCATCGCAGTTCAGACCGCAGTCGGCCAGCATGGTTTCATGCACGCCGTGTTCGATGAATCGGTCGGGCAGGCCGAGACACAGGGTCTCGACGTGCAGGCCCATCTCCTGCAAGGCTTCCATGACGGCTGCACCGGCGCCGCCGCTGACGGTATTTTCCTCGGCCGTGACGATCAGCGCATGGCGGTTGGCGAGATCACGGATCAGTTCGATATCCAGCGGCTTGACGAAGCGCATGTCGGCAACTGTCGCATCCAGAGCCTCCGCCGCTTGCAGGGCGGGTTGCAACATGCTGCCGAACGCAAGAATCGCGACCTTGTTTCCTTCGCGCCGAACCAGTCCACGCCCCAGCGGCATGCTTGTCATCGGTTCGCTGATGGAAGCCCCGATACCGCAGCCGCGCGGATAGCGAACGGCTGTCGGGCCATCGATCTGGTATGCGGTATAGAGCATCTGACGGCACTCGTTTTCGTCGCTGGGCGTCATGACGACCATGTTGGGGATGCAGCGCAGATAGGTGAGGTCGAAACTGCCTGCATGGGTCGGGCCATCGGCGCCGACCAGGCCGGCACGGTCGATTGCGAAGACGACCGGCAGGCTCTGCAGGGCGATATCGTGGATCAACTGGTCATAGGCGCGCTGTAGAAAGGTCGAGTAGATCGCCACTACCGGCTTGAGTCCATCGCAGGCCATGCCGGCGGCAAAAGTTAGCGCATGTTGCTCTGCTATACCGACATCGAAATAGCGCTCCGGGTATTTTTCGGCAAAGGCGTTGAGGCCGGAGCCGTCGCACATGGCCGGCGTGATGCCGACCAGGCGCTGGTCGCGATCGGCCATGTCGACCAGCCACTCGCCGAACACCTGGGTGTAGGTTTTGCCGTGGCTGGCGCCGACCGAGTCGCCGTTGCTGGGGTCGAACTTTCCGACGCCATGATATTTGCCCGGATTGTCTTCGGCCGGCTGGTAGCCGTGGCCTTTTTGTGTCACAACATGCAGAAATTGCGGCCCTTTCAACTGCCGGATGTTGTGTAGCGTGGCGACCAGAGTGTCGAGATCGTGGCCGTCGATCGGGCCGATGTAGTTGAAGCCAAACTCCTCGAACAGCGTGCCCGGCGTCATCATGCCCTTGACGTGTTCTTCCGCGCGCTTGGCGAATTCCAGTACCGGCGGCACCTTGCCCAGCACTTTCTCGCCCGAGCGCCACATGCGCTCGTAGAGCTTCCCTGACAGCAGTTTGGCCAGGTAGTTGTTGAGGGCACCGACATTGGGTGAGATCGACATGTCGTTGTCGTTGAGGATGACCAGCAGGTTGGCGTCCATCGCCCCGGCGTTGTTCAGGGCCTCGAACGCCATGCCGGCGGTCATCGCGCCATCACCGATAATGGCGACGGCTCTCCGTTCCAGACCCTGCTGCTGGGCGGCTACGGCCATGCCGAGGGCAGCTGAGATCGAGGTGCTGGAGTGCCCGGTGCCGAAGGTGTCGTATTCGCTCTCGCAGCGGCGAGGGAAGCCCGCGATGCCATCGGGCTTGCGCAGCGTGTGCATCGCTTCGCGCCGGCCGGTCAGGATCTTGTGCGGATAGGTCTGGTGGCCGACATCCCACACCAGCCGGTCGTCCGGCGTATCGTAGACGTAATGCAGCGCGATCGTCAGTTCCACCACGCCCAGGTTGGAAGACAGATGACCGCCGGTCTGGGCGACGCTTTCGATCAGAAAGGCGCGCAATTGCCGGGCCAGTTCCGGTAGCTGTTTACGCTCCAGCTTGCGCAGTTGCTGCGGGGAGTCGATGGATTCCAGTAGTGGGTACATACGGGTCGGCTTTGGTTCTGGTTGGTTGAAACGACTCAATGGTCGCGCTGCATGATGAAATCGGCAAGTTGAACGAGGCGGGTAGCCTTGTCACCGTATGGCGACAGCTGTGCGACCGCATGGTCGTAGAGTTCCTGCGCCAGAGCCCTGGCACGCGCGAGTCCGAGGATCGTCACGTAGGTCGGCTTGTTGGCGTCGGCATCCTTGCCGGCCGTCTTGCCGAGTGTCGCCGTATCCGCCTCGCTGTCCAGGATGTCGTCGACGACCTGGAACGCCAGACCGATGGATTGGGCGTAATGGTCGATCGCCTTCAATATGTCGGCGGGTACTTTGTCGGCACAATGGGCGCCCAGCAGCGCGGCGGCGCGGATCAGTGCGCCGGTCTTGTGGATGTGCATGAATTCCAGTTCGGACTGGTTCAGGGGCTGACCGACGCTGGCAAGATCGATGGCCTGGCCGCCGGCCATGCCTCTGGAGCCGCTGGCGACGGCCAGAAGGTGGACCATGTGCAGCTGGCGGGCAGGATCCTGATGCAGGCCGGGCTGCGCCAGCAGCTGGAAGGCGAGGCTTTGCAGCGCATCGCCGACCAGTAGCGCCGTAGCGTCGTCGTATTGCTTGTGGCAGGAGGGTTTGCCGCGCCGCAAGTCGTCATCGTCCATGCATGGCATGTCGTCGTGCACGAGCGAATAGGCGTGGATCAGTTCGACTGCACAGGCGGCGGCATCGGCTCTTTCGGGTGCTGCGCCGCATAACCCGGCGGCAGCATGGGTGAGCAGGGCGCGCACACGCTTGCCGCCGCCCATGACCGAATAACGCATGGCGCCATGCAATTTGTGCGGGACGATATCGGTGCCGGGCAAGTAGTAATCGAGGGCGGTTTCCGTCCTTTGCTGGATGCGGACGGCCCAGTTCTGAAAATCATTCATCACGATAGGTTTGCAAGGTGTTGTTTTCGTTCAGCAGGCGGACCTGTTGTTCAATGTCGGCGAGGGCTTTCTGGCATTGCTGCAGCAATTCGCTGCCGCGCTGGTAGGCTTGCAGGGACTGTTCCAGAGGCAGTTGGCCGGCCTCCATCTGGGCGACGATCGCTTCCAGTTCTTTCAGTGCCTGCTCGAAATCGGGCCGGGATTGTTTCGGTTTGGTCATTGCCATGCGTGCTTTCGGGGGTCCATGTGGCGGTGATAGCGGCTAATGTTCAAGGCCGCGCTACCGCCTTTCAAGACCGATAGTTTACGCTGTAAGACGCTTTTGGAGAAATCCCGCACCGGCTCAGATGGACAGGATACTGCACAGAAACTGTCGGATATCGGCCACTTCCCGGTCGCAGACGCTATGCGCCATCGGGTATGTCTGCCAGGTCAGCGGGTAACCGGCCTCCGTCAGCAGCCGGGCTGAATTCTCGGCAGTCTGCAGCGGCACGATGCTATCGAATGTGCCGTGCGCCATGAAGACCGGCAGGGCGCGGTTGGCCAAATGCGCTTCTTGTTGCAGCCTGGTCTTCAACGGCAGCCAACTCGACAGCACCAGCACTCCGGCCAGCGTTTCGGTATGGCGCAAGGCGGTGTGCAGGGCGATTGCGCCGCCTTGCGAGAAGCCTGCCAGCACGATGCGGTGCGCCGCGATTCCCTTGGCTTTTTCCTTTGCGATCAGCGCTTCGATCTCCTGCCGGCTTTGCCGGATGCCGGTTTCGTCCTGCGGGCTGTCGGCGTCGAGGCCGAAAATGTCGAACCAGGCACGCATCTCATAACCGTTGTTGATGCTGACTGCGCGATAAGGTGCATGCGGCAGAATGAAGCGCACGCCGGGCAGGTTCAGGGCGTCGACGATGGGTTCGAAGTCATGGCCGTCAGCGCCCAGTCCGTGCATCCAGATGATGCTGGCATCGGCTTCCTGGTTCGGGTTGCGTTCTATGGTGTCGAGCATGGGCTGTTCGTGTTTTGCAAGTCTTGGGATGATGGCAGGAAATCGTTCCGTTCCGACGGATGGTTCGAGCTCGGTGCAGTGCTGTCAAAAGCCGGAATTTTGCGATATGCTGCAAGAAAATCAGGGAATTACACCGGCATCGTCACAATAATAATGAGCCTATGACATGAAATTTCCCGAGTTCATCTCGCGTCATCTCGTTCGCACAGCACTCAGCCTGAGTGTCGTCATTTTACTATTGCTGCACGCCAGCGGCGCATTTCAACTGGGATTTATCAATCGCCTGGAAAATTTCAGCTACGACCTGCGCCTGAATCTGATGATGCCGGGCACGGTCGACCCGCGCATCGTCATCGTCGATATCGACGAGCGCAGCCTGCAGGAGCAGGGGCGCTGGCCCTGGGGTCGCAACAAGCTGGCGACGCTGGTGGACAGGCTGTTCGATGATTACGAAATCGACGTGCTCGGTTTCGACGTCGTCTTTGCCGAAAAGGACGAGAGTTCCGGCCTCAAGAGTCTGGAAGATATCCGGCAGCAACACCTGCAGTCCGATGCCGTCTTTGCCCGGCTGGTCGAACAATTGCGGCCGCAGCTCGATTACGACCAGCGTTTCGCCGACAGCCTGCGCAACCGCAAGGTGGTGCTCGGCTATTATTTCCGCAGCGACGAAGACACGGAAGGCAGAGTCGGCATGTTGCCTGCTCCTTCCTTCGTTGCCGGCAGTTTCAGCGGCCGGGATATCGCCTTCATGGAGGCCACCGGCTTCGGCGCTAATCTCGCGGTACTGCAGCAGGCGGCCGCTGCGGCCGGTCACTTCAATCCGGATCCGGATGAGGACGGCATATCACGCCGCGTGCCCATGGTCATGAACCTCGACGGCAACAGTTATGAGGCGCTTTCCATCGCCGTGGCTCGGGTGGCGCTGGATGCGTCCGCCTTGCAGGCCGGATTTGCCGAGGGGCTTGGGGTTGGTGCGCGTTATGCCGGGCTGGAGTGGTTGCAGCTGGGGGATTACCGTATTCCTGTCGATGCGCGCGTTTCGGCGCTGATTCCTTACCGAGGACTGCAGGGCAGTTTCCGTTACGTGTCTGCCACCGATGTGCTGAACGGCAAAGCCGACCGGGAAGTGCTGAAAGACCGCATCGTGCTGGTCGGCACCACTGCGCCAGGCCTCATGGATCTGCGGGCGACGCCGGTACAGAACGTCTATCCCGGGGTCGAAATCCACGCCAACATGATCGCCGGCATCCTCGATCAGAATATCAAACAGCGTCCCGCATACACCGTCGGCGCGGAGTTCGTGTTGCTGTTGCTGACCGGACTGCTGCTCGCGTTGCTGTTGCCGGCATTGGCGCCGTTGTGGGCCACGATTTCGGCTGCTGTCGTGCTGGCGGCTTACGTGGCCTTCAATCTGGTCGCCTGGCAAGCCGCCAATCTGGTGTTACCGCTCGCTTCCGGTCTGCTGTTGATCAGCGTGATCTATGTCCTCAACATGACTTATGGATTTTTCGTCGAATCACGTGGCAAGCGTCAGCTGGCCGGGCTGTTCGGGCAGTATGTGCCGCCGGAACTGGTGGACGAGATGGCGAAGAATCCGGAAGCCATCAGTCTGGAAGGCGAGAGCCGCGAAATGACCGTGCTGTTCTCCGATGTGCGCGGATTTACCAGCATCTCGGAAGGGCTGGACCCGAAACAGCTGACGCAGCTGATGAATGAATTTCTGACGCCGATGACGCATGTGATACACGATAATCGCGGTACCATAGACAAATACATGGGTGACGCCATCATGGCCTTCTGGGGAGCGCCGCTGCCGGATCCCCAGCATGCATCGCACGCGGTGAAGGCAGGCATGCAGATGCTGGCGAGGCTCAATGAATTGCAGGCGCAGTTCCGGCAACGCGGCTGGCCACCGATCCATATCGGCATCGGCCTCAATACCGGTGTCATGACCGTGGGCAACATGGGTTCGGAGTTCCGCATGGCGTATACCGTCATGGGTGATGCCGTCAATCTGGGCTCGCGGCTGGAAGGGTTGACCAAGAATTACGGCGTGCAGATGATCGTCAGCGAGTTCACGAAGGCCAGTGTGCCGGAATATGTCTATCGCGAGCTCGATATCGTGCGCGTCAAGGGCAAGGACAAGCCGGTGGTGATCTACGAACCGGTCTGTGCGGCCGGCGAGGAAGACAAGGCCTTGCAGGATGAACTCAAGCTCTATCGGGAGACTTTGAAACTGTATCGCGCGCAAAACTGGGATTTGGCAGAAATGCAGTTCATCAATCTGCAGCAGATGTATCCGCAGCGCGCGCTCTATGCCATGTATATGGAACGCATCGCGCATTACCGACAGAATCCGCCGGATGCCGACTGGGATGGTGTCTTCACCTTCCAGACCAAATAGACAGGAGCCAGTATGAGAGTCAAGGTATTGGGTTGCAGCGGTGGCATCGGCGGGACATTGAGAACCACCAGTTTTCTGATCGATGAGGACATCCTGATGGATGCGGGTACCGGCGTCGGTGATCTGACCATCGAACAGTTTCTCAAGATCAACCACATCTTCATCACGCATTCGCATCTCGACCATGTCGCCTGCATCCCCTTGCTGGCCGACAGCGTGCTAGGCTTCCGTGAGGCTCCGATCACGCTGTACGCCACGGCAGAGACCTGGCAGATATTGAAGGAACACCTGTTCAACTGGAAAATCTGGCCGGATTTCACCACCATCCCGTCCGCCGAGCATCCCCTGCTGGTCTGGCAGGAGATCCGTCTCGGCCAGACGGTCGAACTGGATGGGCGCAAGTTCACCCCGTTGCCGGCCAATCACGTCGTGCCCACGGTCGGCTTCCATCTGGAAGGTCCGAATTCGAGCATGGTGTTCACGGCCGACACCACTGTCTGCGACGCCTTGTGGCCGGAAGTGAACCGCATCGCCAATCTCAAGTACCTGATCATCGAAACTGCGTTCAGCAACGAGGAAATGGAACTGGCAAAGATGTCCAAGCACCTGTGTCCGGCGATGCTGATCGAGGAACTGGACAAGCTGGAACATTCGCCCTTGCCGCGCATCTACATTACGCATCTGAAACCGGGCGAGGGTGAGGTCATCATGCGCGAGGTCGATCGCGACGCCTATCGATTCAACGCGCGTCCCTTGTACAACAGCCACATCTTTGAGCTGTAATCCGAATTTTGAGTTGCAGTATTTGAAAGCACACCGTTTGCAGGAACAATAAAAATGTCATCACCGACGATCGAACAACTCAAGCAACTGGCGCCTGTCGCTGTCCTGTCCGAGGCCAGGCTGAAGGAACTGGCCGGCTTGTGTTTCATTGAAACCGTCAGCCGGAATCTCGACCCCTTGCGCATGAATATCCTGCAGGCAGGCGACCAATCGCTATACCTCTTGAAGGGCGATCTCGGTGTGCGTCTAGCGGACGGCAGCAAAAAGATCATGCGTGGCGGCACGGAGGCTGCCAGCCATCCGGTCAACGACGGCAGACTGAAGCTGGTCGATACCGTCGCCATTACCGATGTCGATATCCTGCGCATCGATGCCGATTTGCTCGACATCATGCTGACCTGGGATCAGCTTTCCGGTTATGAACCTCCAACCCAGAAAACGCAAGCAGCTGCCGGAGCACACAAACGTCCGGTGACGGAATGGATGCGTGAAACCGCCACTTTCAGCGCCAACAAGCTGCAAAGCGGGGTATTCAGTCGTCTGCCCAGCGCCAATATCGAGGAAATGTTCCGGCGCATGGAAACGCTGCCGGTCAAGGCAGGTCAGGTCATCATCACGCAGGGTGCCGAAGGTGACTACTACTATCTGATCGAGCAGGGGCAGGCGGTCGTCAGTCGGGTAGACAGTGCTACGCAGAAATCAATGCAGCTGGCCGAACTGCATGAAGGCGATGGCTTCGGCGAAGAAGCGCTGGTATCGGACAACAAGCGCAATGCCACAGTCACCATGAAAAGCGACGGCAGTCTGTTAAGGCTGAAAAAAAGCGACTTTGTCGAACTGCTGAAGGCACCCATCGTCAGGCGCGTGGATCAGGCGACGGCTGCAGACAAGATCAAGCAGGGTGCCCAGTTGCTCGATGTGCGCTTCAAGTCGGAATACCAGTACCAGCATCCGCAAGGCGCAGTCAGTGCGCCTTTGCACGAGTTGCGCAATATCGCGCCGCAGCTGGACAAGGGCCGCGAATACATCGTCTATTGCCAGACCGGCCGACGTAGTTCTGCTGCAGCATTCATTCTGGCGCAGTTCGGGCTGACTGCATACGTATATAGACTGGATTCTAAGTCAGCTTAGTTCGATTTTTCCTGTAAGGGTATCGTTGAAATGGAGTTTAGGGGAGTCAGCAGATTGAATGATTTTTGACTAACCATTGAGGCCGTCTAGTTAAATGGTTAGTGTTGCGGCTAGAACAGAGTTCTTGTAGTGACGATTTTGAGAATATCCCAGTACAAGTTCTGGTTCCGGTAGTTTTGTCGGAATTCACGCTCCTTGAGGTGCAGGTAGAACATGTTGTTGCTCGATCTTCTAATTGGTTTTGGTGACGCTTCAAAAGCCTTAAATGCCATTGACGTGGTTGTGGCCTCGCGGCTGACAATCCGTATAAAGATCCGTCTGACCCGTTGATCAGATTAAATATAATAGTCTTGCCATCCGTGCCTCTGCTACGCTTGCCTTGCCCCCGACTAACACGAGGAACGATTCTTTCAATTCCAATCTCACCGGATAACAGAAATTTGAGTTCCTGGCGCTCTGGGATCTGGTTCAGGCCACTGAGAAATTTTTATACTAATAAAGCAGGGGACATGGCTAAATTAAAAGAATGGCATTCCTTTTAACCTTATATTCTAGTCATTGCCCTATAAAGAAATGAGGTCGACCAAACTATCTGATCGACCTCTCTTCAGAGTGCTAATTGGGCAATAAGTTACCCTTTGCTATAACTTAGCTCGTTTTATACTCCTGGGCAACCAGCAGGGGCCAGTCTGGATGGCGCAGTTGTAGAGCAAGCCCATGTGCCAGTTGCGGTTCGCGCGAGCGTAACAGTCTGACCATTGACAGGGCCTGCGCCAATAATGGTGCATTGAATCGCGGTTGCTTGGCTGCCATCAGCGGCTGGCGCAGCAACTGCTATTGCACTACAACGCGGCGTGGAAGCTGCCAAGCCGAGATTTGCATTTGTGTAGAATGCGGCGGCGCGACCTTCAGACACAGCGACATCATATGCGGTTCGGCCGCCAGAAATTTCAGCAATACCAACACCTAATTGACTTTTGGCAGTGTAATCTTGGTATGCAGGCAATGCCACTGCAGCCAGAATACCGATGATCGCAACGACGATCATCAGTTCGATCAAGGTAAAGCCCTTTTGTACTTGTTTCATCATGATACCCCCTATAAGAGAAAAGGAATGTTGCACACGTTAAAAGCGAGAGCGAAAAATCGGTGCAACGTAAGCATTATCGAGCAACTCTCGTGCCAACTCTGCTTTTCATCTTTCGCACACGGATAAAGCTTATTACATCGGCCCTGAAATGAAAATGTCGCACTTTTCGAGGTGCTGCCGGCTGACAAAATTTGTCAGCACTTCATCATGGTTGTTGGGAATCTCGACAGGGAGCGGCAGGCCAAGGTTTGGTCTGCCGGTGACGGAAAACAAAAAAGCCTCGTGAGAGGCTTTCTTGTTGTGCAGCATTTATGCGTTGGCTTACTTGCCTTCGAGTGTTTTTTTCAGACCTTGCAGGCCGGTTTCCACCAGTTCGGTGGCAGCTTTCAGGGCGCTTTCGTCGTCCTGACCTGCGGGAATAGGTGGGTTGAGTTTATACACGCGATAGAAGCGCGCGACCCATTGTACGGTAGTTTCACCGGCGTTCGGGCCCGGCTTGACCGTGATGAAGGAGTTGTAGTC
>QXGG01030747.1_pt1 | contig 18596 bp, 10 predicted proteins | sample 1982491 | NCBI WGS metagenome assembly QXGG01 (sample SAMN09924614, study PRJNA488089) | Wastewater metagenome, whole genome shotgun sequencing project. | isolation source: South African research farm wastewater | place: South Africa: Irene, Agricultural Research Council, Animal Production... | reverse complement strand
GGCTGCACGCGCTGTGGTTCCCGACCCTCGGCGTCATCAGCGGCGCAGAGGCTGGCCTCGTGCCGGGCTGGATGGCCGAACAGCTCGGCGACCGCTTTGGCGGTCTCGGCGGCAGCCTCGTGCTGATCGTGGCGCTGCTGATCGGACTGCTCGTGGCCGTCGACGAGATCATGATGGCGCTGCCGGGTGCGCTCGTGCGGGCCGCGGAATCTCTCGAGCCCGTGTGGTCATACGACTACAAGGGACTCTGGAACCGCATCATGCCCGCGAAGGCGAAGCCTGCACTTGCGGGCGCCATGGTTGACGGCGATGGCGGCACGGCCGCGGCAACCGCGCCGCGCGCGCGCGGCCGCCGCAGCACCCGCAACGTGGTCGACCTTGATGACGGCGCAGATGAGGCCGCACGGCCGCTGCGCAAGAAGGCCGCGGAGGTCATCGAGGAGGCCGACTCTGAGATCGCGGACGAGGCTGAGGAGGTTGAGGAGAGCGATGTGGAGGAGACGGAGGCTGACGAGGCCGATGACGCGGAGGTCACGGACGAGGCGGCCGACGCGCCGCGTGCCGCGCGTGCGAAGGCCACCCCCTCCCCTGCCGAGCCCGAGGAGCCCGCGACCCGCACGCCGCTCTCGGCCGACGAGCTGCGCGAGCGCATCTCGAAGCTGCCCGTGCGCATGTCGGCGGCGCCCAAGACGCTCGCCCGCGACGAGGACATCCCGCGCGAGGCCGACTACACCGGCTACCAGTTCCCCACGCTCGACATGCTCGACCACCCCGAGGGCAACTACTCCGAGCGCATGGAGAACTTCGTGCGCGAGCAGGCCGGCGTGCTGACCGAGACGCTGCGCACCTACCAGCTCGACGGCGAGGTCGTGGGCATCGAGAGCGGCCCGGTGGTGACGCTGTACTCGGTCGAGCTCGCGTCGGGCACGCGGGTCGCGCGCCTCGAGACGATCTCCAAGGACATCGCGCGCGCACTCAAGGCCCCAAACATCCGCATCATCGCGAACATGACGGGCAAGACCGCCGTCGGCATCGAGGTCCCGAACCCGCAGAAGGAGAAGGTGCGGCTCAAGGAGCTCATGAGCGGCGGCCAGGCCGAGGGCATGAGGCTCCCGATGTTCCTGGGCAAGGACAGCTCGGGCGAGCCTCTCGTGCTCGACCTCGCGAAGATGCCGCACATGCTCATCGCCGGCACCACCGGCTCGGGCAAGAGCGTGTGCATCAACACGATCCTGATGAGCTGGCTCTACACCAAGCGCCCCGATGAGCTCAAGCTCGTGCTCGTCGACCCCAAGATGGTCGAGATGAGCATGTTCTCCGACATCCCCCACCTGATGGCGCCTGTCGTCACCGACATGAACCAGGCCGCGGGAATCCTTGAGTGGGTCGTCGGCAAGATGGAGGAGCGGTACGAGCTCTTCAAGAGCGTCGGCGTGCGCGACATCGTGGGCTACAACGAGCTCGGCGAGGAGGAGCTGTACGCGCGCCTCAATCCGCAGACTGACCTCGACCGCGCGCGCATCGCCAAGAAGATCCCCTACATGGTCTTCGTGATCGACGAGCTCGCGGACCTCATCATGACCAACAAGGAGGTCGAGACCCACATCGTGCGCATCGCCCAGAAGGCGCGCGCGGTTGGCATCCACCTGGTGCTCGCGACGCAGCGTCCGCAGGCCAACGTCGTCACCGGACTCATCAAGGCCAACATGCCCTGCCGCATCGCCTTCAAGGTGGCCAGCGGCATGGACAGCCGCATCGTGCTCGACCAGAAGGGCGCCGAGCTGCTGCTCGGCCAGGGCGACATGATGGTGCTCACGCCGAGCTCGAGCGAGCTCCGCCGGTCGCAGGGCACGCTGGTCACCGACTCCGAGACGCGCAAGGTCGTGCGGTTCCTCAAGGACGTCGCGACGCCGAGCTTCGAGCGCGCGCTCCTGGCGGTGCGCAGCAGCGCGGGCGGCGGGTCCGACCCGACCGCCGGCGGCGACCTCGACATCGACGAGCGCGATCCCCTCTTCGACAAGGCCGTCGAGATCATGATCGAGACCGGCCGCGGGTCGGTCAGCCTCCTGCAGCGGCGCCTGGCGATCGGATACGGCCGGGCGTCGCGCCTGGTGGACCAGATGGCGCTCGCCGGCATCGTCTCCGACCACAAGGGGTCGGTGGCGCGCGAGGTGATGATCACCCTCGAGGACTGGCAGCGCATGAAGGCCATGGAGGACGGCGGCGAGGGCGAGGCGGACGGGACCGAGTACGAGGCCGCCGCAGCGTCGACCGACGAGTCAGACGACGAGGAGTGAGCTGGCCGCGACCCAAGCCCCTCTCCCCGAGGGGCTTGCGGTCGCTGGCGGGGGCTGGAGGCGGCGCAGTCGGGGGCAACGCGCGCTGCGTGACCGGACGAGATTGAAGCTGTGCGCCGGGACCGGTCTGCGGAATTTCCGCGACTCGGCGCCGATTCGGTGCCAAATCCCTTGAGAAGTCGGGAATTTCGGGTGTAATCGCACTGCGGAAGCGCTTTGCGCTTTCGTGTGCGATCACCGTGCCCGCGAGCGCCTGCGGCACGAGTCGAAGGATCGACCGCACGTGATGTCCATGGAAGGAAGATGACATGACGCCATTCGCTCATTCGACGGCTTCGGCTCCCCGGGCATCCAGCGGCAACGCCGCGCCGGGCGTGCCCACCCGCTACGAGATCCTGATGCCCGACGGCACCATCGAGGGACCGCTCGCGTCAAGCGGCGTGCGTGCCCTCGCGTCTGACGGCGCGATCGATTCGCGCGCGCAGATCCGGCGAATTGGCGATGACGCATGGCGTCCGATCACCAGCGTGGCGGGGCTCGTCGTTCGCGTCTTCGATTCGCATGCTGAGGCCGAGGCACTCGCGCAGGTGGTGCGAGCGGAGGCGGACCGCGCCGAGGCGGAGCGGTTGGCGCGCGAGCATGCGGCGGCTGAGCGTGCTGCGATGGAGCGCGCGGCTGAGGAGCGCCAGGCGGCCGAGCGTGCTGCGATGGAGCGCGCTGCTGCGGAGCGCCAGGCGGCCGAGCGCGCCGAGGCGCTCGCCCGTGCGGAAGCGGAACGGGCCGAGGCGGAGCGCGCACACGCAGCGGCAGAGGCCAAGGCCCGGGCCGATGCGGAGCGTGCTCGTGCAGTCGCCCAGCGCGAGGCGCGTGCAGCAATCGAGGATGCCCAGCGCGATGCGCAAGCTCAGGTTGAGCGTGCACAGCGCGAGACTCAGGTGCAGTTGGAGCGCGCGAAGAGCGAGGCGCAGGCGCAGGTCGAGCGCGCGCAGAGCGAGGCGCAAGCTCAGGTTGAGCATGCGCAGAATGAGGCGCAGGCGCAGGTGGAGCAGGTCCAGCGCGAGTGGCAGATGCAGGTCGACCGCCTGAAGCGCGAATCACAGGCCGTGGTCGCACATGCACGTGCGGATGCGCAAGCCGAGATCGCGCAGGCCCAGGCGCAGGCACAGGCTGCCGTCGAAGCGGCCCAGCAGGAGGCCGAGGCGTCCATCCTCCGGGTGCGCAGCGAGGCAGCCGCCGCCACCGCACGCGCCGAGCGCGAGGCGCAGGTTGCCATCGGCGAGGCGAGGGAGCAGGCGGAGCGCACCCTGCGCGACGCGGAGGCCGCGATCGCAAGCGCGCAGCACCAGGCGCGCGAGGAGGTGGCCCGGGCTCGCCTCGACGCACGCGACGAGATCGAGGCGGCACTTGCGGGCGCGCGCCAGGAGACCGAGCGCGAGCGCGCTGCCATGCAGTCCAGCGTCAGCGAGCTTCAGGCGCAGGTGCGCGGCGCGAAGGACGAGGCGGCGTCGCTGCAGAAGCTGCTCGCCAGCGAGCGTGACGCGTTCGTGGCGGCGGTCCGGCAGAGCCAGGACCAGCTCGAGTCCGCACGCGCTGTGCAGCGCGACCTCTTGCAGGAGGTCGAGCACGCGCGCGAGCGTGCCGCCACAGAGGCCAGCCACCGCGCGGCGGCCGAGGCCGCGCGCGACCAGGCGATCGCCGAGCTCGAGCAGGCATCGCGCGATGCGCAGCTGCGCGATGCCGATGCGCAGGACCGCATCAACCGCATCCAGCTCCTGCTCGACGAGACCCAGTCCGAGATGGCCAGCGAGCGCGCCGACGCCGAGCGGCGGATGCATGACCTCATGCGCCGCCTGCAGGAGTCCGCCGCGAACGTGAAGTCGCTTGAGGAGGCGCGCACCGCTGCGGAGGGCCAGTGGATGCAGGCGTGCGCCGAGCGTGACGAGGCGATCCGCGACCGCGACGCCACGCGGCTGGCGGTCGGCGCGACGCAGACCGAGCTCGTGCATGTGCGCACGCTGCTCGATGCCGCACGCGACGAGATCGCGTCGCTCGCCGCAGTGAAGGGCGAGCTCGCCGCGCGCATCGGCGACCTCGAGCCGGCGCTCGATGCGCAGCGCACACGCACTGCCGCGGCCGAGTCGGCGCTCGCGCGCGCAGAGGACGCCAATGCCGCCCTGACCGAGAGCTCCAACGAGCTCCGGGGCCGCATCGCGAAGCTTGACGCGCAGCTGCTGCAGGCGCACCTTGAGGCTGAGCGCATGGCCGCCGAGTTCGAGGAGGCGCGCCAGCATGCGGCGCGCGAGCTTGCGGCCCAGGAGCGCAGCGCGGCGGAGGCGATCGCGGGCGCCGAGGCCCGCGCAGAGGCGAATCTGGCGAAGGCAGTCGAGGATGAGCGGCGCGCCGCAGCCGAGCGCCTCGATGCGGCCACCGCTGCGCACGAGCGCGAGACTGCCGCCCTCGGCAGCCAGCTCGAGGAGGAGCGGCAGCGCGTCGTCGCACGCGACGAGCTCATCTTCAGGGAGTCGCTGCGCGCAGAGGAGCGCGACCGGGAGATCCGCACGCTGCAGGACACGCTCCGCGAGGAGCGCACGCAGGGCCTCGCCGCGCGCGACCGCCTGGCGGCAGACCATGCCGCGGCGATCGGCGCATTGCGCCTGGAGCTCGAGTCGGCGCAGCAGCGCGCGAGCACGCTCGAGCACGAGTCCGCCCGGCTCGCATCCGCGCTTCGTGCGGAGCAGGATGCGCATGCGTCAGAGGTCGGTGCGCTCCAGCGCCAGCTGACCGAGGAGACCGATGCGCTTCGCGCCTCCGTCGACCGCGAGTCGGCGCTGCGCGAGCATGCGGAGGCCGGGGCGCGGGCAGTGCTCGCGAGCTACGAGAAGCTCTCCGACGAGACCGGCCGCCGCATCGCCGACCTCGAGGTGCGCTTGTCCGCAGCCGCGCGCGAGCTCTCCGACGCGACCGCACGCGAGCAGTCGCTCCAGAAGACGCTCGAGGAGGCCTCGGGGCGCATCCGCAGCCAGACCCAGCGCATCGGCGAGCTCGAGACCGAGCGAACCGCGGCAGCAAAGGAGCGCGAGCAGGTCGATGCAAAGCTTGCCGCCGAGACGGCTGCGCGCAAGAAGGCGGAGGCCGCCATCGCCGCCGCGACGCAGCGCGCAGAGAGGGTCGAGCGCGACGCGAAGACGACGCTATCGCGCGCCGTGCAGGCCGCCGGAGCGGCGCTCGCAGGCATCCGCCAGCGCATCGAGGACGATGTCGAGCGCTCTCGCGTGGAGATCGACGCGCTCGACGGGCTTGTGCGTGCCGCATCGAGCCAGCTCATCGCCGCAGGCGGCACGGTGCCCGGGCTTCCGCAGCTTCCGCGCGATGCCACCGCGGCCGCAGTGGTTCGGCTCATCGAGGAGCAGCGGGCCGCAGACGCCAAGCGAGCGGCCGAGGCGCAGGCGGCGCTTGATGCACAGCGCGCACTCGATGCTGCCCGCGAGTCCGATGCGCAGCGCGCAGGCGCCGCAACATCGGGACCGCCACGGCTTGGCCCGGCATCCTCCGCTGGCCCAGCCGGCACGTCGATCGCCTCCCCGCGCGATGCGATCGACGCGCGCGCGCGCGGAGTGCCCTTCAAGCTGGTCGATGACGATGCGGAGACCGAGGCCGCAGGCGCGGGATCGCTCCGCGCACGCGCCACGCCACGTGCACCGCGATCGGCGTCGCGTGGCGCCGGCGACCCAGGCGGCAGCGACGGGGATGGCCACGACGGGGCTGGCGCCGCAGTCCAGCCCGTCACGAACCAAGCTGCGGCACACGCCTCGACGACCGACTTGACCTCGCCTTGGGACCAGGGCGATGACGACGATGGGCCTCGCTCGCGTGAGCGCTGCGACAGTCCCGCAACCGTGATCTCGGCGGTCGCTGCCGCTGCAGGCGCGTCGGCCATCATGGCGTCGCTCCCGGCGCTGCGCGCAGGCGAGTTCGCGTCCGCGCTGCCGGCGATCGCCGCATGGGCCGGGGTCGCCGCTGCGGCCATGGCCGCGGTCATCGCAGTCAGCAGGCGCTGCAGCGCTCGGCTCGCGCTGCGCATACCTGCGCTCGCTGGCGCATCGATCGCACTCGCCCCGGCTGGCGCCCTGTTCGCTCCGTTGACCTCAGCACCTGCCCTGCTTGGCTGGATCGCAGCCAGCGGTGGCGTATGGTTCCTGCCTTGGGCGCTCGCGTGGGCGGCATGGCCCGCCTCTGACCGATCGGATCACGTGGGATCCGGCGACGACCCGTTCGGTGTGAGGCGACGACTTGCGCTCGGCGCAAGCGTCGTGGCGATGACGATGGGTGCGGCCGCCGCTGCAGCGTGCGCTGCGCTCGGTGCCGAAGGCGCGCTGTGGTCCGCTGCACAGTGGTCCGCTGCACCGTGGTCCGCCCCTCCAACCTGGATCGCGGTGGGCATGTGGGCGGCGCTGCCGGCGCTCGTGCTCGCATGGCGCCTGACGCCGCGGCGGGTCGCCGCCGCACGCGCTGCCGATGCGCGCATCGACCCTGTGGTGCTCGCGCGCCACGAGAGGGCCGCCGCTGCCGCCGCCGCTGCGCTGTCCTCGGTGATACCTCTCGTGCCTGCGATGGTGGCCTGGCTCGTCTCGCGCACACGCTCGCGCCGCGGCGAGGCCCAGATGCGCTCGATCGTGGAGTTCGAGTGGTGGAGCCTCGCGTCGATGCTCGCCGCCGCAGTGGCTGCAGCGCTCGGCCTCGGCTGGTGGCCGTTCGCGACCATCACGATTGCCCATGCATGCGCGATGGCCTTCACCGCGGCGTCGCTCGCCGCAGATCGCGTGATGCGGCTTCCAGTTCCCGCGCCGCTCCTTGCCGCACCATCCGGCGGTCTCTCGCTGCCGCGGCCCGTGATCTCCGTGAAGCGCGCCGCGCACGTCTCGACGGGCCGGCCCCTCGTGCACCCGTGCGCGACCGTCTGGGCGCTTGCGGTGCATGCGGCGCTGGTCGTGGCGCTCGGCATCCCGCTTCTGCTCAGCCCTGCAGAGCCGCTCTCGGTCCCCGGCGCGATGCGCATCCTCTCGATCCTCGCGCTCGCCGGTGCCGCGAGCTGGGTCCCGGGCTGGATCGCCGCGCGCCTGCGTCACTCCGATGCGATTGCGATCTCGGGGGCGGGGCTCCTTGCCGCGCTCGCTGCCGTGAGCGTGACCTGCATCGCAGGACCGGGGTCCGCGATCGCGCAGGCGGCGCTGTGGAGCGCCACACTCACATGGGGCGCACTGCTCGCGTGGGCGGCGGCGGCACTTCGGCTCGGCGCTGACGATGCCGGCCGCCTTGCGCTCGCGGTCGACCGCGCAGAGTCGGGCGACATGTCGGCGTGGCACACCCTTGATGACCCCTCGCGTGCCGATGCGGTCACTCTTGAGCCAGGCGAGGCCGCGCCGCCGCCACCGGAGCCGCTCGTGTCGCTTGCGGTGCGCGCCACCAGCGCACGTGTCGTGACTGCCGCGGCCGCATCGGCGGCATGCATCGCAGGACTTGCCGGCGCGCAGCCCCTTGCGCTCGGCCCCGCATCGGCGCCGTGGCCCATCGCGCTCGCGTGGTCGGCTGCGGCCGCATGCGCGCTCGCCACGCTCTGTGCGCTGGCGCTCCCGCTCGCACGCCCAAGGCGAAGCGCGGCCGCCGCAGCGCTCGCGCTCTCTGCATGCGGCGCAGCGCTCTGGACAGCGCAGATCCTCGTGGGCGTGAACGCCTCCGGGATCACCGGCGCAGGACACGGCATCTGGATGCTCGTGACGGCGGCCACGCTGGCGATGGTGGCCGCATCGGTCTCGTGGGCGGGCGCGGCAGCCGCACGTGCGGGAGCATCGGCATTACAGGCAGCCTCAGCAGCCTCACTCGCAGGCGCATCAGCATCGGGCCGAGCGTCCGCCGCTCCGGGCCCCACACAGCGAGCCACCCGATCGGGACCGGCGACCGCAGCCGGCGCACCGGAAGAGTCCCCCGCCCCGCGCCGTCAGCCCAGGAGCGTGGTGCGCAAGCCGTCGCCGAAGGTCACGACCGGCTCGTAGCCGATCAGCGCGCGCGCGGCACCGATCGCCGCAAGGCTGTCCTTGACGTCACCGGCGCGCGGCGGCTGGAAGTCCGGCTCCGCCGAGGTGCCAAGCACCGCATTCATCTGCGCCAGCAGCTCGAGCAGCGAGTACTTCTCGCCGCAGCCGATGTTCACGGTCTCGCCCTGGAGGGTGCCCGTCGCGCGGCCCGCGAGCAGGTTCGCGTGCACCGCGTTGTGCACGTGGGTGAAGTCGCGCGTCTGCGATCCGTTGCCGTAGATGAGCGGCTTTCGTCCCGCACGGATCGCCGCCGCCCAGCGCGGGATCACCGCCGCATACTGCGAGTCCTCGCGCTGGCGCGGGCCGAAGATGTTGAAGTAGCGCAGGCCCACGAAGGGCACCCCGTAGCAGAGCGTGTAGGCGCGGCCGTACTGCTCGCCCGCAAGCTTCGTCACCGCATAGGGCGAACGCGGGTCGTTGCGCATCGACTCGATCTTGGGCAGCGTGGGCGTGTCGCCATACGCGCTGCTCGAGGCCGAGTAGGACACGCGCGCGCCAGTCTTGCGCGCCGCCTCGAGCACGGCGAGCGTGCCATCGACGTTCACGCGGTGGTAGCGCATCGGCTCCTCGACCGATCGAGGCACCGACCCCAGCGCCGCGAGGTGAAAGATGACCTTCGCGCCCTCGGCCGCGCGCGACATCGCAACCGCATCAAGGATGCTGCCCTCGATCAGGCGCACGCGGTCGCTGCGGCCCTTGAGGTTGTCGCGGAACCCGTTGCAGAGGTCGTCGAGGACGGTGACGTGCGCGCCAAGCGCATCAAGCGCCTCGACAAGGTGCGAGCCGATGAAGCCAGCGCCGCCCGTGACGCACACGCGCATGCCGCCGTACGCGGCGCGGTGCGACTCGAGCCACCCCCCAGCGGAACCGGCCACGTCAGGCCTTCTTCGCTGCGTCAGGGCGCCATGCCTGCTTGAACGCCTTCATGGCAGCCATGAACTTGTCCTCGAGGCCCTTGAAGCTCTTCGACGCCACCAGCTCGTCGCGCAGCGCGCGCTGCGGCCCGCGGAAGTGCTCGAGCAGCTCGTCCTCGTAGCGGCGCACCTGGTCGCGCGCGACGTCGTCGAGGAACCCCTTGGACGCGCAGAAGATGCCGATGCACTGGTCGATGACGTCGAAGGGCGTGTACTGGCCCTGCTTGAGCAGCTCGACCATGCGCGCGCCGCGGTCAAGCTGGCGCTGCGACGCGGGATCGAGCTCGGTGCCGAGCTGCGCGAACGCCTCGAGCTCGCGGAAGGCCGCAAGGTCAAGGCGCAGCGAGCCGGCGACTTCCTTCATCGCCTTGATCTGCGCGTTTCCGCCGACGCGCGACACCGAGATGCCGACGTTGATGGCCGGACGCACGCCCGCCGCGAAGAGCTCCGGCTGCAGGTAGATCTGGCCGTCGGTGATCGAGATGACGTTCGTCGGGATGTAGGCCGACACGTCGCCTTCCTGCGTCTCGATGATGGGGAGCGCGGTCAGCGATCCGCCGCCGTTCTCCTTCGAGAGCTTGGTGGCGCGCTCGAGCAGTCGCGAGTGCAGGTAGAAGACGTCGCCGGGGTACGCCTCGCGGCCCGGCGGGCGGCGCAGCAGAAGCGAGAGCTCGCGGTACGCGACGGCCTGCTTCGAGAGGTCGTCGTAGACGCAGAGCACGTGCTTGGGGGTCTTGCCCTCCTTGCCCTGCCACATGAAGAACTCGCCCATCGCGCAGCCCGCGTAGGGCGCGATGTACTGCATCGGGGCGCTCGCTGACGCGCCTGCGCACACGATGATCGTGTACTCGAGCGCGCCGGCCTTGCGCAGCGTCTCGACGACGCCAGCGACCGTCGAGTCCTTCTGGCCGACCGCAACGTAGATGCAGACCACCGCATCCTCGGTGCCCCAGTACTTCTTCTGGTTGATGATGCAGTCGAGGCAGACGGCGGTCTTGCCGGTCTTGCGGTCGCCGATCACGAGCTCGCGCTGGCCGCGGCCCACGGGGATCATGCTGTCGACGGCCTTGATGCCGAACTGCAGCGGCTCCTTCACGGGCTGGCGCTTGCTGATGCCGGGGGCGACGATGTCGACCTTGCCGCGCTGCTTGGTGGTGATCGCGGGACCGCCGTCGAGCGGGTTGCCCAGCGGGTCGACGACGCGCCCGAGCAGCTCGGGGCCGACGGGCACCTCAAGGAGACGTCCGGTGCCGCGCACCGTGTCGCCCTCGCGCACGCGCGTCGCGTCGCCGAAGAGCGCCACGCCGACGGTGTCGGTCTCGAGGTTCATCACCTGTCCGGTGACGGTGCCGCCCTCGCTCTCGAACTCGAGCAGCTCGCCGGCCATCGACTTCGAGAGGCCGTAGACGCGGGCGATGCCGTCGCCCACCTCGACCACCTGCCCCACGTCGGAGATCTCCAGCTGGCTGGAGAACTGCTCGATTTCCTGCTTGATGACTGCGGTGATCTCGTCGGTCTTGATCTTCACGTCTGTGCTCCGGGGCTGTTCAGCGAGGCGTTGTGGTTCGATGCGAGGCGCGAGGGGCGGGCTCCTGTTCCGCCCTTGCGCTGCGCATCAACCGAGGAAGTCCTTGGATGCGGCACGCACGCGTGCGCCGCCCTTGTCAATCAGCGCGCTGCGCATCCTGCGCAGGCGGGTGGCGACCGACCCGTCCACGAGCTGGTCGCCGATGCGGAACTTCACGCCGCCCACCATGTGGGGGTCGGCGTAGAAGTGGAAGATCGGGTCCTTGCCGGTCGCGGCCTTGATGCGCTCGCGCATCACCTGCTGCGACTCCGGCGACGGCGCAGCGCCGTCCACCGTGTAGACGTCGACCTCGGTCTTGCCGAAGGCCTGCTGCAGCGCGGCGTCGTAGGCGTCGCACACCGCGAGCAGCGCGCCGAGGCGGCCCTTGCGGTTGAGCACCATCAGGAACGTGAGCAGCCTGTCGCTGACGCGGCCCTTGAGCATCCTCTCGAGCGCGGCGGCGCGCTTGGCGGCGCCGATCACCGGGCTCTCGACGAAGCGCCTCAGGCGCACGTCAGAGCGCACGATCTCGCACAGCGCCGTGAGCTCCTCGCCGATGTCCGCAGCGCCCGCATCGCCGCCCGCGGACTTCGCGAGCTCAAACAGCGCGTTCGCGTAGACGGTCGCGACTTCGGATGGTGCGGCGCTTGGCACTGGTGGTCCTTGGGTCGTTGGCGGGTCAGTTGCGGCCCGTGCCGGCGTACTCGCGGAGGCTCTCCTCGACGAGCTTCTTCTGGTCCTCGGCGTTGATGCTGCGGCCCAGGATTCGGCGCGCGATCGACACGCCCAGGTCCGACGCCTGCGCCTGGATGTCGGCGACGGCCGCGCGGCGAGCAGCCTCGATCTCGTCGCTGGCGCGCTTGATGCGCTCGGCGAGCTCAGCCTCGTTCTTGGCGCGGATCTCCTGGCCAGCGCGCAGCGCCTCAGCCTTGGCCTCGCGGATCATGCGGTCGGCCTGCTCGAGCGCTTCGCGCATCTTCGCCTCGAGCTCGTCCTGCTTCGCCTTCGCGGCGTGGCGCGCCTGCTCGGCGGCCTTGATCTCCGAGATGATCTTCGCATTGCGCTCGTCGAGCCCCTTCGCGATGCCTGGCCAGATCTTGTAGCGGAAGATCAGGTAGAAGATGACGAATACCGCGACGGCCGTGCCGAAGGGCAGCAGCTCGAACGCGATGGGGTTGGTGGCGGCGATCAGGTCCATGTGGCGCCTCTGTCTCGGGGAGGTTCCGGGCCCCCTTGCGGAGGCCCGGAACCGGGAGATTCACCGAAAGAGCGGCCGGTTCGCGCAGCGCGCGGCGGCCGCACACGACACTCAGCCGCCCGTGGGGAAGCCGAGCAGACCGACAACGACCGCGAAGAGGGCGACACCCTCGATGAGCGCGGCGGTGAGGATCATGTTGATGAAGATCTTGTTGGCGACCTCGGGCTGGCGAGCGATGCTCTCGACAGCGCTGCCACCGATGCGGCCGATGCCGAGACCGGCGCCGAGCACAGCGAATGCGGCGGCGAGGCCGGCACCGAGACCGGAGCCCCAGTTCATGGCGTTCGCGGGGACCTTCACGGCGGCGTCAGCGGCCTGCGCGAATGCGGAGGTGTCGCCGAACAGCGCGATGGCGGCGAAGGCAAGGGTGGCGAGTGCAATGGGCTTCATGGCCGAGGTGGTCTCCGGGGAATCTGGTGGCGCCGTGGGCTGCGCCGTTTCGGTGAGGTCTGAATTCCCCCGGCACCCACGGCCGGGAGGGTCGACAAGGATAGCGGCTTCGGGATGGCCCGTGGCGCGCACGCCGGGGCCCCCTCGGCCGGGAAATCAGTGCGCGTGGGCGTGAGCCTCCGCGCCGTGGCCATGGTCGTCGGCGTGCTCATGGTGCTCGTCGCCGTGGCTCATCAGGCTGATGAAGACCGCGGTCAGGAACATGAACACGAACGACTGCAGGAAGGCCACAAACAGCTCAAGGAAGGTGATGGCGACGGCAAACCCGCCGGCGATCGCGGTGACCCCGGCCACCCCGCCCATGCCCAGCTTGTATGCGGATGCACCGAAGCCGAACAGCACGACGAGCAGCGTGTGCCCCGCCACCATGTTGGCGAAGAGTCGCACGGCCAGCGCGGCAGGCTTGATGAACATGCCCGAAAGCTCCACCGCGAAGATGATTGGGATCACGAGCCACAGCACGAGCGGGCCGCGCACGAGGTCGGGGCCGCCGCAGAGGTGCTCGAGGGTGCCCTTGACGCCGAGCTCGCGGATCGACTGCCAGAGGATCGCGAAGAAGCTGCACACCGCGAGGCCCGCCGTCACCGAGATGCTTGCGGTCGCTGCGCCGCCGAAGAAGACATGCGTCTCGTCGTGCGGCATGTCCGTGATGCGCTTGCCCAGCAGCCCGTAGACAAACTCCTGGGCGTCAAAGAACGGGATCAGCCCGAAGAGGTTCAGGATCAGGATCAGGAAGAACTGCGCGAGCAGGAAGGGGAGCCACGCGTTGGCGAGGCGCTCGCCCATCACGGGCTTGAGCATCTCGTCGCGCAGGTAGAGGGAGATCGTCTCGACGATCTGCGAGAGGCGCCCCTTGGTCACGTAGCGCTCGTGGCCCATCGACTCAGGGCCGGTGGCGATCGCCTTGGCGGCGCGCGACGTCACGATGAGGGCGAGCGCGCCAGCCACCGCCAGCGACAGCATGCTCAGCCACAGCCAGTCGGTGCCGAAGGTCTTCTTGTCGACGATGTGGTCGATCGGGTTGCCGCCTGCGGCAATCAGGTCGAGGACGCTCGTGGCTGTGAGGAGGGAGGTCATTTGGTGGGCACCAGGGCCTTGGCCATACCCGCCGCGATCGCGCCTGCCTCAGTCATCAGCTGGACGAAGTAGCCCAGCCCAACCGCAAGCGCGAGCGCCTTGGGCGCCGAAGGGGACGACAAATATAGCAGGTAGGCCCCTGCAGGAGTCACCAGCAGCCTGATGATGGTCGACCCCATCCAGAGGGCCGCCAGCGTGCTGAACGGGCGTGCCGTCCAGGGGGTCAGGGCCAGCATCGAGAGCGCCGCAACGACCCACGTGAGGATGATCCCGTAGAGGCCGATCCTCACCGTGTCGGGGCCCATCTCCACCGTTGGCGCCAGCAGACGGCACCCTGCCCACCACCCCGCGCAGCAGATTCCCGCCGCCACCGCCCCCGACAGGAGGGCGCTCTTCCAGGGAACTCGCGCAAGCGGTTCGGGGGTCGCTGCGGGTGCGGTGCTCATGGACGCTGCTCCCTCGACTCGTGAATGGCCTGTGGAGCGGTGCTGCGCGGCCCATCGTCCGCGCCGCTCGCCCGCGCCGAGGCCTCTCGCGCCTGCTTGCGCATCGCATCGGCACGATCCACCGACTTGTAGAGGCGAAGGCCGCCACGCACCAGCGAGTAGATCGCCACCACCACACCCACAAGCGCGCCGATCATCACGCCCTTGGGGCCCGTGCCGAAGAAGTGGTCCACGCCCCACCCGAGCGCCGCACCGGCGATGACCTCCGTGGACATCTGCCAGCCGAGCCCGAGCATCTGGAACCCCACCCGCCGCTCGATGCTGTCGGCCTCGCGGCGGACCTCCCGCTCGTGCGCGCGGGCCCGCTCGGCCGCATCGCCGGGCTCGAGCGGTGTGCGCGACTGGCCGGATTCCTGCGGCGTCGGCGTGCTCACGGGGGGAGGGTAGCTACCATTCCCACCCCATGCCGATCAGAGACGACGAGGTCATCGACGTCACGCCGAAGCGCCTCAGCCGCGCCGAGAGCCTGTTCATCCCCTCGATCATCAAGGGGCTCGGCACGACGATGCGGCACTGCCTCGAGAACATCGGCCGCAACGGGTCCAACAAGAAGAACATCTGGGTCGTCCAGTACCCCGAGCAGAAGCGCGATGACCGCCCCGTCGAGGAGGGCGGCCAGTACCGGCCCTACTTCCGCGGCGTGCACCGCCTCAACAAGGACGAGGACGGCCGGGTCCGATGCGTCGCATGCTTCATGTGCGCGACCGCGTGCCCTGCGAACTGCATCCACATCGTCGCCGACGAGAGCCCGTGGGAGGACCGCGAGAAGTACCCCAAGCAGTTCGACATCGACGAGCTGCGCTGCATCTACTGCGGAATGTGCGAGGAGGCGTGCCCTGTGGACGCCATCGAGCTCACGCCGCACTATGAGGTGACCGGCCTCTCGCGCCAGGAGCTCATCTTCGACAAGTCGAAGCTGCTCCAGGTGTACGACGAGACTGTCGGCGAGAAGCCGATGTGACCGCTGCAGTGGCCCGCGGCGAGCGGGTCACTTGGGAGGCGGGGGCGGCGTCCCCTTCTTCTTCCTGAACAGGTCCGCGATGCCCCTGACGGTGCCCACCACGTCCTGGACAGTCATGCGATCGAGGGCCTTGTCGTCGAGCCGGACGCTGAAGTCCTCCGTCAGCTGCGCCGGTGTGCCATCGGGACCCGCAAGCGGACCTGAGTAGGTCACGTCCACGATCAGCAGCGTGCCCGGATCGATGGGCAGCGCCTGGATCGCCTTGGTGATCTGCTCGGCCGGGCCTGCGATCTGCTTGAAGCCCGCCGCGGTGCGCGCGATCGACTGGAACGGCACCTCGAAGGAGATGCTGTTCACGTAGGGAGGCTTCCGCGCCAGGTCGATGTCCCCTGACATGTTGAGCTTGTTCTGCCAGTCCTTGGCGAATCGCCCGATGGACAGCTTGAAGTCGCGGTAGGTGAGCCGGCCTGCGGCGATGTCGACGCGGAGGGGCTCGATCAGGGCGGGCACCGATCCATCAGCTGAACCCTCCGACACGATGAGGCTGCCCACGAGCTGGTTGCTGCGCTTGAGTCGCACCTCGCCGACCTCCACCTGAATCGCACCGTTGAGGCGGTTCATGTCGAGGTCGAGAGGGAACTGGATCGACGACACGCGCCACCTGATGGGCGGCGCCGAGATGATGTCGGAGAAGACGGGGTTGATCTGCTCGAGCACCCAGTCCTTGAGCGCCGGCGAGATCACGATGCTGCCCTGCACCGGCTGCGAGGGGCTCACGCTGAGCATCCCCTTCGAGAGCGTCATCCGTGGCGCCTGCAGCTGCACCATCGCGGAGCTCATGTTCAGCGAGAGTTCGGTCACGCGTGGTGCGGCAGCACCTGCAGCGGCGGGCGGGTCTGTGGATGCCGCCGACCGCGCATCGAGCTCCATCGTGATCGCGGGCCCGATCGCGCCCACGATGTCGCCCTTCGCGCCCGCGAAGGTGTCCGCGATGACTGTCGGGAACCCGTTGACGCGCACCGAGCCGCTCAGCTGCGCGCGGTCCGCCGTGAGGGCACCATCGGCACCGATGAGCCCGGCCGCAGCGAGCGACGCGTTCACCTCGCCTGTCGTGCGGAGCGCGGCATCGGCGCCCGGATCCGCGATGGCCGCAGCGCCGCTTGCCTCCAGCGTGATCCTGTCCGCCAGTCGCGCGCTCTTGAGGCCCACGCGCACAGGTCCCACCGCCACGGCAGGCTTGCCCTTTGGCACAAGCCTGATGCGCTCGAGCTGTGCCGTGAGGTCGATGCTTGCGTCGCCGAGTCGCTCGCGCGAGGGCACGCGCGCCGACGCGATGTTGACGGACAGCGTAATGCGATCGGCCTCGGAAACTGCGTCGGTCGCCACGCTGCCGCCGCGCCACCAGTCCGTGAGCGCGATCGCGAGCGTGCCGGGAATCTCGAAATTCGCGCTGCTTGCCGAGAGCGCCAGCGGCTGCGAGGGGTCAAGCACAGCACGCAGGTCGCCTGCGAGTTCCGCACCGAGCGCGAATGGGGCCAGCGGCGCACCGCCCACGCCTGCGCGCCCCTGCACGGAGACCTTCGCGGAGCTCGCGAGCTTTGGGCTCGCCACCGACAGCTGCACGCCGTCGATGGCCACCGGCGGTCGCCCCGGCGGGGAGAGCGTTCCTGAGCCAAGCGCTGCAGAGAGCACGACTGCGGCATCCTCTGCATTGCCCGTCCACTTGACCGACTCGACGCGAATGTCGGTGCGGATGCGCGGCGCGCGCTGGTCAGCGAGCGTGGCTGCGAGGTCGGGCATCTCGCGGAATCCGAGCCCGGCCTCGATGAGCGACGTGGGAAGCTCGACGGTCGCAGTGGATGGCCGCACGACGAGCGAGTCCGATGCGATCATGGCATCGACCTCTGCGCTCGCGCGAGGGAGCCTGACCTGCGCGGACACGGAGTCCGATCCGTTCGCGCGCTCCATGCGTCCGCGCACTGTGCCGGGACCCTCGACGAGGGCGCTTGCCACACCAGCGTCGATGCATGATGCGAGCGCCGAGCCCTGCGCGAGCGCCAGGTCCAGCTCTGCGCGGAAGCGGCTCGCGTCAACTGGACCTGCGTAGGTGGCCTTGACCATGGCCGCCTCTGCCGCACCCTGCGCAAGCGACGGGATGAGCGCGGTGGACAGGTTGGCGTCTAGGTCCGCGAGACTTCCAGTGGCGGGATCGATGCCGAGGGTCGCCTGCACGAGCATGTCACCAAGCACAACCGGCTTCAGCAGGCTCGGTGCACGGAGCACCGCCAGACGCGGCGCTCGGACACTCGCGCGCACGGTCGAGGGCCACTCCACCGATGCGGGCGCATCCTTGGTGGCCGCGCGCCGCGCGAGCGACAGCGGCTCGAGCGTCGCAGAGAGCGGCAGGTCCTCCGCGAGCGCAATGTCCTCGCCGAGCCATGGCGCAAGAGTGGCGCGGGTGAGCGTCGCTGCAACGCTCGTGTCCCTGGCGGTGAACGCACTCGCGCTCCACCCGAGCGTCGAGCTCGCCCGCGCAACGGCTGCACCCGCCTGAGGCGCGAACGCATCCAGCTTCACCTGCGCCGAGCCTGCATCAGCGGATCCGTCGAACTGCATCGTCACCGATGCCGAGCCGATGCCGACCTGCGCAAGCTGCGTGCGCATCGCATCGTCGATCCATGGGATGGATGCGGGATCGACGGGCCCTGCGGAGAGCGTGCCCTTCGCGGCAGCCGCACCCGCGGACAGCGCACCCTTCGCATCGACGAGCTTCGTCAGCGTGGCCGAGAGGCTCACCGGGGAACCGAACGCACTCGAGCCGAGCTCGACCTGCGCGCTCTCGCCGAGGTTCGCAGTCGATGCGGACATGGTGGTCGCGCCAAGCGGAACCCACGGCGAGTCCGCCTCTGACCCCGCTCGCACACGCACCGGCGCGAGCGACATGCCCACGTCACACGCGATCCCGCGCATGTCGCCTGACGCAATCTTCGGCAGGTCCACGAGCGCCGATCGCACAAGCAGCTGCACTGCCGCAGGCCCGTCGATCTCGACGCCGAGCGCCTTCGCGAGCGCGGGGTCGACCGTCGTCGAAAGCGTCGCGCCGGTGGCCGACACCTTCTCCATACTCTCGTCGGCGGCGAGCGTCGCGGTCGCCTCGAGCCTCTGCGTGCGAAGCTCGACCTGGCCGCTTCGGTCGGTGAAGGCCACCGTCGCGTCGCACGTGGCGCCAAGGTCACGCGCCGCATCGAGCGGAGTGCCCGCGAGGTACGGCGCCGCAAGCGACATCGGAACATCGCGCAGCTGCACGGTGCCTGATGCGGACGCCTTCGATGCCGCATCCGCGCGCGCCGGGAAGAACGCAAGGTCGGCGATGACGCTCCCCACCTGCCCGCCCGGCAGGACGAGCTGCGTGGAACCCTTGATCGAAAGCTCCTTGCCGACCTCCACCGCGTCAATGTCGAGGTCGAGCGTTCG
>QXGG01403564.1_pt1 | contig 18612 bp, 13 predicted proteins | sample 1982491 | NCBI WGS metagenome assembly QXGG01 (sample SAMN09924614, study PRJNA488089) | Wastewater metagenome, whole genome shotgun sequencing project. | isolation source: South African research farm wastewater | place: South Africa: Irene, Agricultural Research Council, Animal Production... | reverse complement strand
CATTAAGGCTTCACTTAATCTGTATTTGGTAAACAGCTCATCAACCTCGATTATAGTTTCGTTGAGCTTGCTTTCAAACCAAGCAGTAGCCAATTTAGAAACCTCAGTTTGCTCTAGATCTTTATCAATCTCCCAACCTTGAATCAGGCGGAAGGAGTTCCAAATTTTATTATTAAAGTTACGTCCCTGCTCACAAAGTGCCGTATCGAAAGGAATATCATTACCTGCAGGTGCTGTAAGCATCATCCCCATACGTACACCATCAGCACCGTATTGGTCGATCAGTTCGATTGGGTCGGGTGAATTACCCAGTGATTTGGACATCTTACGGCCCTTAGCATCACGAACGATACCAGTAAAGTAAACATTCTTAAATGGCATCTTATTTTCGTACTCGTAGCCTGCCATAATCATACGTGCTACCCAGAAGAAAATAATATCAGGACCTGTCACTAAGTCAGATGTTGGATAATAATAGTCCATCTCTTTGTTGCCTGGATTATTGATTCCATCAAATAAAGAGATCGGCCATAACCAAGAAGAAAACCAAGTATCTAGACAATCTTCGTCTTGACGAAGATCGGCCATAGTTAAAGCTGGATTACCCGATTTCTCGCGAGCCAACTTTAAAGCTTCTTCCTCGGTGTCAGCTACAACATAGCCACCCTCAGGAAGGTAATAAGCAGGAATACGATGTCCCCACCAAAGCTGACGGCTAATACACCAATCACGGATATTTTCCATCCAGTGACGGTAAGTATTCTTGTATTTCTCTGGATAGAAACGAATATCTTCGTTCATTACAGGAGTCAATGCTTTTTCAGCCAAATCTTCCATCTTCAAGAACCACTGCATAGACAACTTTGGCTCAATAACAACGTGAGTACGCTCAGAATAACCCACTTTATTGGTATATTCTTCGACTTTAAGCAATAAGTCAGCAGCTTCAAGGTCTTTCACAATTTGTTTACGCACCTCAAAACGATCTTGCCCCACGTAAAGCCCAGCAGCTTCACTTAATGTTCCGTTATCATTGAAGATATCAATACTAGCTAGGTTATGTTTCTCACCAAGCATATAATCGTTTACATCGTGAGCAGGAGTTACTTTTAAGCAACCTGTACCAAACTCAATATCAACATAATCGTCTTCAATAACTGGTATAACTCTACCTACGAGAGGTACAATTACTTTTTTACCCTTGAGATGTTCATTTTTGGGGTCATTTGGGTTAATACACATAGCAGTGTCACCCATAATAGTTTCAGGACGAGTCGTTGCAACGGTTGCATATCCAGCTTCGCCTTCAACTTTATATTTAAGATAGTAGAGTTTACTTTTCTCTTCTTTGTGAATCACTTCTTCGTCAGAAAGCGCAGTTAGTGCTGCAGGGTCCCAGTTTACCATACGAACCCCTCTGTAAATCATCCCTTTATTATAAAGGTCTACAAAAACTTTCAAGACACTAGAGCTACGGATCTCATCCATTGTGAATGCGGTTCTATTCCAATCACAAGAAGCTCCTAAGCGACGTAATTGCTTTAGAATAATGCCACCGTGTTCTTCTGTCCACTCCCAAGCATGCTCAAGAAACTCATCTCTGGTTAGATCTGTTTTTTTAACACCTTGTTCTGCTAGTCGGTTTACCACTTTGGCCTCTGTTGCAATTGAAGCATGGTCTGTGCCCGGAACCCAACAAGCATTTTTACCCTGCATACGAGCTCTACGCACTAAGATATCTTGAATCGTATTGTTCAACATATGCCCCATGTGCAAGACTCCAGTAACGTTTGGAGGTGGAATGACGACGGTATATGGTTCTCTTCCATCGGGTTTCGAACTAAATAAATCGTGATCCATCCAGTAGGAGTACCACTTCTCCTCAACATTAGCGGGATTGTACTTACTTGCTAATTCCATATTAAATTTTAATCAATTATATATTGGTATATTATAGAGTGCAAAATTAGTAAATATAAAGTGAATAACGACTTTCAATTATGTACTTTTGCCCCGACAGATACATAAAGACCCTATAAATAGTTTAAAAAGATGCATACTAGAGAAGAAAAGTTAGAGGCATTCGGACGTTTTTTGGATGTACTAGACGAATTGAGAGTAAAATGTCCGTGGGACAGAAAACAAACCAACGAGAGTCTTCGTCCCAACACAATAGAAGAAACCTACGAACTTTGCGAGGCATTGATGCGTAATAATGAACTCGAAATCTGCAAAGAGTTGGGTGATGTGCTTTTACATATTGGCTTCTATGCCAAAATCGCCTCCGAAAAAGAGCAATTCGACATTAAAGATGTATGCGATAAACTCTGCGACAAACTGATCTACCGACACCCCCATGTATTTGGCAATACCGATGTAGCCAATTCGGACGAGGTTGAAAATAACTGGGAACAACTCAAACTCAAAGAAAAAGACGGAAATAAGCGCGTACTTAGTGGAGTGCCTGCTGCCCTACCTGCTCTAATTAAAGCTTATCGCATTCAAGATAAAGCTCGTCATATTGGGTTCGACTGGGAGCAAAAAGAACAGGTTTGGGATAAGGTTCGTGAAGAGTTTTCGGAGCTAGAGGAGCAAATCAAGAACCTCAATAAGGAAGAGATGGAAAAAGAGTTCGGCGATCTATTTTTCAGCCTAATTAATGCGGCACGAAAATATGATATCAATCCCGAAAATGCCTTAGAACTCACCAATCAAAAATTTATTCGTCGTTTCGACTATCTTGAAGACCATACACTAAAATCAGGACGTCAACTTAGTGGCATGAGCCTTGAAGAGATGGATCAATATTGGGACGAAGCCAAGGCCAAAGGCTTATAGACTAAAAGAGATAAAACCGAGCCATACATTTATCTATTATAGGATAATTCATAACATACTTGATGTTTTAAGTGTTAATAGTATAATTCAAACTATTCATCTTAAAACATCATTTTTATGGATTATATTATTGAGAAAGACACAATGGGTGAAGTTAGAGTTCCTGCAGACCGTTATTGGGGTGCACAGACCGAACGTTCACGCAACAATTTTAAAATAGGAGCACCAGCCTCCATGCCACTTGAGATTATTCATGCTTTTGGTTATCTCAAAAAAGCGGCAGCCTATACCAATCACGATTTAGGAGTACTCACTAAAGAGAAAAGAGATATTATCGCTCAAGTTTGTGATGAAATCATAGCAGGCAAACTAGACGAACATTTCCCACTTGTGATTTGGCAAACAGGTTCGGGTACACAATCCAATATGAATGTCAACGAGGTTATATCCAAGCGGGCTGGGGTCTTACTAGGAGGTAAACTTGGAGAGAAAAGTCCGATACACCCCAACGACGATGTCAATAAATCGCAGTCGTCAAACGACACCTACCCTACGGCTCTAAATATTGCAGCCTACAAAAAGCTAATAGAGAATACGATTCCTGGAGCAACAGAACTTCTTAAAGAGTTAAGCCGCAAAGCTGATGAATTTAGCCAGATTGTTAAGATTGGCCGAACGCATCTACAAGATGCCACCCCGCTAACACTTGGTCAGGAGTTCTCTGGTTATGCTATGCAGGTGCAAAATGGAATAGCAGCCATTAAGGCTACACTGCCACATCTATCTCAGCTTGCTTTGGGAGGAACAGCAGTAGGTACAGGACTTAATGCACCCAAAGGATATGATCTAAAAGTGGCTCAATACATTGCTGAGTTTACGGGACTCCCCTTTATTACTGCACCGAATAAGTTTGAAGCACTTGCGGCCAACGATGCCATTGTTAGCACGCATGGAGCGTTAAACCAACTGGCAGTAGCCTATTTCAAGATAGCGCAAGATATCCGAATGCTGGGTTCTGGTCCTCGTTCAGGGATTGGTGAGATTCATCTACCCGAAAATGAACCCGGCTCATCAATCATGCCAGGCAAAGTCAATCCAACACAGAATGAAGCCATAACTATGGTTTGTGCTCAGGTGATTGGCAACCAAACTACAATATCTTTTGCTGGAGCGAATGGTCATTATGAATTAAACGTATTCAAACCTGTAATGGCTGCTAATTTTTTGGAATCAGCGCAACTCCTAGGAGATGCTGCACGCTCTTTTAGCCAAAACTGTGTAAAGGGAATTACTGCCAATAAAGACCGCATTGAAGAGTTACTCAATAATTCATTAATGCTAGTTACAGCACTCAATACACATATTGGTTACGAAAAGGCTGCTCACATTGCTAAATCAGCACATCGAAATGGTACAACTCTTCGTCAAGAAGCTATTAATTCGGGATATCTCACTGCTGAGCAGTTTGATGAATGGGTTCGACCAGAAAAAATGGTTGGTAATCTTGAATAAAAAAAGTAGAGCAGCGAATCTTAGTGATCTGCTGCTCTACTTTTTATATCTAAACTAGGGGTAACCATCAATCTACTTACCAGAACGCTTACCTCGTTTTTGGTGATTCATCCCTCGGATAATTTGACGTCTGAACTTAGACTCCGCACGTATAATCTCAAAAATCTTTTTACTTGGTATAACCTGCTTATATTTTTCGTTATACGCTAAGTCTAAATCTGCATTACTCTTCTTAAGTTTAAAAATCTCATCGAGAGTTTGGGTGTACTCTTCATCAGATAGTTCCTGATTCGACTTCTTCATGAGCTCCATAATCTTTCGATTATTTACACGTTTTGCCTCTTGAAGCTCATTATAGAGTGTAAAGAAACTATTTGCTTCCTGAGGTGTAAGCTTAACCTCAGCTGTAATAAATTCGCGTTGCTTCTGCTGAAACTCTACAGGAGTCAAGTGCTGATAAAAATGTGTTGAAGCTTCAGCACCGAGCACTAGTGTCAGACAAAACAAAAAACTGAACATTATCCTTTTCATAAACCTATTCTGTATAACTGGTTAAATAAACGTGCATATCATAATCATCAAGAAAAGCACCTTCAATAGTCTCGTCTATAAATTCATCCGAAACCTCTTCAACATTGATTTGAGAGATGTAATCATACTCCTCTGTTTTAGTGTTAATAAGCACACGAACAATCAAAGCAGCACCAATAAATATAGCAGCTAGATAAGCTAAAGGCTTAACTTTATCCCAAAGACTAACAGGTTGATTTTTAATAGATTCTTCAACCGATGACTTTGTAGGTAACCCCTCCATTATCTGATCCGTAAGCGTACTGAAGTAATCTTCAGGAACAATAAAAGGATTCTCACCTTTAATCTTATCTAAATTTTTATTATCCATAATACCTCCTTCTAGTTATTAGACGACTATTAATGTGAAAGGTTTAATCGAGTTTACGAAAATATTCCTCAATCTTGTTTGTTGCATGATGATAAGAGGCTTTGAGAGCCCCAACAGATGTACCAAGTATCTTAGATATCTCAGTATATTTCATATCATCATAATATTTCATAAGAAACACCAAGCGTTGTTTCTCTGGTAGTTCTTGAATAGCCTTTTGAAGTTCAATGGCTAATTCATCACCACAGAAATAACTATCACTCTTTAGCATATCTTCAAGTCCATGCTCGGGATTATCAATATCAAGAGCAAAACGATTCTTATTCTTTTCTATAAAGCTCAGACTTTCATTGACTGCAATCCGATAGAGCCAAGTAGATATTTTGGATCTTCCTTCAAAGTTTTCGCAACCCAACCATGCCTTCATAAATGTATTTTGAAGTACATCATTGGCATTCTCATGTGTTAAAACTATTCGTCTGATATGATGATACAACGGCTCACTATAGGTATCAACTAAATATCTAAATCCTAATTCAAGGGTTCGTTCGTCTTGAATCAAAAGAGCTATTTGTTCATCTGTTATTTTAGTTTTCATGCGATACCTCAATTAAAATCATACCGTAAAAGTCAACATCTCATCTGCTACTTCAACATTCGGAAAGACCTGCATGGCCTCCTGCCTTAATCGCTCCTCATTGGGATAACGTGCAGAAAAATGTCCAATTAACAGACGCTTCACTTCAGCCTGTTTAGCAATAGTGGCTGCTTGCTCGGCTGTAGAGTGCAGGGTTTGTGCAGCACGAAGAGCTTCAGTGCTCGCAAATGTAGCTTCATGGAAAAGCAAATCGACTCCCTTTACATGCTCTATTACTGGTTCATAATAGGCAGTATCTGAACAATAAGCATAGCTGCGTACAGGCTCAGCAGGGAATGTTAGAACAGAGTTTGATATGGTCTGCCCCTGAGGAGTAACATAATCAAAACCCGCCTTCAGTCGGTTCAATTCAAAGCTTGGAACCTCATAAAAGTCTATCTGTTCCTTATTTATATGGTTAGGCCCTGCTTTCTCCTGAAAACGAAAACCAGAACTGGGCATACGATGCTTAAGCGGAATGCTAGTTACAACTAGCGAACGGTCTTCATAGAGAACAGTAGAAACTTTGGGGTTAAACTCCTCAAATATCACCTTAAATGGACTCTGATTACAAAAGAAGTTCAGGGAGGGTTCGAGAAGTGCAGCCAAGCCTTTAGGACAGTGGATATACAGATCAGCAGTTCGTCCGAGCATGCCAAATGTTGATATCAAGCCCAGTAGGCCAAAGCAATGATCACCATGTAAATGAGATATAAAAATACGCCCAAGTCGAGTAAACTTGAGCTTTGCTTTTCTAAACTGCAACTGCGTACCTTCACCACAGTCGATCATAAAGAGTTTCTCTCTAAAATTTACGACCTGAGAAGTCTGGTTATGCTTGGTGGTGGGAAGTGCTGAACCGCAACCCAATATAGTAACTTCAAACTTTGGCATAATTCAAATAAGGTTTTGAGCAAAGATAAAAACTTCCTACGTACTAATACAAGAATGGGGTGTTTACTTTAAAGTAAACACCCCATTCAATATACTGGAAAATTAATCTAAACTAAGTTTAAGATTAGTTTTTACCTTCTAGTTTTTCTTTCAATTCAGCAAGAGCATCAAAATCACCTAGTGTAGTTGAAGCAGCTTGGTTTTGAGATGGAGCAGCAGCAACTTCTTTCTTAGGAGCTTTTTTAGCAGCAGCTTGGTTGCTAGCTTTTACTTCTTCTCTAGCTTCTCTAGCTTCTGTCTTAGCAGCATCTTCGAAGATACGGCTGTGAGAAAGAATGATACGTTTAGCTTCTTTGTTAAATTCAATAACTTTGAAGTCTAGTTTTTCGTCTAGTTGAGCTTGTGCACCGTCTTCTTTTACTAAGTGTTTTGGAGTTGCGAAACCTTCAACACCGTAAGGAAGAGCAATTACTGCACCTTTATCAAGCATTTCGATGATAGTACCTTCGTGTACTGAACCTACAGTAAATACTGTTTCGAATACATCCCAAGGATTTTCTTCAAGTTGCTTGTGACCTAGGCTTAAACGGCGGTTTTCTTTGTCGATTTCAAGAACTACGATATCAAGATCAGCACCTAGTTGAGTAAACTCAGATGGGTGTTTGATTTTCTTAGTCCAAGAAAGGTCTGAGATATGTACTAAACCATCAACACCTTCTTCGATTTCAACGAAGATACCAAAGTTTGTAAAGTTACGTACTTTAGCAGTGTGGTTAGAACCAACAGGGTATCTTTCTTCGATTGATTCCCATGGATCTTGTTTAAGTTGTTTGATACCTAGAGACATTTTGCGTTCTTCACGATCAAGTGTCAAGATAACTGCTTCAACCTCGTCACCAACTTTCATAAAGTCTTGAGCTGAACGTAAGTGTTGAGACCATGACATTTCTGAAACGTGGATAAGACCTTCTACACCTGCAGCGATTTCAACGAATGCACCGTAGTCAGCCATAACAACAACTCTACCCATTACTTTATCACCAACTTTAAGGTTCTCATCAAGAGAATCCCATGGATGAGGAGTAAGTTGTTTTAGACCCAAAGCAATACGTTTCTTCTGATCATCAAAATCAAGAATAACAACGTTAAGTTTTTGGTCAAGTTCAACAACTTCTTTAGGATCACTTACACGGCCCCATGAAAGGTCAGTAATGTGGATAAGACCATCTACGCCACCAAGGTCGATAAATACACCGTATGATGTGATGTTCTTAACAGTACCTTCAAGTACTTGTCCTTTTTCAAGTTTGCTGATAATTTCTTTCTTTTGTTGTTCAAGTTCAGCTTCGATAAGAGCTTTGTGTGAAACAACAACGTTTTTGAATTCTTGGTTGATTTTAACCACTTTGAATTCCATAGTTTTACCAACGAACACATCGTAGTCACGGATAGGACGTACGTCAATTTGTGAACCTGGTAAGAACGCTTCGATACCAAATACGTCAACAATCATACCGCCTTTAGTACGACATTTGATGTAACCTTTGATAATTTCTTCGTTTTCAAGAGCAGCGTTAACATGCTCCCATGCGCGAGCTGCGCGAGCTTTTTTGTGAGAAAGGATTAATTGTCCTTTTCTATCTTCCTGGCTTTCGATATATACCTCAACAGTATCACCTACTTTAAGATCAGGATTGTAACGGAATTCATTTAAAGGAATGATACCGTCAGATTTGTAACCAATATTCACAACAACTTCACGTTTGTTCATAGCGATTACAACGCCATCAACCACTTCACGGTCGCTTACTTTGTTTAAAGTTTCATCATAAGCTTTTGCTAGTTGATCGTGGTCAACTCCTGTAGAGATTTCTCCGCTTTCATATGCATCCCAGTTGAAATCTTCAAGAGGAGCAATGTTTTTAAAATTTTCCATTAATTAATTGTTATTAAATACTTTAATTGAATTAGACATTATATTATTCTAGAATCGGGTGCAAAAATACACTTATTGAATGAATTCACCAAAAATTCAAGCGCCTTATTTTTAGAAGAATAAGTAGTTTATAGACTGATTAGCAATTCTATAAAAAATACAGCTTACCTATTAAACAACTCAAAGGTTATCTTACACCCTATTTTTGTATTATTCCAGTTTGCCAAAGCACCAAAAACCCCAAAATCGAAGATATGAGTACCTATACCATAACCTACCTCCATATAAGGATGCATCTGGTTCATTACTAAAAGATTCAGATAAAGACGCTCATTGATTACTGAACGCGTGTACTTCTTTATATGAGGCAGAAGTATGAAAGGTGATTCATAAACAAAGTTCGCTCTCAAATACCACTGCGAAGCATTAAACCATTCTCGCCCTAAGAGCTGAAACGTTCCTCCAATATCATCATTCCACCCTTCGGGTAAGTTGTTTTTAGCAAAATACACAAAGTCAACAAAGTACATTTGGTCTTGATTTGAAAAGACTCCTCCGCCAAAACGGTAATATAAATTCTTCATCATCGTTAGGGCAAGCTTATGTTGAATATTCATTTCAAGCCGCTCGTGAGAACCTGTTGCACCCATAAACCCTTTGATACCACGTTCCCAGTCGATGATAAAAGTGGGATACTTAGAGTAAAGATTGATCTTACGATACCCATTCATATAGTAATACTGACCAGGAGTCCAAGTTGTACGAACACGTGGTGCCACACTAACGTACCGTCCATTAAACCGTCCATCAAGATTAAGTGAGTCGGGCAAATTGTTCCTAGGACTAACCCTACGAGAGGCAGATAAGCCAATATCGAAATGAAGCCCATTTACGACTTCCCAAGTATGCATAACATCGAAGTGAAGATTTTTAAAGTAGTTCAGATTAAGCTTTTTAAAATCAATCGTATCTGTCTGCCCTTTAAGATCATCAAGCACTTCACTACTATAAATTCGGTTACCATTACCTGTATTTATTTCTATACCCAGACGCTTTTGGGGCCAATAATTAAAATGCGCAAAGGTCTTCCAATAGAACTCTTTATACTTGAAGTTATACCCAAGGGTAGGATAAATCCGCAATAACCTATCATTCTTAAAGAGTCGGTTATATTTAATCTTCAATTTATAAGAAATTCCATCTCGCCCATTATAACTCAACAGAAAAGGATTTAGTATTGGTGAAAACTTCACACTCCCAACTTCATATAGATTAAGTGTGTAGTTGCTCACTAGGAAATCCCCTACTTCACCCCAAAATATTGCTGATTTATTTTTCTTTGTAACATCTTTGTAGATCTGGATCGAATCTTTGGATGCTCTGAGATTGGTGTAAAGTTGAGCCTCATCAGCCTGCAAAGGCAGCAACCTGAATTTATAGAAATTATCATATTCTCGCTCTATTTTCACCGTATCGGGAAACTGAAAAGAATAGGACTCTGTTAAATTGTACTTGCTCTTACGCTCCACCGTGTCTGTTGGAAATTGAACACTCAACTGAGGCTGTATCTTATCATATTTAAAGGCACCTTGATAGACATTTCTAATTTTGTTCCACAAAAACCTAAAAGTAACATCTATATTATGCTTTAAGGGTAGAAATTCTGTAGAGGTTCCAACTTCTCCCAAACGAATGTAACATTGCACACTCAAGTATTCGGAGCGACCATAGAAACTAACTTCACGAATACTCCATACATCATTGCTTACTATAAAATATCCTTCAATCAACTGATAACTTTGGCTTTTGGGTACAAAGCTTATTTTAAACTCCAACTTATTGTTAGCATCTAGGTAAACCTGTTCAATTTTATAGCGATAATATTTGGCGAACTCTTTTTGAATGGGTGAAATTAACTTAGTGTTAAGAAAACTAGTGGAATAAATATTAATTGTAAAATACCTCAGCACACTTGGATTGCTTCCTTTAAGCCTCGGAGTAGTACCTGTTATAGCTTTAACTCTCTGGTCATAAATATCGGGAGCAGTATAATGCACATCACTATAAGTTTCTAGAACATATTTATCAACGCCTTTTTGTGGACGAAACATTTGAGGAATATATCGCATCAAAAAGTTCTTTCGCTGAATATCAATATTTGTTTTTACATATAAATCGGCATCATACTCAGCTATAGCAGTTTTATAATAAGGCGCATAGAAGTATACATTATTCATAATAGAATCAACACAGAAAGACTCAAGACTTGGTGTTTCCAAGCTAGAGTATTGCTGCAATTGAGCTTGAATAGTAAAGGGCAAAAGCAATACACAAAACAGAACCTGATATTTAAGCCATCTCATCATACACTAACAAATATACCTTATTAATGAAAGTTTTCTTCCTTTTTTATCATTATTATGATAAAACTCTATTCGAGCTAAATGAAACTATTTTTACACGACAAACAAAATACCCCCTATAATTTAAATGATATTAAGTTCAAATACACTATTTTTGTCAGCAACCCCCTATTAAATAGTAATAAAATGTCTAAATTACGTTTTTACGCCCTAAAAGAGCTCAACAATAGAGTTCCACTCAAAGTCGATAGACCTTCGAATAAACTCTCAGACTACTATGCTAGTCACGTGTTCCACCAAAAAAAAATGCAAGAGTATCTTCCTCGAGAAGCTTTCGATGAATATACAAAGGCTTTAGACAAAGGCACTCCAATTTCTAGAGAGTTAGCTGACTTAATTGCAAATGGCATGAAAAGCTGGGCTAAAACATTAGAAGTAACTCATTACACACACTGGTTCCAACCCCTAACTGATGGTACTGCCGAAAAGCATGACGGTTTTATTGAGTTAAATGAAGATTTTGATGCAATAGAACAGTTCTCGGGTAAGGTGTTAGTCCAACAAGAACCCGATGCTTCATCTTTTCCTAATGGAGGCATACGTAATACTTTTGAAGCACGTGGCTATACAGCATGGGATACTAGCTCTCCTGCATTTGTTGTTGATTCAACATTATGTATACCAACAATATTTATCTCATATACAGGAGAAGCACTCGACTACAAGACACCACTCCTAAAAGCTGTAGCAGCTGTCGACAAAGCAGCAACAAAACTTTGCAAACTATTTGATAGAAACATCTCAAAAGTCTACGCTAACTTAGGCTGGGAACAAGAGTTTTTCTTAGTTGATATTGCTCTTTACAATGCTCGACCAGATTTATACCTTACGGGTAGAACCCTTATGGGGCACTCGTCGGCCAAAGATCAACAACTCGACGACCATTATTTTGGATCTATTCCACCAAGGGTGACCTCATTTTTAAAAGAGATTGAGATTGAGTGTCATAAACTAGGTATCCCTATTAAAACCAGACATAACGAAGTAGCACCCAACCAGTTTGAGGTAGCACCCATATTTGAAAATGCTAACCTAGCCAACGATCATAACCAGCAAGTTATGGATCTTATGAAACGAGTAGCTCAAAAGCATAGCTTTGCAGTACTGTTTCACGAAAAACCTTATAAAGGAATTAACGGATCGGGTAAACATAACAACTGGTCATTATCTACAGACACAGGAATCAACTTATTTGCTCCTGGTAAAAACCCCAAAGGAAACTTACTTTTTCTAACTTTCCTTGTGAATGCGATTAAGATGGTTTACAAGAACCAAGACCTACTAAGAGCTTCCATAGTAAGTGCTGGGAATACACATCGTTTGGGTGCCAACGAAGCACCACCAGCTATTTTATCGATATTCTTAGGCAGAGAACTCACCGAAACTCTCGACTCAATAGTAGAGCAAGTGGGCGATAACAAGATGACTCCAGAGGAAAAGACCACACTCAAACTTGGTGTAGGAAGAATTCCTGAAATCTTACTTGACTCGACTGACAGAAATAGAACTTCTCCTTTTGCGTTTACAGGTAACCGATTTGAATTCCGAGCTGCTGGTTCGTCAACCAATTGTGCTGCCTCAATGATTGTTATCAATGGAGCTATGGCCTATCAGCTAAATCAATTTCGAGAAGAGCTTGAAAACCTTATAGCCAAAGGAATAAGCAGAGATGAAGCACTCTTTAAGCTACTCAAGAAAGAAATTCTTGAATCACAGACCATTTTATTTGAAGGAGATGGATATTCTGAAGCATGGAAAGAAGAAGCACAACGAAGAGGTTTAAGTAATATTAATCCCGTGACCGAAGCACTGACCTACTATGTTAGTGAGTCAACGAAGAAAATGTTTACTTCAGAACGTATATTCACTGAAAGTGAACTCAATAGCCGCCTAGAGGTAGAACTTGAGAAATACACTAAAAAGATTCAGATCGAAAGTAGAGTTTTGGGAGATTTAGCCATCAATCATATCGTACCTATTGCGGTTAGCTATCAAAACAGACTCTTAAGAAATTTAGTAGGACTAAAAACAATCTTTGATGATGAAGAATTTAAAGTTCTTAGTGCAGACCGTCTAGAGCTTGTGCGAGAAATATCATATCGTGTAACAAGCATAAAAAAACTAGTTAAAGAGATGATTGAGTGTCGCAAGGTGGCAAACAAAATGGACTGCTATACCGAAAAGGCCGAAGCATATGAGAGAACTGTTTATCCTCATCTAGACGAAATTAGATACCATATTGATCATCTAGAAATGGAGGTTGATGATGAAATTTGGCCATTACCTAAGTATAGAGAATTACTTTTTGCAAGATAAACAAAAGACTGATTCATAGTATTATCGGTATTTCATAAGCCTTTTTGTTTTTTTATTTTTATATTTGTGTTGCACAACATAGTTAAGAAATAGTTATGGGCAAAAAGACCTTATCAAATACCGAAATATCAAAAAGCATATCTGATATTTGGGAACCTCTCACTGAGAAACAGAGAGAGCTTCTCGAAGATAGTTATCACCTTCAATCATACAAAAAGAACGAGGTTATTTATGATGAAGATGAGTCACCTAAATACCTCATGTGCTTATTATCAGGTAAGGTAAAAATATACAAAGATGGAGTTGGTGGTAGAAGTCAGATTATTCGAATGATTAAACCCGTTGAATATTTTGGCTATCGTGCTCATTTTGCCAAAGAGGATTATCTTACTGCTGCTTCAGCTTTTGAAACTTCTCTTGTATGCCTTATACCAATGGATATCATAACAAAGCTAGTGTCAGAAAACAGTGAATTGGCTTTATTCTTTATAGAACAACTTTCTACAGATTTAGGAATAGCCGACGAACGTACCGTAAACCTAACTCAGAAACACATCCGTGGAAGATTAGCCGAATCGTTGCTATTTTTAAAGGCAAATTACGGACTTGAAGAAGATGGCTATACACTAAGTATTTATCTATCGAGAGAAGACCTTGCTAATTTATCGAATATGACCACCTCAAATGCTATTAGAACCTTATCTAATTTTGCATCCGAACGAATCATAGCTATTGATGGACGAAAGATTAAAATTATAAACGAGCAAAAGCTTCGTAAGATAAGTCAAATAGGATAAAAGTATATAATACCTTTTAGAACAAAAGAGTCAGAGCTAATTAGCTCTGACTCTTTTGTTCTAAATATATTGGACTACTAAGTTTAATCTTCAACTGCTTGCCTAAACTCACAGCCGTCTTTCCAACAAGAACATCCCAGAGCGTTATTTCCCTGAATCAAAACACCACGACCACAAATTGGGCACGGGTCACCAACTTTCAGCACTAGCCTTCTATCGGTGTAATCTTGCTTAACGGCATAGACAACTTCAGAGACCATTGCTTTAAGTTCTTCAATAAACTTTGAGGCACTATAGGTTTGATTTTCGATCTCTCGAAGTTTTTTCTCCCAAATACCAGTCAGCTCTGCCGATTTAAGAAGTTCTTCGTGTATCACACGAATAAGGTCTTTTCCTGTCTGTGTAGGAACAAGGTTTTTACGTTCTTTTTGGATGTAATTACGCTTGAAAAGAGTCTCGATAATAGCTGCACGTGTAGAAGGCCTACCAATACCATTTTCTTTGAGTGCATCACTTAGCTCTTCTTGCTCGACAAACTTACCTGCTGTTTCCATGGCACGCAAAAGAGTTGCCTCAGTATATAACTTAGGTGGTGAAGTCCACTTTTCTTGCAATGCAGGTTCGTGGGGTCCAGACTCCCCTTTTACAAAGTCAGGAAGTACTTTCTCCTCTTTTTCCTTATCGTCATCTTCAGACTCATTTTCGAAGACTACTCGCCAGCCCTTGCTCAGAATCTGCTTACCTGTGGTTTTAAACTTAACTTTCTCAACAGCGCCTTCAACTGTAGTAGTTGATATCTCGCAAGCAGGATAAAATGCGGCGATAAAACGGCGCGTAATTAAGTTAAAGATCTTTTTTTCATTATCTGTCAACCCACTTGGATAAACTCCTGTAGGAATGATTGCATGGTGATCGGTAACCTTTGTATTGTTGAATACCTTTTTGGACTTGGTTAACTTCTTGGTTAATAATGGTGCGGTAAGCTCAGCATAATCACGCAGACCCTTTAATATAGAAGGGCATTTAGGGTAAATATCATCACTCAGAAATGTGGTATCCACACGAGGATAGGTAGTTAGCTTTCGCTCATATAGCCCCTGAATTAGCTTAAGTGTTTCATCTGCCGAAAAGCCAAATTTTTTGTTACCCTCAACCTGAAGTGAGGTCAAGTCGAATAGCCGTGGCGGAAATTCAGAACCTTTCTTAGTCTGGATAGATCCAACCTGAAAGGGTTTTCCAATTATAGTTTTTAGTTGTTCCTGAGCTTCTTCTTGTTTATCAAACTTACCTTTAGCAGAGTTAAACGTCGTATCTCGATATACAGTTTTAAGCTCCCAATAGGCTTCAGGCACAAAATCATCAATCTCTTGTTGGCGGTTGACAATTAAAGCTAAGGTGGGTGTCTGAACACGCCCCACTGAAAGCACCTGCTTATTCTCACCATACTTTAATGTATAAAGACGAGTCGCATTCATGCCAAGCAGCCAATCGCCAATGGCACGAGCCAAACCAGCTTCATAAAGAGGCTGGAATTCTTTTTCATCTTTGAGCTTAGTAAAACCTTCACGGATAGACTCCTCGGTCAACGACGATATCCATAAACGCTTTACAGGGCAAGTAGCACCAGTCTTCTGCATTACCCAACGCTGAATAAGCTCTCCTTCTTGTCCAGCATCACCACAGTTTACAATCATCTTAGCTCTTTGCATCAGATGCTCTATTACTGAGAATTGCTTAGCAATTGAGGCTTGCTCAATTAGCTTAATGCCAAAACGAGGAGGAATCATGGGTAAGGTATTCAGATTCCACGACTTCCAATCAGGAGAGTACTCATGAGGTTCTTTTAGCGTACATAAATGGCCAAATGTCCAAGTGACTTGGTAGCCGTTGCCCTCATAGTATCCTCCCTTGGGTTGAACTGCTCCAATTATATTTGCAATATCACGTGCAACAGATGGTTTCTCCGCTATACAAACAATCATACTCTAGTTAATTTTTATTCGATGGACTACAAAGTTAATAAATTCATTCATGCCTTTAGAAGTTAAGAGGCAATATTTATAGGCTAAAAACAAGACACAGCAATAAGCAATTATAGATATACAGGATCATCCAACACCCAAGACAAACAAGATAACCTCCATATTATAAACATGCTAATCCTTCCAAAGCATCTTATAATTTTGTAACTTGATAGGAAGTATTTAGCGTAATACAACCTTAAAAAATAAACAAACAATAATGTGGATTCTAAAACCCTCAACAAGCTTAGAACTTAAGACTTCTGGAAAAGCACAGCTTAATTTTCTATTTCAACAAGACAAATTTTATATTATGGACAATCACTTAGCAGCAGGCTGGTGTTGGCTTAATGAATTAGATAAAACCAAATCATATAATCTATTCCACATCGACCAACACTGGGATTTATGGAATAAAAGCCCTAAGAGCAGCTATGAATTTCTCTTAAATCACAAAAAGATATCACTTAAGGAGTTTGTCAACCTAACATATACTGATTCGGGCACTGATAAAAAACTCAAAGTATTCAATTATGCCAATTATATATTGACTCTACATAATCTATTCCCCAATTGGTTTGAACACTCTATTTTTGCTTGTGATGGTTATCAAAAAGAGATGAATGACCTCAATGTTTTCTACAACCCATATATCTACGAGTTGCCTAATAAATTTGGAGAATGGATTCAAAACCCTCCCCTCAACAAAGATTCTCAGGAAAATAACAAGCAATGGATAGTCAATATAGATATAGACTATTTTTTTAGATCTAACCAATATCAAATGTACACTGATGCTTACATCACCGAGCTTTGTTTGAAAATAAAGGAAAACTTAGATCGTATTGCTGTAGTAACTATTGCTCTGAGCCCGGAGCATTGTGGGGGCTGGAAAGAATCGCTCAGGGTGGCCAATATCATGGCTAAAGTATTCAGTATAGACTTTAATATCCAACTCCCTAGCCTCTCTTTATCTAGAAGACAGACGGTGCATCATTCTCACTATTAATCTATACTTTTAAAGCTTTAGAACAATAACTATTCAGAACTTACTGCCTATAAAATAGTCTGTTACCTTTCTTTTCAACTTATAATAATTTCTCATAAAGACATAATGTAAAAGATTGCGTTTATTCAATAGAGATACACAAGGCTTTATAACTACATTGGTTTTGGGCAGATTGGGGTCTAGCGAGTCACATATCTTTGCTATATAATCGAATATATTATACTCGTTCAATATTTTATGCTTGCACTCTTTGAGTACTTCAATGTTTTTCTCGTACTGCTCTTCATGAATTACCTTGTCAATAATCTGAACAGCTTGATCAAAATTATTTATGTCTATAGAAGCAAATGCAGTTTCGGGAAAGTAGTTGGAAATATTTTTACACCCGTAATATATTGGGAAGGTTTCAGATAAATAACAATCAGCAAGCTTTTCTGTCCAATAAAAATCAGTAGAGCTATTCTCCAAAGAAATATGATATTTATAGGGAGCTAATACCTCCCATTTATCTTCAAAATCTTTTATGCCTCGCCCAAAGACATCTAATTTATCACCATAGTGTTGCTTAAGTTTTTGAACAAATCGGATTCTCTCTAGATGACCCTGAGTAGTTACTTTATTACTAGTAATTACTGAAATTAGCTTTGTCTTATCTGGAGCAGAGCTACTGATCAATCCATCATAATCCAACGTATAACTTAATTCACCATTCTTATTTTCTGTGCAGCCTACAAACCAAGGAATAAGAGCGGGTCCATAAATAATGTTTTTATGCTTTGTTTGAATTTGACTAGAATGCACCACTCCAAACTGTTTAATGTAATTTTGAGGATATTCAAAAATAGTATTAGGTTCTGTAGTCAATAATAATGTATTTTCTTGAGCAACATGACAAGAAACGGGCTCTTTTACACCTTTTCCATGAATTACAAAAAAATCAGCGTCGTTAACATCGTCATCAATGAAGAACTCATAACGCCCATCATTTGATAAATTAGTTGATGACTTAGATTGGCGATGTAATATTTTTCCGAAATTACTCCTATAAGAAATCAGTTTTACTTTAAAAGGTATATTATTCATATTGTAGGATTATCAATAAGTAGTCTTAGCTTTTGATAATAAAGATACTAATATTCATAAAAGACTAAGATATAATTAGCTGAAATTTAAAGAGTTATTGCCGTTGACATATGGGCATAAAAAAAGGAGCAACGCTTTGCTCCAATCTTGTTAACCTTAAATCTAATACTATGAAAAACACATTACAAAGATACAAGTTATTTTCAAACGCGCAAATAAAAAGATAGCCATTTCACACAATAAAT
>QXGG01037038.1_pt1 | contig 18618 bp, 18 predicted proteins | sample 1982491 | NCBI WGS metagenome assembly QXGG01 (sample SAMN09924614, study PRJNA488089) | Wastewater metagenome, whole genome shotgun sequencing project. | isolation source: South African research farm wastewater | place: South Africa: Irene, Agricultural Research Council, Animal Production... | reverse complement strand
TGCGGTATTCATAGGCCGTTAGCGCTAAAGGTTGCTCAAATAACGTGGCTTGCTTACGGTTTAAATCAAGCACCAGCGGTTCAGCCCCGATAGTGGCTTGCACAAAGCCTGATGAGCGGCGCAGCAGAGCATTTAAACGTGCTTCCAACTCTTCAAACTGAAAGGGTTTAACCACATAATCATCAGCACCCGCAGCTAAGCCTTCAACCTTATCTTGCCAATTACCGCGTGCGGTTAAAATTAAAATAGGGAAAGTTTTCTCTTGGCTGCGTAAGGTTTGAATCAACTCCAGGCCACTCATGCCGGGCAGACCTAAATCGATGATGGCTAAATCATGGTTGTACTCAGTCACTCGATAGAGCGCTTCCTCAGCATCAGCAACAGCATCAACCACATGGCCGTGTTCTCCCAGCCGTGTACACAGGTGGTGGCGTAACAAAGCCTCATCTTCAACAACCAGCAATTTCATCTATCAACCTCAAGGTTAAAGCAGTGGACGTACAACGCACCGCTATATAACAAGCACTGACAACCCACTCTCGTCGCCACTGCAGAGTGATTACCAAAGCACTGCAACAGCGGCAACGTTGAGCAGCGTAGCAGACAGATGCGTTTATTCATCACGGCGCAAATCTGCAGGAATGTCAGGTTCTTTCAGCATCGAAGGCTTCTTCGCTTTGCCCGCATGGTACTGACGCAGTTGATAGACATAAGCTAAAACCTGCGCCACGGCTAAATACAATCCAGCTGGAATCTCTTGGCTGATTTCTGTGGAGTAATACACCGCTCGGGCTAAGGCCGGTGATTCCAGCAGAATGATATTGTGCTCTTTACCAATCTCACGAATTTTTAGCGCGGTGTGATCGCCCCCTTTAGCCAATAAAACCGGGGCTTGGCCATTATCCGCATCGTATTTGAGTGCCACAGCAAAGTGTGTTGGGTTGGTAATAATGACGTCGGCATCCGGCACATCACTCATCATGCGCCGTTCGGCCATCTCGCGCTGCAACTGACGAATACGCCCTTTAACCTCAGGCTTACCCTCGCTATCTTTGTATTCGTCACGCACTTCTTGCTTGGTCATTTTCAGCTTTTCTTTACTCTCCCAGATCTGAAACGGCACATCGATCGCCGCAATAATGATCAAGCCGCACGCCAACCATAAAGCACTCCAGCCCACTACTTGCATGCTGTGCACAATCGCCATTTCTAATGGCTCGCTGGCAAACTTAATTAAGTCTTCCCGTGCTCGGGCTAACACAAATAAAGCCACAGTCAGCACAATCAAAAACTTACCCAGCGCCTTTAACAGCTCGACAATGGATTTCTTGGAAAACATGCGTTTAAGGCCAGAGAATGGGTTCATCCGGCTGAATTTAGGCGCCAATGCTTCCATGGAAAACAACCAACCACCCAAGGCTACCGGCCCTAAAATGGCGGCCATCAGCAAGACAAAAAATAAGGGGATTAGAGCATCGCCAGCCATTTGTGTAGATTGCAAAAGGCTGATCGCCATATAGCGCTCATCAAGCAATAATTCACGGGGCATGGTGAAGCTTTTTTCCATCACCTGCATCACCCGCTGACCGATCGCGCCACCAAAGGTTAATAAACCGCCGGTACCGGCCAATACCACCGCTAAGGTGTTGAGTTCACGTGAACGGGCAATTTCACCTTTTTTACGCGAATCTTGTTTGCGTTTTTCTGTAGGCTCTTCACTTTTTTCTGCACCGTTTTCATTTTCAGCCATAGCAGCCTACCTCTTACTGAGCTTGCGCGAGACCGCGCAGCATAAATAACGCATCAGTAGCAATGTTGTGGTATTGCGCCAAAATATCAGCGGTCGACATCCAGAAAATAATCAAGCCCATGATCAGAGTCAGTGGGAAACCAATGGTGAAAATATTCAACTGCGGCGCGGCACGCGTCATCACGCCAAAGGCAATATTGATGACCAACAATGCGCTCACCGCCGGTATAGCCAGCAACAGTGCAGCACCCATCACCCAACTGAGCCGCCCCGCCAAAATCGCAAAACTTGATATATCCAGGCTTTGCCCCACCGGCAGCGTGACAAAGCTTTCCACTAACACTTCAAACACCACCAAGTGCCCGTTCATGGCTAAAAACAATAAGGTCACCAAGGTCAGTAAAAACTGCCCCAGTACGGGCACTGAAACACCCGTGGCAGGGTCCATCATCGAGGCAAAACCCAAGCCCATTTGCATGGAAATAAATTGACCGGCAAACACAAAGATATGAAAAAACAATTGCAACGAAAAACCCAGCATCGCACCGATCAGCACTTGCTCAGCAATCAATATAATACTGCGCAAACTCAGTGCATCAACCTGTGGCATGGCGGGCAGTACCGGCACTAACATCAGCGTAATCGCCAATGCCATATATAAACGCACCCGCTGCGGCACCAATTGTGTACCAATAATCGGCATCACCATCAATAGCGCAGCAATGCGAAACAAAGGCAGCAAAAAAGCACTGATCCAGCCAGCAATTTGCGCACTACTGAGCTCTAACATGGGCGCAGCAACTTAGCCAATCACATAAGGAATGCTGTGAACGAGGCGTGTTGTATATTCGATCCACTGCGCAACCAGCCAAGGCCCGAGCACAATCAAGGTGGTAAAACTGACCAGTAGCCTCGGTAAAAAGCTTAAGGTTTGCTCGTTAATTTGCGTGGCAGCCTGAAACATCGCCACCAACAAACCAATTAATAAGCTGGGCACAATAATCGAAGCCACCACTAAGGCGGTCATCGATAAGGCTTCACGAATGATATCTACCGCAACTTCTGGTGTCATAAGAGAGTCCTATAGCGTGCCAAAACTACTGGCTAAAGTACCGATAATCAGTGCCCAGCCATCCACTAACACAAATAGCATGATTTTAAAGGGCAAGGAAATAATCAGCGGCGAGAGCATCATCATACCCATCGCCATCAAAATACTCGCCACCACCAGGTCAATGATCAAAAAAGGAATAAAAATCATAAAGCCGATTTGGAACGCGGTTTTAAGCTCGGACGTCACAAAAGCAGGAATCAGAATCACCAAAGGCGTTTCATCCGCTGAAGCAATATCGGTGCGCTTGGACAAACGTACAAACAACTCAAGATCGGACTCGCGGGTTTGCGCCAGCATAAAGCCACGAATCGGTTCTTCTGCGGCGGTGATGGCTTGCTGCACACTGATTTGTTCATTTAAATAGGGCTGTAAAGCATCTTGATTGATGCGATCAAACACCGGCGCCATGATAAACAGGGTTAAAAATACAGTTAAACCGACCAAGATTTGATTGGAGGGCGTTTGCTGTAACCCCAACGCTTGGCGCAGGATGGAAAACACAATAATAATACGGGTAAAGCAGGTCATTAACATCACAAACGCTGGGATAAAACCCAACGCCGTCATAATTAATAAGATCTGTAAGCTAACCGAATACTCTTGCTGACCTGCCGCATCCGTCGTGAGCTTAATCGCTGAAATCGATAATGGATCATCAGCCGCAAAAGCACCATTGGCAAACAATAGCAGCCCTAGAATAAGCATTAAGCGGGTCATTAAAGCGATCATTGCGCATCCTTGGCTGAGCTTTTTAACACGCTGGCTAAACGCTGGGCGAAAGCCGAACTGATTGGGCTGTCAGGCGTCGTTACCTCAATGGGTTCTTGCAAAACATGCAGCGGCACAATAGTGCCAGGCGTCAGACCCAGTAAAATTTGTTCTTTACCCACCTGCACCAGTAGTAGGCGATCACGCGGCCCCAATGCTTGACTGGCTAACAAAGAAATCGCTTGATTGGCACCGCGCGTTGGCAGTGCTTGCTGGATACGTCGCACAAGCCAAGCCAACAAAAAAATCAAGCCGATAACTAAGAGCAATCCCAGTAACAGTTGCACAAGTTGGCTGCTGACCTGGCTGGGTTCGAGCAAACTGGCCGCCGCCTGCTTCTTGAGTTCAGGCTCGGCACTGGCTGTAACGACGGCATCAGCGGACCAACTCAGTGGACTCAGCAGCATCAGCATGATTAACAGACGCATAGGCTTACCGTAACTTCTTAATGCGCTCGCTTGGACTGATCACATCAGTCAAACGAATACCAAACTTTTCATTGACCACCACCACTTCACCGTGGGCAATCAAGGTGCCGTTGACCAACACATCTAAAGGCTCACCTGCCAGTCGATCCAGTTCCACCACTGAGCCTTGATTGAGCTGCAATAAGTTACGGATGGTGATATCTGCACTGCCCACTTCCATCGAGATACTCACGGGAATATCTAAAATCACATCCAAGTTGGGACCACCGGCACTGCTCATGGCTTCAACAATATTGTGTTGATCAGGAAACTCTTGCATCGGTGCTTTCGCGGGCCCACTGCTCTGCTCCAGCATCGCATCAATATCGTCTTGATCGGTTTCACTGCCTGCTTCGGCTAAGGCTGCAGCCCACTCGTCAGCTAAGGCTTGGTCTTCACTTGAAATCTGTTCGTTTTCATCAGTCATAATCGTTTCTCAACTACCCAGTAGCACTAAAATCAGCGGCTTTTTTGTACAGGACCAATCACTTGCAAAGCTAAGTTGCCATGGTTCGCCCCTAACTTGACCTTAAAGGTTGGTACACCATTGGCGCGCAGTAGCATGGTGTCCGGCATTTCCACAGGAATCACATCACCAGGCTGCATATTTAAAATATCACGCAATTTCAGCTGGCGACGCACCACAGTGGAGCGCAGCGGCACTTTCACATCTAAAATATCTTCGCGAATCGCTTTGCTCCAACGCTCGTCTTGGTCATCCACATCCGACTGAAAACCGGCATCAAGCATTTCACGAATCGGCTCAATCATTGAGTACGGCAGAGTGACATGCAAATCACCACCACCACCATCGAGTTCAATATGGAAAGTCGAGATCACCACGACTTCACTGGGGCTAACAATGTTGGCCAAAGCGGGGTTCACTTCTGAGTTCATGTACTCAAAATCAACATCCAAAATAGCGTGCCAGGCTTCTTTTAAATCAACAAACGCCTGCTCTAAAACCATGCGCACGACGCGCAACTCAGTTGGGGTAAACTCACGGCCTTCAATTTTCGCATGACGCCCATCGCCACCGAAGAAGTTATCCACCAGTTTAAATACTAAACGTGAATCAAGGATAAACAGTGCTGTACCACGCAGCGGCTTCATTTTAACCAAATTCAAACTGGTAGGTACGTACAACGAGTGCACATACTCACCAAACTTCATCACCTGCACACCGCCAACCGAAACATCCGCTGAGCGCCTCAACAGGTTAAACATACTGATACGCGTGTAACGGGCAAAACGTTCGTTGATCATCTCCAACGTTGGCATGCGCCCACGCACAATACGGTCTTGGCTGGTTAAGTCATACTGCTTAATCGAACCCGGTACGGCATCGTCGTCAGTGTCCACTAGACCATCATCAACACCATGTAATAGCGCATCAATTTCATCTTGTGAAAGTAAATCTTGTACGGCCATTTTAAGTCGTTCCTATCAAGGTGTTACTGCATGACAACATTGGTAAAGAGCACCTGTTCCACGACCGGTTTACCCACTTCAATGAGCGCTAATTCTTGCACGGCTACAGTGGTTTTTTGCTTGAGCAGTTCAACACCCAAAGGAGTGTTGAGTTCATCAAAATCCTGACTGGAAAACAACATCACCAACTGATTACGCAGCGTTGGCATATGAATTTTCAGCTGGTCTAGATCCGCTTTATTACGTGCCATTAACGCCACGCTTACCTGTAAGTAACGTGGTTTACCTTGGCTTTTAAAGTTGACGACAAACGCTGGCGTCAACTCTTCATAAATCGCTTGCTGCTTAACATTGACAACGTTTTCTTGAACTGGCGCGACTTCAGGTGCATTACGCCCCAAGAAGAACCATGTACCACCAACAGAAAGTCCGACTGCTGTGATCAGTGCCACAGCAGCAATAATAATGACTTTCATCTTGTTTTTTTTAGAGGCACCTGCTTGCTCAGGTGCTACCGGTTGTTGTGCCATGTTGCTATCACCCGTTAAAAATCATGCCAAACAGTTTAGCAGTCTATACAGGCTGTGCCTGCTTGATTACGCATAATAATCAACTAATCCTGAACGCCCGTCCTCTTGCTGACGCAATGGTGTCATCTGTTGCTGCACATCCTCGTCATTTTGACCCGATTGCGTACCGTTACCGCCACTGCGAGCCGAGGCTTGCGCCTGACTTTCAGCCTGTTGCTGAGATTGATCAGACACATTGACGTCGACGTTTTGTAGGCCTTGTTGGGCTAACAGTTCACGCAAGCGGAACATTTGTGATTCCAGCGAATCACGTACCCCAGCGTTGGCACTGGCAAAGGTCACTTGCGTCTGCTCTTGGCTCATATCGACTTTAATGTCTAAACGCCCCAGTTCTGCAGGATCAAGTTTGATTTCAGCTGATTTCAGATTTTGCGCTGACATCCACATGACTTTGTCCGTCACCTCCTGCGTCCAGCCCGGCTGCTGCATGGCAATAGGTGCTCCCGGCACTTGTCGAACCTGCTGCGCAGCCAATAACGACTCTTGACGCGGCTGCATATCGGCACGAATGGTATCGGTTGGGGTGACGGCTTTATTATTGAGCAAGGTGTCCGGTGCTGCCTTGACTGTTTCCGACATAGCCGCGACGGTGCTTTTTTCTGCTGCAACTTTCTCAGCAAAATTCTCACTGTTTTTCCCTGCCGTCGCACTGACTAGCGCGGCTTTATCTGCCGGGATAGCGGTATCTATTTTCTCTATGGTTTTCAGCCCGACAACAACATCTTCATCCTCAAGTAACTCAGGCTCAGCTTCATCGCTATCAAGTGACAGGTTCAAGCTGGCTTTGCCCTGATTAGCCAAGACATCCACCCCAGCCTCAACAGCTTCAGTACTGATTTGCGTGGCCATTTCAACCGGCACAGCAGCCATAGCCATCAGCAGTAAAGGATCAATTAAGTCCTCTTCTTGTGGATTCTGCTCAAGCGCTTCACCGGCCTGCTGAGCGGATGGGTTTTGCTCGGTGTCTGCAGCAGGTTTCACCCTATCCTGCTCGGGTGCAGCGGCTGCTTGATCGACAGTGCTGCGTGTATCTTTAGTATCCGTTCGATCTTTTGCTGCTACCGCCGGCTTATCTTTTACCGCTGGCGTATTCTTAGCAGCCGCTTGACGTGCGGCCTGCTGTTTGTCTTGCAAGATCGCGTCATTGCGCTGCTTAGCTTGCAAGGATTGCTGCTGCTTAACCTCAGCGTTACGCTGTTGCTGCGCATACACCGATGAAAAACTGTTTGCCGGTGTGCTTTGCGGGCTGCGCTGCTGACTCGCAGCATCAGCTACCGTCGACTGCACGCGCGTGGGCTGTGCAGTCGGCTTTAATAAAAAATCCGTGGTCGCCATAGTGTGCTCCTACCTTAGACATGTACCGCAATAATCAAAGCAAATTCCACGCCAACTCATACAGGCCGTTTTCAGAGCAATGCGTCCTATAAGCGCCACTGCAGGGCAACTGACTGCCACTAATTTGACGTTTAAACGCTCATCACATCTAAGTAACGCGGCTCAGCCTGTGGATTAATGGCTAAACTGGCAAAATCAAACAACTGACGATCCGCCAATTGTGAGGGCGCGACGTTTTGCAGCGCGCGGAACATAATATCCAAACGCCCAGGCGTTTTTTGCTCCCATTCTTGCAACATGCCCTTGACCACTTGGCGCTGTAAATTTTCTTGCGAACCGCATAAATTGCAGGGAATAATCGGGAATTCCTGCAGCTGTGCATATTCAGCAATATCACTTTCTTTGCAATAGGCTAACGGACGAATCACCACATTACGTCCATCATCTGAGAGCAACTTAGGCGGCATAGCTTTGAGCGTACCGCCAAAGAACATATTGAGGAAAAAGGTTTCTAAAATATCATCGCGGTGATGCCCTAGCGCCATTTTAGTCGCGCCAATTTCATCGGCATAAGTGTACAAAGTCCCGCGACGCAGGCGCGAACACAGAGAACAGGTGGTTTTGCCTTCTGGAATTTTTTCTTTGACTACTGAGTAGGTGTCTTTCTCAATAATATGGTACTCAACCCCAACCGATTCTAAATATGCAGGCAATACATGCTCGGGAAAACCTGGCTGCTTCTGATCCATATTCACCGCCACCAAGGAAAACTTGATCGGCGCTACTTTTTGTAAATGCAGCAGCACATCGAGCATCGCGTAGCTGTCTTTACCGCCAGACAGGCACACCATGATTTTATCGCCGTCCTCAATCATGTTGAATTCAGTCACAGCTTCGCCGGCAAGACGGTATAAACGTTTCTGTAATTTCTTTTGCTGGGCTGGCACACTACTCATGACATGATCCGTAACAGGTAAAAAACGGCATTTTACCTGTTACGCTACACAAACCCTAGCGCTGTCTTGTAACTCTTTACTGATAACTGCCTTGGCGCAGCACTCACATTTAATACGAGTTGATCCTGGTGCCCACCTTAGAACACCCTCAATTATTAACCGCTGTGCAACATATATTGCTCGATGAACAACAGGGCATCAGTGAGTTTGCGCTGATCCAACGACTCAAACAGCAACAGCATCCGTTATTTATCAATGCGGACTTGAGCGATACGCTCAGCTTATTTCGCACGCATTTTATTTTGTTTCATAGCTTGTATGTGTTACGCGACAGTCTGCGCGCGGCAGGTACTTATGATGTGCTGATCAATCCGCTGCGCATTCAATTACAACCTGCCCTCACAACACCTGCAGCCGAGCAAAAAGCGCTGAACACCAGCGATCCACTGCGCGCCTATTATTTAGACTTAGAGCACTTAGCCCGTACCGATCGAGATGCTGTAGAGCAACTGCTGTATCGCGGCATCAATCAGCTCAGCCAGCCGCAAGCCGTCACAGACGCATTAGCAGAATTGGAACTGCAACGCCCCGCACACAAACTTAACCCTCAACAGGTGAAACAGCAGTACCGTCAGTTAGTCAGCCGTCATCACCCTGACCGAGGTGGCTGCACAGAGCGCTTGCAGCGCATCAATCAGGCGATGGCTACGCTGCGCGAGTATCATTTATTAGGCTGACAAATAGGCTAGCGCTTGCCACAGCATTTTAGTTTTAGGCATCGCGCAGCCCGCTGCCTGTGCGGCTTCCAGTGGTGCTTGATAGATCGCCTGCAGCTCCATTGGGCGCTTAAGCTTAAAATCATGGTACATACTGGGCAAATACGCTGGCATGCCATCGGTTGATTTGAGCATCATTTGCACGATGTTCTCTGGCAGCGGATAACCACAAGCAGCGGCGGCAGCCATCACTTCATCCATCAATTCGGTGACCAACTCGCGACTGTGCAAGTTACCCATCAGCTGTTCTGTACTGCTGTTGAGCAGCACCGACAAACCGTTATAAGGGATATTCCACACCAGTTTTTGCCAGCGCGCCTGCTGCAGCTTACGTGCCGCTCTAGAATCCAGCCCCGCCAACTTAAACAACTCGGCGCCGTGCTGAGCCAGCATATAGCCTTCGTCGCTTGTGGCTGGGCCACTGTGGTAACCCAAGCTAATCGCACCTTGCGCTTGGTGCTCAACCACGCCTGGCGCACTGCGGTGTACACAAATAAAACATAAGCCGCCCAATAAATGCAGGCTGTCCGCTAGCAACGGGCGCAATTGCTCTTCCACGGCTAAACCGTTTTGCAACAGCACCACCTTGGCTCCCGGCGCAGTAACCTGATTGATCACCGGTGCTAAATCGTTGGTGCTGGTGGTTTTTGTTCCAACAAACAGCCAATCACACTTGGGCATCGCAGCGGGGTCATGCCAAGCGTTCACCTGTGGTAAATGCAAAGTGCCATGCTCAGTACTATTGACCCGCAAACCATTGCCTTTGACCGCTTCATACTCGCTGCGCAATAAAAAATGCACATCAAAACCGGCTCGCGCCAGCATTAAGCCATAAAACCCACCAATCGCACCGGTGCCAATAATGCCAATACGTGGCTGCTGTTGCTTACTCATAACGTCTCTCTTGTACTGGAAACCGCGCGCACGAAAAAAGTACGCACGGCGCTATTATTTAAGGATTAACCACGAGGGTTTCGTTACCCAAGACACGCTTGGCTTGCAAATAGGCGTTATTCCAATATTTAGAATTCACACTATCCAAGCGCACCGTGCCACCCGATGAGGGTGCATGCACGAAACGTCCGTCACCGACATAGATACCTGCGTGACTGACACGCCCATGTCCAGCCGTGCTGAAAAAGACAATATCACCGCTGCGTAATTGACTGCGTGGCACCTTTTGGCCTTTCATTTGCACCATTTGCTGCGTGGTGCGTGGTAAGCGAATACCCGCCACATCGTTATACACAAAGGTAATTAAGCCACTGCAATCAAAGCCTGACGACGGTGTATTACCACCCCACACATAGGGGGTACCCACTAAACCAATCGCGCGAAATAACACATCATCTGCAACCGGATTAAATACTGCAGACGCGGTAGTGCGCGGTGCAGGTGTTGGTTCAGTGATGGGTGCGCGTGACGAACAAGCTGTTAACAACACAAGACTGGCTAAACCCAGCAAACGGATACTCATCAGCATGCAGTACGTCCTCTTTATAAATAATCAATGCAGCGAACTCTAACAAAACGCTGCTCAGTACCGAGTAAAACTTTCTAATTGCATTTGCTTAAGTCGACTGTAAGTGCGGCGAAAGGCAAAGGCTAAATAGCCATTCATATACAAGTCTTCTAGCGCCACTTCAGCTTCGATATACACCGGAATCCGGCGGTCATAACACTCATCAATCAAAGCGATAAAACGTCGCACACTGTCATCACCCAAAGCGAGCTTTGGCAGTTCACGATCACCCGCATCCACGCGCACCGCGCCGTCTTCAGTACCACGAGCAATCTTAGCCTCGCGCTGCTCACCACCCAACGCGGGCACTGCACTGATCATCAACTGCTCAAACCGATCACACAGCAACATAAATTCTTGCGCGGCAAAGGCCTGCTCACACAGCTGGGCAAACTCACACCAGAGTACTGTAGCGCTATATTCACAGGTTTCTAGGCTTCGTCCACTTAAGTCTAAGCTGGCACGCGTCGATGCTTGACCCGCATTAAGCTGTGCAAACAGCTCTGGCATAACGCTGGCCTGCCCTGCTTGCCGCACCCAATAGCGCTGAATACTGGGACCTTGGTGTAAGCGGTGATCCTGCTCACCATCCACACTCACCAGCAGCATATGCTTTTCAATCGCAGCAATGGCCGGCAGGAGTTGCTGGCGGTTATAACCGCCACTATAGAGCTCAGAGGGCGGCTGGTTGGATGTCGCCACTATGACCAAGCCGCGAGCAAACAAGGCCTGAAATAAACCACCTAAAATCATCGCATCGGCAATATCACTGACAAATAACTCATCAAAACACAACACCTCAATTTCAGCACTGAGCTCGTCGGCTAATTTGGCTAAAGGATCTGCCGTACCCACTAAACGAAACAAGCGCTGATGCACATCTTGCATAAAACGATGAAAATGCTGACGCCGCGCCGGTACAGTCAAACTGCGATAAAACTGATCCATGAGCCAGGTTTTACCACGCCCAACTCGACCGTATAAATACACCCCCTGCCCGTTCGCGGCTTGATGCTGTAACGCCTGATGGCACTGCTCCAAGATCTGCACCGCGGCACGTTGTGCAGGATCTTCAACAAACCCATCCGCCAGCGCCTGCTCATAGGCCTGTAAAGGCGTTGCTTTGTGTTCTGTCATTCTTTACATCCTGCTTGCCATGCCCATACTGCAATTGCAGTGTCAATCTTCACTACAGCGACTCGGTGCCATCTCAGCAGACCCCATGCTGCAGATCACACTTAACGTGCAGTGAATGGTCGCAGATCAAGCCGCAGAAGTACAAACCAATGCAGTATAGAGCGTGCAACACTGAACACACTTCAGCGCACACAGGTGATCAGTGCAGTACAAGTAGATGCCAGCCTCATCTATGCGAGTCTATAGCAGGATACTTGGCTGGAGTCGCATGCGCTTATCTTGCATACTGCACTGACGACTCTCGTTATCATTGAAAGGAAATAGCCATGTCACTGAAATTCTACGAAGATAACGCAGAGCAATTTGCTGCCAACACGCTCGACGTTGATATGAGCGCCATCTATGAGCGCTTTTTATCCGCCTTACCACAACCCGGCCCTATTTTAGATGCAGGCTGCGGTGCTGGACGTGATGTGGCGGCATTCTTACAGTTGGGCTATGAAGTGAGCGGCTTTGATGCCAGTGCTAAACTGGTTGAAATTGCACGCAAGGTCAGCAACATTGAGATCCAGCACAGCACTTTTTTAGCCTATGAAAACGAACAACGCTTTGCTGGCATCTGGGCCTGCGCTTCGTTATTGCACGTACCAGCGGCACAATTGAATGGCACACTGCGCCATTTAGCTCAGCTATTAATGCCGCAAGGGGTTATTTACGTATCCTTCAAATATGGCGAAGACGACAATGTACGCGATGGCCGTCATTTTACCAACTGCACGGAAGAGCGCTTAATTGGCTTTTTAGCCGGCACAGGCCTGACCTTAGATAGCTTTTGGGTGAGCAATGATCAACGCCCTGAGCGCAGTGATGAGCAGTGGCTGAATGCGCTGCTGCTGGCACACTGAGTACTCCTCAAAATCACACTGAAACTACACATAAAAAAGCGCCGCAATGGCGCTTTTTTAGTCTGTGTTCACCTACTCCCCTGATTTGGCTTAACTCTGTGTGGCCTCGCTGGGCGTTGGTATGCGTAACACCACGACATACAGCAGCGGCACCACCACTAAGGTTAAGATCGTAGCAAAGGTCAGACCAAACATAATCACCACTGCCATACTCTTAAAGAAGGGGTCAAACAGCAGCGGTGCAACACCTAAAATGGTGGTAAAAGCCCCCAAAAACACCGGTCGTGCACGACTCACCGCGGCATCAATCACAGCAATAAAGGGCGGCTTACCCTCACGTATTTCCACATCGGCCTGATCGACTAACACAATCGAGTTCTTCACCAACATCCCCACCAAGCTCAGGCAACCTAAGATGGCCATAAACTCAAAAGGCACTTGGAAAATAACTAAACCCACAGTCACACCAATAATCGCCAAGGGCGCGGTGAGCCAAATCACTAAAGGTTGGCGCAGTGAGTTAAACATCAACACCACAGCTAAAATCATCGCGGTAAAGCCATAAGGCGCTGAGATCGCGAGACCTTCATTGGACTCATTGGAATCTTTATATTCACCATGCCATTCCAAGCTGTAACCTGGCGGCAGCTCAATGGCCTCGATCTGTGGTTTTAAGCGATTGAACAAGGGATCAGCCTGCTCGCCCGGCAAGGGGTCGGTCTGCGCCATAATGGTTGGAAAACGATCCACGCGACGTAAAATCGCATCGGCCCACTCAACTTTAACCTCACTGACCAATTGACTGATGGGCAAGTATTTATGCGCAGTTGGACTATAGACTTGGACATTTTCAATATCTTGCGCCAGCTCACGTTCGCTTAAGGGAGCACGGGCGATAATGGGAATCAGTTTATCTTTTTCACGATAGACACCGACACGCTCACCGGTAAACGCACGATTTAAAGCTTGACTGATCTGGGTGATATCAACACCCGCACGGCGTGCCGCCACTTCATTGACCACTGGGCGCAGCACCGGCGTTTTATCACGCCAGTCATCTTGAATCGCAATCGCTCCTGGATCTTGCGCCATAATGGCCTTGGCTTGCTCTGCAAGATTGCGCAGCACAGTTGCTTCTGGGCCCTTAAAGGCCACTTCAATCTTTTTACCACCACCACGGCCCAGCATAAACTTCCAAACTTTAATGGCGGCTAACGGGTGACGCTCGGCCAACTCATGCTGTAACTCATCCACCAACTCGGCAATACCTGAGTCATCCTCCACATCAATCAACAGCTGCCCATAACTGCTATTAGGGTCTTCTGGGCTGTAGGTGAGCATAAAGCGCAAACCACCCTGACCGACAAAGCGTGTGACATGTGTCACTCCCTCTTTGTCCTGCACGTAGTCCGCCATCGCTGCTAACTCTTGCGCCGTTTCACGAATGTCCGAACCTTGCGGCAGATACATATCCACGACAAATTGTGGCCGCGCCGAATCGGGCATAAAGCCGGGTTGCACCCATTTAAATCCAAAAATGGCACTGCCCAGTAATGTCAGCATTAACGCCCCAGTAAAGAGACGATGACGCAAGGCTACATTGAGCAATCCACGGTAGCGAAATAAAACACCGCTTTGTTTTTCTTGCGCATCAGCGGGCTTAACTTTCACTTTCAGCAGGGTTACGCACAGCAGCGGCGTTAAAGTGACCGCGAACAGCCAGCTGAACAGCATGGAATAGAGAATCACCCAAAACAATGAGCCGGCATATTCACCCATATCCGTTGGTGACAAGCCAATCGCGCTAAAGGCTAAAATACCCACCACAGTGCCACCGAGTAACGGCATTTGCGTGCCTTTCACCACAGTACTAGCAGCACTCTCAGCCGCCTCGCCGCGCTCCATGCGCACTAAAATGCCATCGGTGACTACAATGGCATTATCCACCAACATACCCAGCGCAATAATCAACGCACCCAGCGACACCCGCTGCATGGCGATATTATCCATGTACATGGTGATTAAGGTTGCTGCGACGGTCAGCAGTAACACAGTGCCAACAATAACGCCGCTGCGCCAACCCATAAAAACAATCAGCACCAACACCACAATTGCCACGGCGGCGGCTAGGTTAGCAACAAAACCATCCACAGCTTCGCGTACCGAATCAGACTGATACGAGACGATCTGTAAATCAATGCCAATTGGGCGCTGTGAATCCAACTCTTTTAAACGCGCGCGCACCGCATCGCCCATATCGACAATGTTACCGCCAGCCACTTGAGAAATACCCAAACCGATCGCAGGCTTGCCATCAAAGCTCATCAAGGCGCGCGGTGGCTCAACCGTGGAGCGGGTGATAGTGGCGATGTCTTTAAGAAAAATCACCTGCTCGCCGCTGGGCGAACCTAAAGCGATATCACCCAAGGCCTGCACGGAATCGACTTGGCCTTGCGGGCTGAACTGCACACGCTGTGCACCAATTAATAGATTACCGGCATCTGTAATCACGTTTTGCTGACGTAACGAGCGATAAATATCGTCTTGCGCAATGCCTAACTGTGCGGCTTTCGCAGCGGCAATTTCAATAAAAATCGCCTCTTCTGGCTCACCCAAGGTGGCTACGCGTGCCACTCCCGGCACCTGTAATAACTCACGTTCAAGGTCATCTAAGTAGTCTTTGATCTCTTGTAAGCTGTAACCTTCACCGGTGACCGCAAAAAACAGTGCATACACATCGCCAAAGTCATCATTAACAAAAGACGGCCCCGCACCCGGTGGTAGCTTGTATTGAATGTCATTGACTTTACGTCGCAGCTTATCCCACACCTGCTCCAGCTCCGCGCGACTGGAGGCAAACTCTAAGTCGATTTCCACTTTAACCAAAGAACTGCCCATGCGTGAGACGGAAGTGACTTCTTTCAGTTCTTGCAGTTGCTGCACCGCTTCTTCAATCACCTCAGTGACTTCTTCAGCCACTTGCTCAGGCATAGCGCCGGGATAAGAAGTGGTAATCGCCGCTTGGCGAATCACAAACTCGGGGTCTTCAAAGCGCCCAAGTTTTTCGTAACTGATATAGCCACCCAGCAACACCAGCAGAGTAAACATCCAAGCAATGGTGCGCTTAGCCAGTGTGTATTGCGCAATATTCACTTTACAATACGCCTTTTATTGATGATCAAGCCGAGCTTAAAGCTCACGAACTAACATACCGTCACGCAATTGACTGACGCCAGCCGTGACAATACGCTCGCCGCCCTCAAGCCCTTTATGCACCAGAATATCTGTACCTAACACCTCACCCACCTCAACCTCTTGCAGGCTGACGCGTGATGTTTGCGGATCGACTTGCCAGACACCAGTCACGTTATCTGCGCTGGAGTAAATCGCTTGCAAGGGCACTTTAACCAGCCCATCACTCATTCCAGCCAAGTCTTGCTGCGGCACAACACTCACTGACATGCCCGGTAACACGGTCAAGGTATAGCCCGGCTCAAGCGCCATCACCACTTCATAACTTTGTGTTTGACTGTCGCTGGCTGCCGAAAAAGATTTTAAGGTGATCGGCAACAGCTCTTGCGGTTGATCAGCAAAAATAGCAAAGCCTGCCAACTGCTTAGGCGTATTGCGCACCACACGCTCGGGCACATTAATCACAATTTCTAAATTGGCTAAATCTTGCAGACTGACGATGGCTTCTTTGTCTTGCACGTTGCTGTAGTTTTCTACATAACGCTTGGCCACTACGCCATTAAAAGGTGCAACTAAACGTGTGTCGTCAAAGTCCTTTTTCGCTAGGGCATATTCGGCTTGTGCAACATCCATCGCGGTGCGCTGCTTATCCACTTCAGCTTTCGCCACCGCTTGGCTGCGCTGCCACAGTTGTTCAACACGCTGATAATCGGTGCGCGCTTTGTTGTAGCTGGCCAAGGATGAGCGCATTTGAATGCGGTAATTGGCATCATCGAGACGCGCGACCAAATCACCTTTTTGCACATGTTGGCCTTCTTCAGCAGGCAGTTCTATCACCTGCCCAGCAACGTTAAAGGCGAGATCAGCACGCTGCGCGGCACGCACACGTCCAGGAAAGCGCAGGTTTGACGCTTGATCAGAAGCACCGACCACCAACATAGGGACGGGACGTGATACTTCAGCCTGTTCAGTGGCCTCTTGGTTATCCGTGCACCCTGCGAGCAAGCCCAGTACAACGGCGCTCACCAGCCAATTTCTATGCTTTATCAACCTGCGTTCTCCTGATGACTACAGCAATAACGCACCCCGACTCGGTACATTATTATATAAATAGCGCACCAGTTTACTGCATCGACACCGCTTAGCAACGCCTTGCATTGCCAGCCAACAATGTGTCTCTTGCTTACATGGCAGTGAATCGCCGGGTATTAAGCGCGCCCCAGCAGGACAAATAACGGATAACGGCGACCATTTTTATGTTCAATATTAAAAATCTCGCGGTAGCTTAAATCCTTAAAACCAACACGCTGTGCTATCTCAAGTAATTGCTGCGGCGCAAAGCCAAAATGCACCACACCTTTACCTGCATTATCACCATGGAAACTGCCATCTTCTTGATACAAATCCACCAACGCTAACTGTCCACCCTGATGCAAACACTGGTGCATACAGGTCAACAGCTTTTCAATATCCGCCACATGATGCAGCGCCATACTGCTGATCACGCCGTCATACACATCATGTAAACCGCAGAAAATATCCTGTTCGAGCGTGGCTATATTGGCAATATTTTTATCAATTAACTTGCTCAGCATAGCTGCGGATGTATCTAAAGCGGTCACCTGCTGCACCTGCGCCGCCAATGGCACACTGACAGCGCCGGTACCCGCGCCAAAATCCAACCAGTGCTGCGCTTTACTCAAGCTCAGCAACGGAAAAACCTGGTCCGTTAAGGCGGCCAACTGCTGGGAAATGGGACTGTGTTCAAAACGCTCGGCGGCACGGACAAAATGTGCATCGGCTAAAGTTGCGGTTTTATCAGTCATTAGCAAAGTATCCTCATTCATAATCTATTTACGGCTTAATCATATCGCCACAGGCGGCTATACGCCATCGAGATCACCTGTGCTCAACACCTAATAGCGCTGTTTTAGTCGATCAGGACTTGACTGCATCACTGATCCAATCCGCCAAACCATCCGGCACAATGAGCTCATGCTGCGCGCGTGTACAGGCGGTATATAAACTGGAAAACAAGCGCGCACGATGATCGGCATTATGGTGTGCAGCGGGGGCAACTAATAAATCTTTAGACAAATACACACTGGCAAATTCCATATTTTTTGTATCCACGACCCGCGCCAAAATAATGCTGCCGCCACCTTTGCGCATATGCCGATCCACCGCTGTTTGAAAATCCGCCTGCGAATAGCCTTTATCGAGCATCCGCTCAATCGCCTCAAAGGATGGGTTGTGCGCCATCGCAGCACTCAATGCATCCCAACTGGCATAACGAAAAATCAAACCATGGCGCGGCCGGGTACCTGTGCTGTACAACTCAATACAGTCTTGGGCAAAGGTCATAAAGTCTTTAAAGGTGGCGCGCGCTAAACGAAAAGATGCACCGGCATGGGTTAAACGTTGAAACCACGCAAACAAATCAAATTCATCAGCGACAATAATAGTGGTCGCACGCTGAGGTATCTGCCAACCACTGTAATGTTGCAAATGAGTGCAATGATCTGCGCGCCCAGCAAACAGCTCTTTAGTGGCACCCGGGTGCGCTTGAATCAATGGATTGACCACGCTTTCCACTTGCTTACCAAGACGAATCGACTGGGTAATTGCACGCTGGCGAATCACATCACTGCGTACCGGCGCCATAGCGTTTAGAT
>QXGG01257074.1_pt1 | contig 18681 bp, 9 predicted proteins | sample 1982491 | NCBI WGS metagenome assembly QXGG01 (sample SAMN09924614, study PRJNA488089) | Wastewater metagenome, whole genome shotgun sequencing project. | isolation source: South African research farm wastewater | place: South Africa: Irene, Agricultural Research Council, Animal Production Institute... | reverse complement strand
GACCGCAACGTCAATAACGGCCTGGGCGACAAGGTCGCGGTGATCTTCGAAGCCGACAACGGCGAAGTCACCAAGATTACCTACAAGGACCTGCTGGCCCGCGTCAGCAAGTTCGCCAACGCCCTGCGCGGCATGGGCGTCAAGAAGGGTGACCGCGTCGTCATCTACCTGCCGATGTCGATCGAAGGTGTGGTCGCCATGCAGGCCTGCGCCCGTATCGGCGCCACCCACTCCATCGTCTTCGGCGGCTTCTCGGCCCAGGCCCTGCGTGACCGCATCGAGGACGCCGGCGCCGTCGCGCTGATCACCTCCGACGGCCAGCACCGCGGCGGCAAGGCCCTGCCGCTCAAGCCGATCGCCGACGAAGCGCTGTCGCTGGGCGGTTGCGACACCATCAAGAACGTCGTCGTGGTCAAGCGCACCGGTGGCGATTGCAACATCGTCGCCGGCCGCGACACCTGGTTCCACGACGCCTGCGCCAACCAGTCCGACGTGTGCGAGCCGGAGTGGGTCGAGGCCGAGCATCCGCTGTTCATCCTCTACACCTCGGGTTCCACCGGCAAGCCGAAGGGCGTGCAGCACTCGTCCGGCGGCTACCTGCTGCAGGCCGTGCTGTCGATGAAGTACACCTTCGACATCAAGCCGAATGACATCTTCTGGTGCACCGCCGACATCGGCTGGGTCACCGGCCACACCTACATCACCTACGGCCCGCTCGCCTGCGGCGCGACCGAGATCGTGTTCGAAGGCGTGCCCACCTACCCGGACGCCGGCCGCTTCTGGAAGATGATCCAGGACCACAAGGTCAGCATCTTCTACACCGCGCCGACCGCGATCCGCTCGCTGATCAAGGCCGCCGACAACAACCCGACCGTTCATCCGACCAAGTACGACCTCTCCAGCCTGCGTCTGCTCGGCTCGGTGGGCGAGCCGATCAACCCGGCCGCGTGGGAGTGGTACTACCAGAACGTCGGCGGCGGCCGTTGCCCGATCGTCGATACCTTCTGGCAGACCGAGACCGGCGCGCACATGATCACGCCGATGCCGGGCGCCACGCCGATGGTGCCGGGTTCGTGCACGCTGCCCTTCCCGGGCATCATGGCCGCGGTGGTCGACGAGACCGGTACCGAAGTGCCCTGGGGCCAGGGCGGCATCCTGGTGGTCAAGAAGCCGTGGCCGTCGATGATCCGCACGATCTGGAACGACCCCGACCGCTTCGTCAAGTCCTACTACCCGGCCGACTTCCAGGGCAAGCTGTACCTGGCGGGCGACGGCGCCATCCGTGACGTCGAGACCGGCTACTTCACCATCACCGGCCGTATCGACGACGTGCTGAACGTCTCGGGTCACCGCATGGGCACGATGGAGATCGAATCGGCGCTGGTGGCGCACGAGAAGGTTGCCGAAGCGGCCGTGGTCGGCCGTCCGGACGACCTGACCGGCGAGGCCATCGTGGCCTTCGTGGTGCTCAAGGGCGCGCGTCCGACCGGCGACGAAGCCGCGAAGATGATCAAGGAACTGCAGAACTGGGTGGGCCACGAGATCGGACCGATCGCCAAGCCCAAGGACATCCGCTTCGGCGAGAACCTGCCGAAGACCCGCTCGGGCAAGATCATGCGCCGTCTGCTGCGCCAGCTTGCCAAGGGCGAGGACGTCACCCAGGACACCTCGACGCTCGAGAACCCGCAGATCCTGGAGCAGCTCAAGGGCTGATCTCCAGCCGGCCGGGCCACTGCGGCCCGGCCGCGACTGAACGACAGGAGGAGATCCGGCCATGTAGCCGGACACGGGGGGAGACCGGACACGCGCAATGCGTGATCCTGTTCGTACGAAGCGCCGAACCTGCCTTGAAGAGCAGGGCGGCGCCTCGTCATTTCTGTTTTGCCGTGGCGGACATCATGGGAGTGACATGATGCGCAAGGGACTGGCCGGACAGCGTCTGGTGGCAGTGTTTCTGGCCGGCATGCTGTTGCTGAACTATCCGATTCTGTCTCTGTTCGACCGGCCTGCGAGCCTGTTCGGACTGCCGTTGCTGCACGTCTATCTGTTTTCCGTCTGGCTCGGGCTGATCGTGGCGGTTGCCTGGATCGTCGAGCGGGGCGCGCGTTGATGCGGGGGCGCCAATGCTGCCGGGCTGGCTGATCATCGCGGCGTCATTCGCCTACCTGTTGCTGCTGTTCGCGGTGGCGTATTTCGGCGATCGGCGTGCCGACCAGGGGCGCTCGGTCATCGCCAACCCCTGGGTGTTCAGCCTGTCTCTCGCGGTGTATTGCACCGCGTGGACCTACTTCGGCAGCGTCGGCCGTGCGGCCTCGGGCGGGACCTGGTTCCTGCCCACCTATCTCGGCCCCACCCTCGGCCTGGCGCTCGCCTGGCTGGTGGTGCTGAAGATGATCCGCATCGCCCGCAGCTACCGCATCACCTCGATCGCCGACTTCGTCGCCTCGCGCTATGGCAAGAGCCATCTGCTCGGCGGGCTCGTCACGATCATCGCGGTGGTCGGCATCGTTCCCTACATCGCGCTGCAGCTCAAGGCGATCTCGAGCGGCTATGCGCTCCTGATCGGCGAGCACGACAGCCTGTTCCGCATCGAGAGCCAGGCCGGCTGGTGGCAGGACGGCACGCTCTACATCGCCCTGACCCTGGCCGCGTTCACGGTGCTGTTCGGCACCCGGCACCTCGACACCACCGAGCGCCACGAGGGCATGGTGGCGGCGATCGCCTTCGAGTCGGTGGTCAAGCTGCTCGCCTTCCTCGCGGTCGGCATCTACGTCACCTACTGGCTGTACGACGGCTTCGGCGACCTCTACGCGCGCGCCATGGCCGCGCCCGAACTCGCCAACGTGCTCGCCTTCGATGGCGTGGGCCGGCTGGGCTACGGCGGCTGGTTCGCCCACGTGCTGCTGGCGATGCTGTCGGTGATCTTCCTGCCGCGCCAGTTCCAGATCGCGGTGGTCGAGAACGTCAACGAGCAGCATCTGCGCCGCGCCACCTGGGCGTTTCCGGCGTATCTGCTGCTGATCAACATCTTCGTGATCCCGATCGCCATCGGCGGGCTGCTGCATTTCGGCCAGGGCACGGTCGATCCGGACACCTTCGTCCTCACCTTGCCGATGGCGCACGACAACGCCGCGCTCGCGCTGTTCGTGTTCATCGGCGGGCTGTCGGCGGCCACAGGCATGGTCATCGTCGAGGCGATCGCGCTGTCGACCATGGTGTGCAACGACCTGGTGATGCCGATGCTGCTGCGCAGCCGGCGCCTGAATCTTGCCCGCGAGCGCGACCTCACCGGCCTGCTGCTCGGCATCCGGCGCGGCGCAATCGTCGGCCTGCTGCTGCTCGGCTATCTGTACTTCCGCCTGGCGGGCGAGGCCTACGCGCTGGTCAGCATCGGGCTGATCAGCTTTGCCGCGGTGGCCCAGTTTGCGCCGGCGGTGCTCGGCGGCATGTACTGGCGCGGGGGCACGCGCGAGGGCGCGCTGGCGGGGCTGCTGTCGGGCTTCGCGGTGTGGGGCTACACGCTGATGCTGCCCTCGTTCGCCAAGTCGGGCTGGCTCGATCCGGGCTTTCTCGAGCAGGGGCTGTTCGGCCTGGCCTGGCTCAAGCCGGAGCAGCTCTTCGGCCTTGGCGGCTGGGACAACATCAGCCACGCGCTGTTCTGGAGCCTGCTCGCCAACATCGGCGCCTACGTGCTGGTCTCGCTCGCGCGCGTGCCGACCGGCTCGGAGGCCACGCAGGGCGCGCTGTTCGTCGATGTGTTCCGGCGCGGCGAGTCGCCGCCGGCCAGCTTCTGGCGCACCGGGGCGGAGTCGCGCGATCTGGTGCCGCTGGTGGCGCGCTTCCTCGGCCAGCGCCGCACCGAAGAGGCCTTCGGCGCCTACGCGCGCTCGCACGGACTGCAGGACGTGGCGCAGCTCAAGGCCGACCCCGAGCTCGTGCATTTTGCCGAATCGCTGCTCGCCGGCGCGATCGGCAGCGCGTCGGCGCGGGTCATGGTGTCGACGGTGGTGCAGGAGGAGCCGCTCGGGCTGGGCGAGGTGATGGACATCCTCGACGAGGCCTCGCAGGTGCGCGCCTACTCGCACAAGCTCGAGGAAAAATCCCGCGCCCTCGAGGCCGCGACCGCCGAACTGCGCGCGGCCAACGAACAGTTGAAGGAGCTCGACCGCCTCAAGGACGACTTCATGTCCTCGGTGACGCACGAGCTGCGCACGCCGCTGACCTCGATCCGCGCCTTCTCCGAGATGATGGTCGACGACCCCGACATCGACGTCGCCGACCGCCAGCGCTTCCTCGGCATCATCGTGTCCGAGACCGTGCGCCTGACGCGCCTGGTGAACCAGGTGCTGGACATGGCCAAGATCGAGTCCGGCCACGCCGAGTGGCACAACACCGACATCGACATGCGCGAGCTGGTGCAGCATTCGGTGGATGCGACCACGCAACTGTTCCGCGATTGCGGCGCCGAGGTGTTCGTCCATCTGCCGGATTCGGTGCCGACGCTGCGTGCCGACCACGACCGCCTGCTGCAGGTGATGCTCAACCTGCTGTCGAACGCGGCCAAGTTCGTGCCCTCGGGGGCAGGGCGGGTGGACGTCAGCCTGCGCTGCGACGATGGCCGCGTGCGCGTCGATGTGAAGGACAACGGGCCGGGCATCGCGCTCGAGCAGCAACGGGTGGTGTTCCAGAAGTTCCGCCAGGGCGGCGACGAGCGCTCGCGTCCGCAGGGCACCGGATTGGGGCTGCCGATCAGTCGGCAGATCGTCGAGCACTTTGGCGGCCGCCTGTGGCTGGAGTCGATGCCGGGGCAGGGTGCCACGTTCTCGTTCGAGTTGCCGCTGACGTCGGCGGCCGCCATGCAATGACTTAGAATAAGCGCCGGGGAGGAGTCACCGATGAACAAGAAAGTATTGATTGCGGACGACGAACAGAACATCGTCATTTCGCTCGAATTCCTCATGAAGCGGGAGGGCTTCGAGGTGGTGGTCGCCAACGATGGCGAAGAGGCGATCCGGCGCATCCGCGCCGACCAGCCCGACCTGGTGTTGCTCGACGTGATGATGCCGAAGAAGAGCGGCTTCGAGGTCTGCCAGGAGGTCAAGTCCGATCCCGCGCTCGGCGGGGTGCGAATCCTGATGCTGACCGCCAAGGGGCGTGACACCGAGGTCGCCAAGGGCCTCGCGCTCGGCGCCGATGCCTACATGACCAAGCCTTTCTCCACCCGCGAGCTGGTGGACAAGGTCCGCAGCATGCTGGAGCAATGATCCATGTCGGCACGTGCGCGTTTCATTCTCGCCGTGATCGTGCTGTTCCTGCTGATGACCGGGCCGTTCCTGCTGACGGCGCTGATCGTGTGGGTGGAGACCGAGGGCGAGAGCAGGCAGATCCTCGTCAGCACGCTTGCGCCGCATCTGGGCCTGGGCACGATGCTGACCGCGCTTGGCTTCGCTGCCGGCATCGGCGTGGTGCGGACGCTGTTCCGGCAGTACGTGCAGGGCCTGCTGCGCATGTCCGAGAACCTGCGCCTGATGCTTGGCGCCAACCGCGGGTTCCGCGTCCAGCCCGAGGGCCCGCCCGAGGTGCAGTCCCTGGCCCTGGCCATGAACGAGCTCGCCAGCCAGCGCGACGAGCTGATGTGCGACGTCGAGGCCCAGATCGGGCGCGCCAAGGAATCTGTCGAGCTCGAGAAGAATCGCCTCGCCACCTTGATGTCCGAGCTGACGCAGAGCGTGGTGGTGTGCAACCTCGACGGCCGCGTGCTGCTCTACAACAACCGCGCACGCACGCAGTTCCGTGCGCTGTCGGAAGCTCCCGGCGTGGCGGGCGGCGGTGAGCTGATCGGCCTCGGGCGCTCGATCTACGGCGTGTTCGAGCGCAACCTGATCGCCCACGCGCTCGACACCATCCAGCAGCGGCTGCGCCGAGGCGTGGCCCAGCCGCAGGCCAACTTCGTCACCACGACGCGCGCCGGGCAGCTCCTGCGCGTGCAGATGGCGCCGGTGCTGTCGGTTGCCCCGGTGGCGGAAAAGGCCGCGGCGGGCGAGGGCGAGGCTGCCGAAGTGGCGAGCGCAGCCGCACCCGAGCGCACGGTCACCGGTTTCATCCTGATGCTCGACAACATCACGCGCAATTTCGAGACCGAGTCGCGCCGCGACCAGTTGCTGCACAACCTCACCGAAGGCAACCGCGCTTCGCTCGCCAACGTGCGCGCCGCGGCCGACATGCTCGAGTTCGAGGACCTCACCGACGACATGCGCACGCGCTTCCGCAAGGTGGTGCGCGACGAGGTGCAGGCGATGAGCCAGCGCCTCGACCACACCGCGAACGAGTTCGCCGATTCGCTCAAGGCACGCTGGCAGCTCGAGGAGATGCTGGGCGCCGACCTCATCGCCGCGGTGCAGCGCCGGATCGAGGCCCGCATCGGCCTGCCGACCAAGCTCGAGGAGGTGGACGAGTCGCTGTGGCTGAAGGTCGACAGCTTCTCGCTGATGCAGGCGATCACCTACCTGGCCAGCCGCCTGTCGGACGAGTTCGAGGTGCGCGAGGTGCGCTTCCGGCTGAGCGCGGCCGGGCGCCTGGTGCACCTCGACCTGATCTGGTCGGGCCAGGCGATGAGCACCGAGACGGTGATGAGCTGGGAGCTCGAGGCGATGAAGGTCGAGGACGAGAGCAGCCCGCTCACCGTGCGCGACGTCATCGACCGTCACGACGGCGAGATGTGGCTCGAGCGCGAGAAGGTGCGCCACCGCGCCTTCTTCCGCATCCTGCTGCCGGCGGCGACGCCGCAGGAGCAGGCCGAGCCCGACACCTACCTGCGCGGCGAGAGCCGCCCCGAGTACTACGATTTCGACCTCTTCGCGTGGTCGGAGAAGTCCCACGGGCTCGAAGACCGGCTGCTGTCCGAACTTACCTTCACCGTGTTCGACACCGAGACCACGGGGCTCAACCCCTCGCAGGGCGACGAGATCATCCAGATCGGCGCCACCCGCATCGTCAACGGCAAGCTGCTGCGCAGCGAATCCTTCGAGCAGCTCGTCGATCCGCAGCGCCCGCTGGCGCCCGAGTCGGCCAAGATCCACGGCATCACCTCCGAGATGCTGCGCGGCCAGCCCACCATCGACAAGGTGCTGCCGGCCTTCCACGCCTTTGCCGCCGACACGGTGCTTATCGCGCACAACGCCGCCTTCGACATGCGCTTCCTGCAGCTCAAGGAAGAAGAGACCGGCCTGCGTTTCGACCATCCGGTGCTCGACACCCTGCTGCTGTCGGCGGTGATCCACCCCAACCAGGAGTCGCACCGCCTGGAGGCGATCGCCGAGCGCCTGGGGCTGACCATCGTCGGCCGCCACACCGCGCTGGGCGACGCCATCGTGACCGCCGAGGTGTTCCTCAAGCTGGTGCCGCTGCTCGCCGACAAGGGCATCCGCACGCTGCGCGAGGCGCGCGAGGCGGCCGAGCAGTCGTACTACGCGCGGATCAAGTACTGATGTGGCATAGCGCAGCCACGACGAGCGGGGCCGGCCTTGAAGCGTAATGCCGGCTTCGCGCGTCAACTGCGCCGGTATTACGGCGTCTATACGCTGACGTTCGCGCTCTTCGTGCTGCTGCTGGCGATCGGCGAGTCGATGGGCCTTTCGCAGCAGGTCATCGGCCACGTGTTCCTGTTCGTGACGATCGCGATCTACGCCACGATCGGGGTCATGAGCCGTACCTCCGACGTGTCGGAGTACTACGTGGCGGGCCGGCGCGTGCCGGCGATGTTCAACGGCATGGCCACCGCCGCCGACTGGATGAGCGCGGCGTCGTTCATCGGCCTGGCGGGCACGCTGTACTTCAGCGGTTTCGAGGGCCTCGCCTTCGTCACCGGGTGGACCGGCGGCTTCGTGCTGGTGGCGCTGCTGCTCGCGCCCTATCTGCGCAAGTTCGGCCAATACACGATTCCGGATTTTCTCGGCGCGCGTTACCAGGGCAACGTCGCGCGCCTGGTCGGGCTCGGGGCGACGGTGCTGGCGAGCTTCGTGTATCTGGTGGCGCAGATCTACGGCGTGGGGCTGGTGACCAGCCGCTTCGTCAGCGTGGAGTTCGAGATCGGCCTCTTCATCGGCCTGGCCGGCATCCTGGTGTGCTCCTTCCTCGGCGGCATGCGCGCGGTGACCTGGACCCAGGTCGCGCAGTACGTGATCCTGATCATCGCCTACCTGGTCCCGGTGGTGATCCTGTCGTACAAGCTCACCGGTATCCCGATCCCGCAGGCGGTGTATGGCACGGTGCTGCAGGAGATCACCGCGCGCGAGGATGTGCTGCTGGAAGCCCCGACCGAAGTCGAGGTGCGCCGCCTGTACGCCGCGCGCGCGCACGATTTTGCCGAAAAGATGGCCAGGCTGCCCGATTCGCTCGAGGTCGAGCGCCGGCGCATGATCGATGCGCTCAACGAGATGCGGCTCGGCAATGCGCCGGCGCGCGAAATCGCGCTCGCCGAGCGTGCGCTGCGCGACATGCCGCGCACGCCCGCGGAGGCGCAGCAGATCTGGGAGCGCGCCCGGCTCGACGCGCTCGAGCGCTCGAAGCCGCCGCCCCGGCACGCCGAGGCCCATCCGGGCGCCACCGAGCGCGAATCGGCGGTCGCGCGCAACAACTTCCTCGCCCTGATGTTCGTGCTGATGGTCGGCACCGCCGCGCTGCCGCACATCCTGATGCGCTACTACACCACGCCGGGTGTGATGGAGGCCCGGCGTTCGGTGATGTGGTCGCTGTTCTTCATCTTCCTGCTCTACGTCACTGCGCCGGCCTACGCCGTGTTCGCCAAGTGGGAGGTCTATCACAACGTGGTCGGCTCGAGCCTGAACATCCTGCCCGACTGGGTGGCGTCCTGGGGGCGGGTCGGGCTGGTGCGCATCGAGGACCTCAACGGCGACGGCATCCTGCAGCTCGCCGAGCTGAGCCTGAACACCGACGTGATCGTGCTCGCCACGCCGGAGATCGCCGGCTTGCCCTACGTGGTGTCGGGCCTGGTCGCTGCCGGCGGGCTGGCGGCGGCGCTGTCGACGGCGGACGGGTTGCTGCTGACGATCGCGAACGCGCTATCGCACGACCTTTACTACAAGGTCATCAATCCGAAGGCGTCCGCGCATCGGCGCCTGGTGATCTCCAAGTCGCAACTGCTGGTGGTGGCGGTGGTCGCCGCCTGGGTGGCGTCGATGCGGCCGGACAACATCCTGTTCATGGTCGGCCTGGCTTTCTCGATCGGGGCCTCGGCGTTCTTCCCGGCGCTGGTGCTCGGCATCTTCTGGAAGCGCGCCAACCGACCGGGGGCCGTCACCGGCATGCTGGTCGGGCTGGCGGTGACGATCTTCTACGTGGTGCGCACGCACCCGTTCTTCGGCGGTTCGATGACCAACGCCTGGTTCGACATCAACTCGATCTCGGCGGGCGTCTTCGGCGTGCCGCTCGGCTTCGTCACCATCGTCGTGGTCAGCCTGCTGACCCGACCGCCGCCGCAGGAGATCCAGGACCTGGTCGACTACGTGCGCTACCCCGATGTGCCCGGGCAGGAACGTCCGCATCTCTGAGCGCGGCACTTGAAGCGCGGCGGATGCGCCCCACATAGGGTGCAGTTCAACGAATCCCGAGGATCGTCCCCATGCGCTTCGACAAGCTCACCACCAAGTTCCAGCAGGCCCTCGCCGATGCGCAGAGCGTCGCCGTGGGCAACGACCAGCAATTCATCGAGCCGCTGCACGTGCTGCAGGCCCTGCTCGAGCAGGACGACGGCGGCAGCGTGTCGCTGCTGCAGCGCGCTGGGGTCAACGTGCCGCCGCTCAAGACCGCGGTGGGGCGCGCCATCGGCCGCCTGCCCAAGGTCGAGGGCCACGGCGGCGAGGTCAGCATCGGCCGCGACCTCAACAACCTGCTCAACGTCACCGACCGCGAAGCGCAGAAGCGCGGCGACCAGTTCATCGCCAGCGAGATGTTCCTGCTCGCGCTCGCCGACGACAAGGGCGAGGCCGGCCGCCTGCTCAAGGAGAACGGGCTCGCGCGCAAGGCGCTGGAGGCCGCCATCGAAGCGGTGCGCGGCGGCGCCAATGTCGGCAGCCAGGACGCCGAGGGCCAGCGCGAGTCGCTCAACAAATACTGCATGGACCTCACCGAGCGCGCGCGCAACGGCAAGCTCGACCCGGTGATCGGCCGCGACGACGAGATCCGCCGCGCCATCCAGATCCTGCAGCGTCGCACCAAGAACAACCCGGTGCTGATCGGCGAGCCCGGCGTGGGCAAGACCGCGATCGTCGAGGGCCTGGCGCAGCGCATCGTCAATGACGAGGTGCCCGAGACGCTCAAGGGCAAGCGCGTGCTGTCGCTCGACATGGCGGCGCTGCTCGCCGGCGCCAAGTACCGCGGCGAGTTCGAGGAACGCCTGAAGGCGGTGCTGAAGGAGATCGCCCAGGAAGAGGGTCGCATCATCGTCTTCATCGACGAGCTCCACACCATGGTGGGCGCCGGCAAGGCCGAGGGCGCGATCGACGCCGGCAACATGCTGAAGCCCGCGCTCGCGCGTGGCGAGCTGCACTGCATCGGCGCCACCACGCTCGACGAGTACCGCAAGTACATCGAGAAGGACGCCGCGCTCGAGCGCCGCTTCCAGAAGGTGCTGGTCGAGGAGCCCTCGGTCGAGGCCACCATCGCCATCCTGCGTGGCCTGCAGGAGAAGTACGAGATCCACCACGGCGTCGACATCACCGACCCGGCCATCGTCGCCGCGGCCGAGCTGTCGCACCGCTACATCACCGACCGCTTCCTGCCCGACAAGGCGATCGACCTCATTGACGAGGCCGCGGCGCGCATCAAGATGGAGATCGACTCCAAGCCCGAGGTCATGGACAAGCTCGATCGCCGCATGATCCAGCTCAAGATCGAGCGCGAGGCGGTGAAGAAGGAGAAGGACGAGGCCTCGCAGAAGCGCCTGCAGCTCATCGAGGAAGAACTCGCCAAGTTGCAGCGCGAGTACAACGACCTCGAGGAGATCTGGAAGGCGGAGAAGTCCAAGGCGGCGGGTTCCGCTCACATCAAGGAAGAGATCGACGCGTTGCGCGCGCAGATGGCCGAGTTCCAGAGGAAGGGCCAGCTCGACAAGGTCGCCGAGCTGCAGTACGGCAAGCTGCCCCAGCTCGAGGGACAGTTGAAGATGGCCGAGCAGGCCGGCGAGAACGCCACGCCCAACAAGCTCTTGCGCACCCAGGTGGGCGCCGAGGAGATCGCCGAGGTGGTGTCGCGCGCCACCGGCATCCCGGTGAGCAAGATGATGCAGGGCGAGCGCGAGAAGCTGCTGAAGATGGAAGACAAGCTGCACGAGCGCGTGGTCGGCCAGGACGAGGCCGTGCGCCTGGTGGCCGACGCCATCCGGCGCTCGCGCGCGGGCCTGTCGGACGAGAACCGGCCGTATGGTTCCTTCCTCTTCCTCGGCCCCACCGGCGTGGGCAAGACCGAGCTGTGCAAGACGCTGGCGAACTTCCTGTTCGACTCCGAGGAGCACATGATCCGCATCGACATGAGCGAGTTCATGGAGAAGCACTCGGTCGCACGCTTGATCGGTGCGCCCCCGGGCTATGTCGGCTACGAGGAAGGCGGCTATCTCACCGAGCAGGTGCGGCGCAAGCCCTACAGCGTGATCCTGTTCGACGAGGTCGAGAAGGCGCATCCGGACGTGTTTAACGTGCTGCTGCAGGTGCTCGACGACGGGCGCATGACCGACGGCCAGGGGCGCACGGTGGACTTCAAGAACACCGTGATCGTGATGACCTCGAACCTGGGCAGCCAGATGATCCAAGCCATGGCGGGCGATGACTACGGCGTGATCAAGCTCGCGGTGATGGCCGAGGTGAAGACCTACTTCCGCCCCGAGTTCGTCAACCGCATCGACGAGGTGGTGGTGTTCCACGCGCTCGACGAGAAGCACATCGCCGGCATCGCGAAGATCCAGTTGCAGTATCTGGAGAAGCGCCTGGCGCGGCTGGAGATGGGCATGGAGATCAGCGACGCGGCGCTCGCCGAGCTGGCGAGCGCCGGCTTCGACCCGGTGTTCGGCGCTCGGCCCTTGAAGCGCGCGATCCAGGAGCGCATCGAGAACCCGCTCGCCAAGGCCATCCTCGAGGGCAGGTTCGCGCCCAAGGACCGCATCCGGGTGGATGCCGAAGGCGGGCAGCTCGTATTCACGCGCGCAGCCTGAGGCTGGCGTGGCGCCCCCGGGGCGGAAATCCTCGGGGGCGACCGGCAGGTGGCGTGGGGGGCAGGCGAGCGCTTGCCCCCCACGCTGCGTTTACACCGCGTGGTTGGCGCGAATCCAGTGGGCGAAGGCGTCGACCGTGAGCGGGCGCGAGAACAGGTAGCCCTGCATCGCGTGGCAGCCGCGTTCGGAAAGATACTGGCGCTGCGCCTGGGTCTCGACCCCTTCGGCCACCACCTGCATGCCGAGGTCGCGCGCCAGCGACAGCGCGGCCGAGGTCACCGCAGCGTCCTCGGCGTTGCCGGGCAGATCGTCGACGAAGGAGCGGTCGATCTTCAGGCGGGCGATCGGCAGGCGCTTGAGATACGACAGGCTGGAATAGCCGGTGCCGAAGTCGTCCAGCGCCAGGGTGAGGCCGAGGTCGACCAGATCCTGCAGGCGACCCGAGAGCTCGGCGGACGGCTCCATCAGCGCGCTTTCGGTGATCTCGAGTTCGATGCAGGCCGGATCGGCGCCGGTTTCGGTGAGCATGCGCGCCACCGTCGCCACGAAGTCGCGCTTGCGGAACTGCAGCGCCGAGATGTTCACCGCGACGATCAGGTCGGGCAGGCCCGCTGCGCGCCATTCCACCTGCTGACGGCAGGCCTCGCGCAGCACCCATTCGCCGAGCGCGGTGATCAGGCCGGTCTCTTCGGCGAGCGGGATGAACTGGTCGGGCGGGACCATGCCCCGCTGCGGGTGCATCCAGCGCACCAGCGCCTCGCAGCCATAGGGCTTGCCGGTGGCTGCCTCGATCTGGGGCTGGTAGTGCAGGATCAGCTCGTTGCGCTCGACCGCGCGCCGCAGATCGGTCTCCATCAGCAGGCGTTCGGTGGCGCGGGTGTTCATCTCCGGGACGAAGAAGCGGAAGGTGTTGCGTCCGGCCTCCTTGGCGCCGTACATCGCGGTGTCGGCGTGCTTGAGCAGGGTGTCGACCTCGGCGCCGTCGTTCGGGTAAAGCGCAACGCCGATGCTGGCCGACAGGTGGAGCTCATGGCCGTCGATGATCATCGGCTCGGTGAGCGCGGCGAGCATGCGGTCGGCCACGAGCGCGGCTTCCTCCATGTTCGCCAGGCGTGACAGCAGCACGACGAACTCGTCGCCGCCCAAGCGGGCGAGCAGGTCCTCGTCGCGCACGCAGCGCAACAGGCGGCTCGCCGCCAGCGCGAGCATGCGGTCGCCGGCCGGGTGGCCGAGCGAGTCGTTCACGGTCTTGAAGTTGTCGAGGTCGAGAAACAGGATGGCTAGCTTGTCCTGATGCCGTGCCGCCGAACACAGCGCGATGCGCGCCTGCTCCTGCCAGGCGCTGCGATTGTGCAGGCCGGTCAGGGTGTCGTAGCGGGCGAGGTACTGGATCTTCGCCTCGGCCTCGCGCGCGCTGCTGACGTCCTGGGCGATGCCGCGCAGGCGTTTCGGGGCGCCCGCCTGCCACTCGCTCTCGATGCGGAACTGCAGCGTGCGCGGGGGCAGGGTGTCGGTCTTGCAGTCGAGCATGATCCGCCCCGGGTTCTGCGCGGCGGTGTCGAAGGCCTTGGTGAGAGCTGCGCGGCTGGTGGGGGCGACCGCCTCGACGAGGTCGGCCAGGCTGCGGAGCTGGCTGCCCTCGACGCCGAGCAGCAGGTGGAGCTCGGACGACGTGCGCAGCCCCGACACGCCGGACACCGTCTCCCAACTGCCCATGCGCGCGATGCGCTGCGCATCGATCAGCGCAGCCTGCTTTTCGCCGAGATCGGCGCTGGCGGCCTCGAGTTCGGCGGTGCGCTGCTCCACCAGCGCGTTGATGCGCCGGTTGCTGCCGGTGGTGATCAGCAGCAGCGCGCCGAGCATCGCGGTGGCGAGCAGCCCGACGGCGACGGTCGCCCACGCCGCCCAGCTCTGCAACTGCTGCATGTATTCCGGGCTGGCGCGCAGGCGCAGCTCCCACTGACGGCCCGCGAAGGAGATCGGCGCGGCGTGCCCGAGCGCGCCCTTGTCCCAGCCGGGGTGGGTGCCGTCCCGTGCGCCGGCGATGCAGGTGGCGGGGGCGTCGAGCTCGACCAGGCAGCGCTCGATGTGCGCGGAGGCGGCGCTCTGGAGCGCCGCGGCGAGCACGTCGTCGAGGCGGAAGGTGGCGCTGACGACGCCGTGCAGGCGATCCGACGCGGCGCCGCTGCCGGGCGCGAACACGGCGAGATAGACGGCTACGCCGTTCTGGTCTCCCGCCTCCTGCACCAGGCGCATGCGGGCGGTGGCAGCCGGTTGTCCGTTCGAGCGCGTGCTCGCGATCCCCTGGGCGGCGACTGCGTAGGAGAGCGGGTCCAGGCCGATTGCACTGGCGTTGCTGCCCTCGGGCGCAACATGAAGGATCGGCAGGTACTCCGCGCGCCGGGCTGCGGTCGTGGTGCGGCCCTCGGCGTCGCGGTCGAGGATGCGGAATCCGGGCCGCCCGTCCCTGCGCACGGCGGCCTCGAAGGCATCGCGTTCGGCGTCGCGGACCAGGGGGTTCCAACTGAAGCTCTGGGTGCCGGCGTGGCGCTCCATCCAGGGGGTGACGAAGCTGGCGAATTCGTCCGCGCTCACCGCTTCGCTGACCGAAAACAGGCGCTCGATCGAGCGCATCATCTCGAGGTGGCGATCGAGGCGCTTCTGCAGCAGGCCAGCCAGGTTTGCGGCATCGCGATCGAACTGGGACTGGACACGCACCGCCTCCCAGTGCACGACCTGACGGTAGGCCAGCGTCAGCAGCACGAGGGCGACCGCCAGCGGCAACGCGATGGCAAGCCGACGCGGTCGCCATTCGCTCGCCGGCCGTCCGAAGAACGCGAACATCAGCGGGGTGGCGACCAGCGCCCCCAGGGTGTCCCCGGCCCACCACGACCAGGCGTTGAAGAGCGCGCTCGCGGGCGGAATCACGCCTGCCCACACCAGCGCCGACACGCCGATCGTGCAGCTCACCAGCGCGCTCACCGGAACGACGATCGCCAGCAGCCGGACGACGGAGCCCGGCGTATCGAGCGCATTGGGGAAGCCGATCAGCCTGCGCGCGAGCAGGGCGCCGGCCACGGCCTGCAGGGTGGCGCCCACCGGCACGAGCATGGGCCCGAGCGGGCTCCAGTCCGGGGTGCCGATCAGCGGCCAGGCTGCGGCCAGTTGCACGAGCGCGGACCCTGCCAGCACGGCAGGCCAGTAGCGCAGGCCGCAGATGATCAGCGCCGCGAGCGCGATGCCCGCCGATGGGAAGAAGGGCGCGGTGTAGCCGGGCGGAATGGCGAGCCCGAGCGCGAGGTGGCCCGCCAGCCAGTAGGCGAGGGTGATCGTGATCCAGGGTGAAGTGAGCACGTGCATTGCGCGAGTATAAATGCGCCATTCCGGTGTCTCTCGTGACGTATCGCATGCGCGGGGGCAGAAGTGCGGTGCAATGCGCTAAACTTCCGCCCTCGCGCGCGGCCCCGGTGCATGGCGGCCGACGCTCCCTTGGGGCTTAAACGGAATTCACGATGTTCGAGGCTGTCCGCAACAACAAGCGCATTGCGCAGATCATTCTGGCGATCCTGATCATCCCCTTCGCCTTCTTCGGCATGGATGCGTATTTCAGCGAATCGGCCACCGGCAACGAGGTTGCACAGGTCGGCGGCACGGGGATCACTGCCTATGACTTCGACCAGGCACTGCGCGAGCAGCAGGACCGCCTGCGCACCAGCGCCGGCGGGCAGGTGGACCGCGCCCTGCTGGAATCCGCCGAGCTTCGCCGCGCGGTGCTCGACAACCTGATCAATCAGCGTGTGCTCGCGCTCTATGCCGCCGAAAACCGCCTGATGGTCACGCCCGAGCAGCTTCAGGCGACGATCGCGGGCGTGCCGGCCTTCCAGGAAGACGGGCGCTTCTCGCTGCAGCGCTACGAGAACCTGGTGCGCGCGCAGGGCATGACGCCGGCCACCTTCGAGGCCCGCCTGGCGCAGGACGTGCGCGTACAGCAGATCGTCGCGGCCGTGGGCGATGCGGGCTTCGTGCCCGAGGTCTCGGCCCGGCGTTTCCTCCATGCGCAGCTCGAGGAGCGTCGCATCCGCGAACTGCGTTTTGCCGCCGATCGCCTGGGCGCCGATGCGACCGTGAGCGACGAGCAGATCGCCGCCTACTACGAGGCCAATCCGGCGCGTTTCGAGCGCCCGGCGCGGCTGCAGGCCGAATATCTCGTCTTCGACCGCGCCTCGATCGAACAGAAGGTCGCGGTCTCCGACGATGCGGTGCGCGCCTTCTACCACGGCAATCAGCAACGCTTCGGGGTGGCGGAAGAGCGCCAGGCGCGTCACATCCTGCTCACGCTCTCCGACACGGCCGAACAGGGCGAGGTGGACAAGGTGATGGCCGAGGCCAAGGCCCTCGTCGACACCCTGCGCCAGGAGCCGGGCAAGTTCGCCGACATCGCGCGCGAGAAGTCGCAGGATCCGGGCTCCGCCAGCCGGGGCGGCGATCTGGGCTTCTTCGGGCGCGGCATGATGGTGGGCGCCTTCGAGGATGCGGTGTTCGCACTCGACAAGGGCCGGATCAGCGATCCGGTGCGCAGCGAGTTCGGTGTGCACATCATCGAAGTCACCGACATCAAGCCGTCGTCGATCAAGCCGCTCGACGCGGTGCGCGACGAGATCGTCGCCGAGCTGCGCGGCCAGGAAGCGGGGCGCCGGTTTGCCGAGCTCGCCGAGCAGTTCGCGAACACCGTCTATGAGCAGCCCGACAGCCTTGCCCCCGCCGCGGAGGCGATCGGGCTGGAGGTGCGCACCAGCGACTGGATCAGCCGCGAGTCGGCACCCGAGCCCTTCAACAACGAGCGCCTGCTCAACGCCGTGTTCGGCGACGAGGCGGTGCAGAAGGCGCGCAACACCGAGGCGATCGAGATCGGTAACGGCACGCTGGTGTCGGCGCGGGTGAAGACCTTCGAGGCCGCCAAGCGCCTGCCGCTGGACGAGGTGCGCAGCCGCATCGCAGACGAGCTGCGGCGCGAGCAGGGGCGCAAGAAGGCGCAGGAGCAGGGCGAGGCGACGCTGGCCGCACTCGCCAAGGGCGAGTCCACGACCGCGACCTGGGGCGAACAACGCACGCTGCAGCGCAGTGCGCCAGGCCTGCCGGCCGCGGCCATGCAGGCAGTGTTCTCGGCACCGGCCGAGCCGCTGCCCGCGCACGTGGGGGTGCAGACGCCGGAAGGCGATTACCTCATCTATCGCATCGAGTCGGTGCAGCGCCCGCAGATCGCCGCCGAGGACCCGCGCATCGCCGCGGTGGCCTCGCAGTATGCGCAACTGCTGGCCGGGCGCGACTTCGGCGCGTTCATCACCGACCTGCGTCAGCGCTACGAGGTGAACATCAACGCTTCGGCGTTGCAGGTGCAGCAGTAAGGTCGATTTCGGGCCGGTGGCGCGCGCTGCCGGCCCCCACGCTCCCCCACCCAGGGGGCGCAGGTGGGAAAAATGCGGCAACAAAAAAGCAGAACGCCCGATTGACCGTCGGGCGTTCTGCTTTTTTGTGTCGGGGCGCTGGCCCCGCCGTGGCTGTTACTGCGGCAGCGGCAGCGCGTTGCCCAGCGCCGTGGTGTTGAAGCCGCCGTCCACGTACATGATCTCGCCAGTGATGCCGCTGGCCAGATCCGAGCACATGAAGGCCGCGGCGTTGCCGACCTCTTCGATCGTCACGTTGCGGCGCAGCGGGGCGTTGTGCTCGTTGAAGGCGAGCAGCTTGCCGAAGCTGCCGATACCGGAGGCGGCCAGCGTCTTGATCGGGCCGGCGGAGATCGCGTTGGCGCGGATGCCCTCGGGACCGAGCGTGACGGCGAGGTAGCGCACCGAGGCCTCGAGGCTGGCCTTGGCCAGACCCATGATGTTGTAGTTGGGCATGGTGCGCACCGCGCCCAGGTAGGACAGGGTGAGCACCGAACCGTTGCGCCCCTGCATCATCGGGCGCGCGGCCTTGACCAGCGCCGGGAAGCTGTAGGTGCTGACTTCCTGCGAGATGCGGAAGGCCTCGCGGGTGAGACCGTCGAGGAAATCGCCCTCGAGCGCCTCGCCGGGGGCGAAGGCGATGGAATGCACCAGGCTGTCGAGGCCGTCCCAGTGCTGGCCGATCTGTTGAAACAGGTCGGTGATCTGAGCGTCGTCCTGGACGTCGAGCGGGAACAGCAGCGTGCTGTCGAAGTCGGACGCCAGCTTGGCGACACGATCCTTGAAGCGGTCGTTCTGATAGGTGAAGGCGAGTTCCGCGCCCTCACGGTGCATGGCCTTGGCAATGCCGTACGCAATCGAACGGTTGCTCAGCAGACCCGTGATCAGGATTCGTTTGCCGGCGAGAAAGCCCATGGGTTGTGACTCCGAATGACAAGACGCGGATTATAGCCAAAACCCTGGCGCCAACATGCTCTTCCGATCGCCTCAAAGGACAAAACCTGCCAGAATCCG
>QXGG01097256.1_pt1 | contig 18737 bp, 18 predicted proteins | sample 1982491 | NCBI WGS metagenome assembly QXGG01 (sample SAMN09924614, study PRJNA488089) | Wastewater metagenome, whole genome shotgun sequencing project. | isolation source: South African research farm wastewater | place: South Africa: Irene, Agricultural Research Council, Animal Production... | reverse complement strand
TCTTACAGCGTTACGCTACCCTGTCAAGCTGATTTTTCAGTTATTTCCTTTAAAATCAAACTCTTACGTTAGACAGTGAAACCTTGTTTGCCTAACGAGGTGCGCATTCTACACACTTTAAAAAAGCTGTAAAGGGCTATTTGGCCGATTGTTTAACTTTATGCCGATTTATCAATGCCAGCAGGGCTAGCCAGCTGATTAATGTACTTTCAAGCAAAGAGCGTTACGCTCGACACATACATCTATACAGCTACCTGCTTTAACATTAACTCCAAGACTGATTACACTGCTCAACGCAGCCTAACAAAAGCACACAACCTTTATACACCATTAGCGATCATAAACAATGGATGACCAGCAGACACCGCGCAGCGTGCAACGCTTAGATACAGCTCAGCGCGCTCTATTGCAAAAATTTTATCGCCACCATGGCAGTAAAATGCGCATCACGCAGCAAGCAGAGGCTTGGGTAATACGCGAACAATCGATTATTGCCGGCCTATGCCTTGCGCCTGTAGCTGAAGGCTATTGGCTCACCGGCTTATTCACAGCCCCCAGCTTTCGCCAGCAAGGTGCAGCACTGCAACTGATTAACCATATACAAGCTGTTTACCCAGATGCACCTATATGGCTCTTCTGTCACCCCGACCTGCATGACTTTTATACACGCGCAGGTTTTAAGCAAACCCAACAACTCCCCGAAGCACTGAAGTCACGCCTCGATCGTTATCAGCAACACAAAACACTCATTGCCATGCACGCTATAAAATCTTAATAAGCCCCAAGACGGGCGTGCACTACATAATCGTCGAGTGCACATAAGGCTGCAAGCCTAGCGAGTAACTCAGAACCCATAGACGCTATCTTATAAGTAGATTTTTACTTAACATAATCGCATCTCATTCATGCTTCAGGTCATTTCCATGTCAATATCCACAGGGCTCATTGCGCTGGTTGCTCTTGCCTATATGGCAATTCTATTTGCCATTGCTTTTTATGGTGATCGTCACGGCACAACAATTAGCCCACGCACACGTTCCACCATCTACAGCTTATCTTTGGCCGTCTATTGCAGTAGCTGGACTTTCTTTGGCTCAGTGGGCCAAGCCGCTGAGCAGATTTGGTCGTTTTTACCGATCTATATAGGCCCTATTTTACTGCTGACCCTTGCACCTTGGGTGCTAAAGAAAATGGTCATTATCAGCAAGCAAGAAAACATCACCTCAATTGCTGACTTTATTGCCGCTCGTTATGGGAAATCACAACGTTTAGCCGTGGTCATAACCCTGATCACTCTAGTCGGCATTTTGCCTTACATCGCTTTGCAGCTTAAAGGGATTGTACTGGGGGTAAACCTGCTGACAGGTACCTCTGCCAACTCAACCGGTATGTACGCTCAAGACACCGCTTTAATAGTTACGGTAGCTTTGGCCCTGTTCACGATTTTATTTGGTACTCGTAATCTAGATGTGACAGAACACCACCGCGGCCTTATGTTTGCGATTGCATTTGAGTCGCTGGTGAAGTTGATGGCTTTTATCGCTGTTGGCTTGTTTGTGATTTTCGGCCTGTACAACGGTATCGGCGACTTGTGGCAGCAAGCTAAAGATGCTCCAAAACTTGAAGAGTACTGGAATGAGGCCACCAACTGGCCGGCTATGATCGTGCAAACCTGTGTCGCCATGATGGCGATTTACACGCTGCCGCGACAGTTTCACGTCACCGTTGTAGAGAACACTGACGAAGATGATTTACGTATCGCGCGCTGGGTTTTTCCTGCTTACTTATTATTAGTTGCGCTGTTCGTTATCCCGATCGCGCTCGCAGGACAACTGCGCTTACCGACCTCGGTCGTTCCCGACTCATTTGTGATCAGCCTACCGCTCGCTGAAGGCAATCCAACATTAGCCATTTTGGCATTTATCGGCGGTGCATCGGCAGCAACCGGCATGGTTATTGTAGCCTCTGTCACCTTAGCCATTATGATTTCCAACCATATCCTGCTGCCGTCGATGCTTGCAGCGCGTACCACTGACCGCCCATTTGAAGCCTTCAGATACTGGATGCTGACTGCGCGCCGCCTCAGTATTATTATTATTCTATTACTGGCATATACCAGTTACCGCTTCCTCGGCGCCAATACGAGTCTTGCCACTATTGGTCAAATTGCTTTTGCGGCCTTAACTCAATTAGCGCCAGCGATGCTAGGCGCCTTAATCTGGAAGCAAGCGAATCGCCAAGGTGTGTTTGCCGGCTTAATCGCCGGCTCGCTACTCTGGGCATACACCTTAGTCCTACCCTTAATTGCCAGTAGTATGAATTGGTCTTTAAGTAGCTTTCCCGGCCTACCTTGGCTATCGAGCAAACCCTTTGGTCTGCCGATCGACCCACTCACTTTAGGCGTATTCTTATCACTCAGCGGCAACTTTGTCCTCTTTGTGCTGGTGTCTTTGTTCTCTAAAACACGCGTATCAGAACACTGGCAAGCGAGTCGTTTTATTGGTCAACACGTGGGTAGTCGCCAAACATTCACCGTACAAATCAGCGATCTGTTGATTTTAGCGGGCCGTTTTGTGGGTGATGATCGCGCTAAACAAAGCTTTATCCGCTTCGCTTACAAGCAGGGCCTCGGGTTTAACCCATCTGAAACAGCCAGCAGCGAATGGGTTGCGCACACCGAACGCTTACTCAATGGTGTGCTTGGCGCATCATCGACACGCGTTGTGGTAAAAGCGGCTATTGAAGGCCGTGAAATGTATGTTGAAGATGTCGTGCGCATCGTCGGCGAAGCATCGGAAGTTTTACAGTTCAACCGCACGCTACTGCAAGGAGCCATTGAGAATATCACCCAAGGTATTAGCGTTGTTGACCGCTCGCTGCGCTTAGTGGCGTGGAACAGCCGCTATTTAAAACTGTTTGACTACCCAGATGACCTGATCAAAGTAGGCCGCCCCATCGCTGACATTATCCGCCATAACGCCGAACACGGCTTGTGCGGCCCGGGCGATGTCGACACCCATGTTGGCAAACGTCTATTTTGGATGCGCCAAGGTACGGCGCACACCTCAGAACGCCTCTTCCCTAACGGTCGTGTGATTGAACTGATCGGTAACCCCATGCCGGGCGGCGGCTTTGTGATGAGCTTTACAGATATTACGGCGTTCCGTGAAGCGGAAAAAGCCTTAAAGGAAGCCAATGAAAGCCTTGAGCGCCGGGTCAGCGAGCGTACCCACGAACTCTCTCAGCTCAATATTGCCCTGAGCGATGCCAAACATGTTGCTGAAGGTGCTAACCAATCTAAAACACGCTTTCTCGCTGCGGTTAGCCACGACTTAATGCAACCGTTAAACGCTGCCCGCTTATTTTCAGCCGCACTCTCTCACCAAGATGCGCTACCCGATGATGCACAAGAGTTGGTGAAAAATCTCGACAGCTCTTTACGCTCAGCTGAAGATCTCATCAGCGATCTATTGGATATTTCACGCTTAGAAAGTGGCCGTATCACTCCACACTGCCAACCTTTTGCCCTGGGTCCATGGCTTGAAGCTTTGGGCGCTGAATTTACTGCGCTAGCTGAACAACAGGGCATTAGCTTTCGCTTGCGCAGCACATCACTCAATATTGTCAGCGATCCAAGATTACTACGGCGTATTGTGCAAAACTTTTTAACCAATGCATTTCGCTATGCCAACGGCAGCGTGCTGCTAGGTGTACGCCGTCAAGGTGATCACGTGCGTATTGATGTTTGGGATCGTGGACAAGGCATCCCAGCCGACAAACTGCAATTTATTTTTGAAGAATTCAAACGCCTCGACAGCCACCAAACTCGCGAAGAGAAAGGCTTAGGTCTAGGGTTAGCGATTGCCGACGGGCTGAGCAAAGTACTCGAGCATAAAATCGAAGTGCGCTCTTGGCTAAATAAAGGCAGCGTGTTTAGCATTACCACACCGCTCTACGCGGGTGTGATTAATAATGCGCCAGCACCGGTACGCCAAGACAACGCTGCAGTACAGCCACTAGCCGGTTTACGTGTTCTTTGCGTGGATAATGAAAGTAGCATCTTAGTCGGCATGCAAAGTTTGCTCTCACGCTGGGGCTGTCATGTCTCAACGGCAAGTAATCGCCAGGAGTGCGAGCACATACTACAAGACGGCATTGCGCCAGATATTGCTCTAGTGGACTTTCACTTAGACGGTGGCGATACCGGCATCGCACTAATGGAATGGCTCAACGAATACACCAACACCACAATACCCGGGATTGTTATCAGCGCTGATGGCCGCCCAGAGCTGTTAAGCCAAGTGCAAGCTGTAGGATTACACTTCTTAACCAAACCGCTTAAACCTGCAGCACTGCGCGCACTGATGAACCGCTATCGACCCAACTAAAAACCAGAGGCTTTACGGCCTCTGGTTTTCTACTTATCACAAACTACAGGCGAAAAAAAAGGCAACATAAAGTTGCCCAAATTGCCTTGCGTGCTCGTAACGTTAAAAAATCAGTTTGAGGAATTATGCTTCTCATCTGCCTTTTTAACAAAATAATAGAGGCCTACAAAGAAAGCGATCATAAGAGCTACCGTGCCAATGCCGGCAAAAACCACGACGTCCATAAACATTGCAACTACCTCTCGCTTTCTAGTTAAGTTGTAACAAAGATACGGTACAACTGGCAATTAAGCATTGATAGAGGTCAATAGAACAGACCCACCTCAGCGCTTCTTTTTAGCTTTTCTGTTTGCTGTGTTCTTCTTTTTTGCCAGCGGTAAAACATTGATAAATGCTGAGCGCACATTTTGTAAGCGCTTTTCATTTAAATCATGAATACGTTTGCTGCGCTCAACAGACAAATCAATAACATTTTCAATGGATTCATTACTCATCTCGACACCTTATTATGTATACAACAGGCCATATTTACATCGCTCACACAGACGCAGGGCCACTACACCTTAATATCAACCCACAACCCTTTGCGTGATATGCCAGTTTGCTCAAGATTTTCCGGGCTATCTTGCTCATCTTCAACGTCCAGCTCACCTGTTTGATCTGCATCTTGTTGACGCTTCTGCCGTCGACGTTGTTCTTCGCGCGCGCGCTCCTGTGCAGCAGCAACCTCATCTCGATCTAAACTTAAAGCACTGTCTTTAGCACTTTCCGTCATCGGCACTACAGGAGCAACAGGCGGCTGAGGCTTCACCACATCATGCTGTGATGTAACAGGTACCAGCCCTTGCGGAATAGGAGGCAACATCTGATAACTCCTGCAGTGAATAGGTCACTTGCACTATAACCAGCGCACCATACTTTGTCTTATAAATAAACCTGACCTGCATCACAACGATTGAATCGTGTCCTATGCGTCAGTATCCGCTATCATAACGCGCTTTTTATATTACACGGAGACAAGCATGACGCAGCAGTATCTACCCGGACAACGTTGGATCAGTGACGGCGAGGCCGAGCAAGGCCTTGGTACCGTTCTCACTTGCGATGGTCGTCTACTGACGATTCTTTACCCAGCCACCGGTGAAACACGCCAATACTCGCAGCGCAATGCCCCGCTCACTCGTGTACGCTTTTTGCCGGGCGATGAGATCAGCCACTTTGAAGGCTGGACCATGACTGTACGTGAAGTCAGCGAAATTGATGGTTTACTGATTTACCAAGGCTTTAACAGTGATAATCCAGACTGTATTTTACCTGAGACACAACTCTCAAATTTCATCCAATTTCGCATGGCCAGTGACCGCTTAGTTGCCGGACAGGTGGATCCTTTACCTTGGTTCACCTTGCGTTATAACTCACTGCAACATAACAGCGAGCTACAGCAGTCCAACCTGTGGGGTTTGGCCGGTGTACGTGCCGAGCCGATTGCGCATCAGTTGCATATTGCCCAAGAAGTCGCCGACCGCATTGCCCCGCGTGTGCTTTTAGCTGACGAAGTGGGTTTGGGTAAAACCATTGAAGCGGGTTTGATTATCCACCGACAAATCCTCAGCGGTCGTGCCAGCCGTATCCTTTTAATGGTGCCAGAAACCCTACAGCATCAATGGCTGGTGGAAATGCGTCGTCGTTTTAACTTAGATGTTGCCCTCTTTGATGCTGAGCGCTTTATTGCCAGCGACGCAGACAATCCTTTTGAAGACTGCCAGATCGCTCTAGTATCCATGAATTGGCTGGTGACCGACGAATCAGCACAAGAAGCTTTATGCAGTTGTGACTGGGATATTATGGTCGTGGATGAAGCCCACCACCTTGTGTGGCACCCTGAGCAAGCCAGCCCCGCCTACCAACTGGTGGAAAATTTAGCGGCGCGTATTCCGGGTGTGTTATTACTCACAGCGACACCAGAGCAACTGGGACAAGACAGCCACTTTGCTCGTTTACGTCTACTTGACCCGCACCGTTTCCATGATTTAGCCGCCTTCCGTGAAGAAAGCCAGCATTACCAAGCCATTGCTGATGCGGTACGTGAACTGCTGGATCAAGACAACTTAAGTGCGAATGCTGAGCAAACGATTCAAGCATTTTTAGGCGATAACAGTCACGAATTGATCAGTGCCTTTAATAGTGGCGATGCACAAGCGGCGCAGCGTTTAATTCGCGAACTTCTCGACCGCCACGGTACTGGGCGTTTACTGTTTCGCAATACGCGTGCCGCTATTTCTGGCTTCCCCGAGCGCCAATTACACAGTGCACAATTGCCCTACCCTGCGCAGTATCTGAACAACCCCGAGCACTTAGCAGCGCAGTTGTACCCTGAAGTATATTTTGACGGCCCAATGGATGAATCCGATGAGTCTGATGAACTGCAGTTCTGGTGGCGCTTTGATCCACGGGTTGACTGGTTGATCGATACGTTAAAAAGCCTCAAGCAAGAAAAAGTCTTAGTCATCTGTGCGCATGCGCAAACGGCCTTAGATTTAGGCGATGCCTTGCGTATTCGCTCAGGTATTCCAGCGACCACTTTCCACGAAGGCATGAGCATTATTGAGCGTGACCGTGCAGCGGCTTGGTTTGCTGATGATGAGTTTGGTGCACAAGTGATGTTCTGTTCAGAAATTGGTAGCGAGGGGCGTAACTTCCAGTTCAGTCATCACCTAGTATTATTTGATTTACCGCAACACCCTGATTTATTAGAGCAGCGCATTGGTCGTCTCGATCGTATCGGTCAGCAGTTTACTATTGAAATTCATGTGCCTTATTTATTGGGCAGTGCCCAGCAGCGTTTATTTGAATGGTATGCGCAGGCTCTGAATGCTTTTGTGTCGACCTGCCCAACCGGTAACGCGGTGCAATTGCAGTTCAACGAAACTTTGGCTGCACAACTGTTAAGCGCAGAAGATGAGGACAGCTGGCACGCATTACTGACAGAGGCGAGCAGTGTACGTGCTCAACTGGAAAGCGAAATGGAAAAAGGCCGCGACCGTCTTTTAGAAATCAATTCAAGCGGCGCAGGTCGTGGCCAAGCCTTGGTTGAAGCCATTGAGCAACAGGATAATACCTTCACCTTACCCATTTATATGGAACAGCTGTTTAACGCCTTTGGCATTGACAGCGATGACCACTCCGATAACGCTTTTATTTTGCGCCCCAGTGAAAAAATGCTCGACGCCAGCTTTCCGCTGGGCAGTGATGAAGCCGTCACTATTACTTATGATCGTGAGTTAGCGCTGAGCCGTGAAGATATGCAATTCATTACCTGGGAGCACCCGATGGTGCAAGGCGGTATGGATTTAGTGTTATCAGGTTCAATGGGTAACACGGCGGTGGCCTTATTAAAGAACAAAGCCATTAAAGCCGGCACTGTGTTGGTTGAGTTGCTGTATGTCAGCGAAGCCATTGCGCCTAAGCACTTGCAGTTAGGTCGTTTTTTACCACCGATCGCACTGCGTTGTTTGCTTGACGAAAAAGGTAATGATCTAGCCAGCCGTGTTAGTTTTGAAACCCTGAACGAGCAACTTGAAACAGTGCCGCGCTCCAGTGCCAGCAAATTTGCACGTGCACAACGTGATAGTTTGTTGCGTTTAGTCGATAGCGCACAAGTCACTATGCAGCCACGGCACACTGAGCGTGTCGCCCAAGCCTGCGCAGCATTTTCAGCAAGTATGGATGAGGAAATACAACGCCTGAGTGCCTTGCAGGCTATTAACCCTAGTGTGCGTGATGAAGAAGTTGACACCTTGCGTGCCTATAAAGAACAAGGCCTTGAGATGTTTAGCAAAGCAGCACTACGTCTAGAAGCCGTTCGTGTGCTTGTTGCAGGTTAAGAAGGAATGGTGCTGTTGGCAGCTCTGCTGTGCAACGGCGCCATTAACCACGGTTACAAAGGCATCATCATGACCTATACAGTTAACCCGATTGGTTTTGTGCGTTCGTGCTTTAAAGAAAAATTCGCCATCCCGCGCCAACCTTTATTGGCTCCAGCAGCGCAGGGCTCTATTGAGTTGCTGCCGCCCTACGATCACCCTGATGCTTGTGCTGGTTTAGAGAAGGTCAGTCATATCTGGGTGATTTTTCTCTTCCATCAAACTCTAGAAAATACGCCACGCTTAAAAGTGCGTCCTCCACGCTTAGGCGGTAATAAAAGCATTGGGGTATTCGCCAGCCGTGCGACACACCGTCCCAATGGTATAGGTCAATCGGCGGTGCGTTTAGACCGAGTTGAAGCTGGACGTTTATGGATTTCCGGAATTGATCTACTCGATGGCACACCGGTACTGGATATCAAGCCTTATGTGCCCTATGCCGACAGTTTGCCTCATGCGCAGAATGCTTTGGCCGAGTACGCGCCTGAATTAATTGACGTGAACTGGCCAGCAGCAGCGTTACAACAAGCACAACAGCATGAACAACGTTTACAGCAGCCGTTAATAGCTTTAATTGAGCAATGCTTAGCGCAAGACCCGCGCCCAGCCTATCAACAGCCGACAGCAGAACGTATTTATGGTGTGGTGTTTTATGATGTGCAAGTGCGCTGGCGGTATGTAACGCTTGAGCACATTGAGGTTGTCGAGGTGTGTACTGTTTAGACACTTTAGTCTGAGTGCTTCTGAGTTGGTTGAGCCAGATCAGTCAGAAGCAAGAAGATGGGCGCATGTCGCACCTCACTCATATCACTTTTCCCTCAACGGAGCATCCTGCTCCGATTCGGGCGCTACGCCATCCATGGCTACGCTTGTCGTGACATGAGTGAGATGCTCGTTGAGCAATGCTATTGTTGGCATTTTTTACAAACATACTCAACATTCAACACTCAAAATTAACCATTAACTGAAACCAAGCGCCCGTCTTCTAAAGTTAAAATACGATCCATTTGCTGTGCTAAAGCGGGATCATGCGTGACGACTAAAAATGCAGTACCAAGCGACACAGACAACTCCAAAATCAACTCTTGAATCGTCTGCGCTGTAGTGCGATCAAGGTTGCCTGTGGGCTCATCGAGCAATACTAACTTTGGCTGGTTCACCAACGCCCGCGCAATCGCCACACGTTGACGCTCACCACCGGACAATTCTGAAGGTTTGTGATGCATACGCGGCCCTAGACCGACACGCGTTAATAAGGCTTCTGCACGTTGACGCGCTTCAGGCACAGGCGTACTGCTAATTAACAGCGGCATGCAGACGTTTTCCAGCGCATTAAACTCTGGCAACAAGTGATGGAATTGATAGACAAAACCCAGCGCACGATTACGCAGTAAGCCACGGTTTTTTTCCGATAACGCCGACAACTCCTCACCTGCCAACCACACACTGCCCGTGCTTGGCGTATCTAAACCACCCAGCATATTCAGCAAAGTGGTTTTACCCGAGCCCGAACTACCAATAATAGCCACCCGCTCGCCCGGCTTTAGCAACAGCTCAACGCCTTGCAAAACATGCACCTCAGCGGGGCCTTCACTGTAGCTTTTACCTAAATTACGGCACTCTAAAACAGCTTGATTACTCATAACGCAACGCCTCCGCTGGTTCCGTACGTGAAGCGCGCCACGCTGGGTATAAAGTTGCTAGAAAACTCATCAATAAAGCCGCACCACAAATCATAAGTACATCACTGCTGCGCAATTCTGACGGCAAATAACTAATAAAATACACATCCGAACTTAAGAACTGATGGCCAAAGAGTTTTTCTAAGCCGGCAACCCAACTGGTGACATTCAATGCGCTAATCACGCCCAACACACCACCAATCAAAGTCCCCACCACACCAATCAATGAACCCTGCACCATAAAGATCGCCATAATTTGCCCCGGCGATGCACCTAAGGTACGCAAAATAGCAATGTCAGCTTTTTTATCTGTTACAACCATCACCAGCGTAGAAATAATATTGAACGCTGCCACGGCCACAATCAGCAATAACAACAGCGCAATCATAGTTTTTTCCATTTGAATGGCTTGGAATAGATTGCCATGGCTGCGTGTCCAGTCGCGCGGATGCAGATCACTGTCCGTGGTATTGCGCGCGATTTCCCAGGCTACGCGCGGTGCATCAAATAAATTAGTCAGTTTTAAACGAATACCTTCAACTTGATTGGGCTGCCAGCGTGATAAGCGTGCCGCGTCTTCAATATGAATCAGCGCCAATGAGCTATCGAGCTCGGCACCCACTTTAAAGATCCCCACTACAGTAAAACGCTTTAAACGTGGGAACACACCCGCGGGGGTAATGGATGCTTCAGGCAAGACAAAGGTCAGCTTTTCACCCACGCTTGCGTTAAAACGTATAGCGGTTTGCTGGCCAATCACAATGCCAAACTCGCCACTGGCCAATGCTGCTAAGCTGCCATCCACCATATGGTCTTCAATAATAGACACATTCTTTTCAGCACTGGGCAGTACGCCATTCACCAACACTGGCTGCACACTACCGCTGTGGGTCAACATACCTTGTAACTGAGTAAAAGGCGCCACTGCAATCACATCAGGATGCTGTAGCACTTGCTCACCCGTCTTTTGCCAATCATCCAGCGGTGTGTAGGAACTGACTGTGGCATGCGGCACCATGCCCAAAATCCGGGTGCGCAATTCACGGTCAAAACCATTCATTACCGACAATACTAAAATCATCACCAACACACCCAACGCCAAACCGACCATTGAGGTTAATGAGATAAAGGAAATAAAATGATTGCGGCGTTTAGCACGCGTATAACGCATACCAATAAATAAAGCTAAAGGTCGAAACATAATGGACATATTCACAGAAAAGATTCGATAGGTTGGCAGTTTATTGCGTGCCGATTTACACTCAGACTTCCATTGCAGCCATGAGTTCGTCATGTCCACACAAGATAGCAAAGAGCGCCGTGAATACTATCGTATTGACGACCAAATCGCACTGCAAATCCGTTTGCATGATTCGCAGAACGAAGAGGACTCATTACTTTTCAATTTGCTGGGCGATTTACACCTTTTAGAATATGAAGCACAGCCCTTACTGCGCGCAGTCGGCGAAACCGATCGCTCTGTGGCTAACTACTTTAAAGTGATGAATAAACGCATCGACTTAATTGGCCAAGTTTTGGCGCAAAATCTACTCAAAGATATTGGCCCAGCACGCAACGTCAGCTTATCCGAATGCAGTATCACTTTTATTGATGCCATAGCGCACCCTGTTGATACTTTGTTGAGTTTAAAAATCGTGTTACTGCCACAAGCCTTTGGTTTGCATGTGGATGCACGTGTCATTGAACACCGCAGCACGCCGCTGGGTATTGAAACAGTGACTACTTTTGAAAACATATCTGATGCCACACGACAAATTTTGGCACGCCATATTTTGCACAAGCAAGCACAACAACGCCGCCTTGCGCTGCAGCCCGATACCGAGGAGTAATTGCTATGCGTACTCTACCCATCATACTTTGCGCCGCTTTATGCTTTAGCCTTAACGCACAAGCAGAGGTATTGCGCATCCCAATCAGTGAGCAAGGTAGCAGTCCTACTGCTTTACCCGTGCGTGGTGAGCAACAGGCTCAGGTTATCCAACAATTTGGCCAGCCAGTTAAACGCCATGCCAGTGTCGGCAACCCACCCATCACGCGCTGGGATTATGCTGATTTCAGTGTGTACTTTGAAAGCACTACAGTCGTTAACAGCGTCAAAAACCATCAGCCGCGCCATGCTATTACGCCATGACCTTAATTTATGGCCATCGCGGTGCGCGCGGTGAAGCGCCTGAGAACACCTTAGCGGGTTTTCAACAATGCTTAGCCGCTGGCGTCACCCGTTGCGAACTGGATCTGCATTTATCTAAAGATCAGCAATTAATGGTCATCCATGACAGCAAGCTCAAGCGCACCACTGGCATACGCGGCGCAGTTCGGCGTTACAACGCGGAACAATTAATGCAAATGGATGCACGGCATAATACGCCTGCATGGCCTGTTCCCTGCCCGATTCCAAGTTTAGAACAGCTGTTTATACTCTGCCCTTTTAGCCACTGGCAATTGGAAGTCAAAAGCACATCAAGCAGACGTGCTGCGCACACTATTCAAGCCATTGCGCAACTCAGCGCACGCCATGCTGTGCAAGATAAAATCATTATTACCAGCAGTTCGCGCACCGTACTCAGAGCGGCGCAGCGTTTGGCGCCTCATTTAGCTCGAGGTTTAGTGGCCGAATACGCATGGCTCAACCCGATTAAGGCCGCGCAACGTTATCAATGTGAGATGCTGGTGTTGAGTTGGACACTGTGTACACAGCAGCGCTTAGAAAAAGCACAGCAGACGGGATTACATGTTTCGGTTTGGACAGTCAACGAGCCAGCGCTGATGCGCCGACTCGCTGCTTATGGTGCAGACAGTCTGATTACTGACTTTCCCGGTTTGGCCATTGCCACCCTTGGGAATCACTGAAACGCTGTTCCAAATAGGCTCCGACCGAATCAGGCCACTGACCGGAGCCGCTTAAAAAAGTCGGTTCAGGCCATCATAGGCTGCAACACGGTACGCTTCGGCCATGGTTGGGAAGTTAAACGTCGTATTAATGAAATACTTTAACGTATTGGCTTCGCCCGGCTGATTCATAATCGCTTGACCAATGTGCACAATTTCTGAGGCCTGATAACCAAAGCAATGCACACCTAAAATAGCTAAGGTCTCACGGTGGAACAGAATTTTTAACATGCCCACAGGCTCATTAGAAATCTGCGCACGCGCCATGCTTTTGAAGAAGGCTTTTCCCACTTCATAAGGCACTTTAGCTTCGGTCAATTCACGCTCGTTTTTACCAATCGAGCTGATCTCTGGAATGGTGTAAATACCCGTAGGTACATCATCGACAAAGTGCCAGCTGTTCTCATCAATAATATTACCGGCTGCCGAACGACCTTGGTCATAGGCCGCACTGGCTAAACTGGGCCAGCCAATCACATCACCTGCCGCATAAATAGTCGGCACGCTGGTGCGGTAGTACTCGTCTACATCAATCTGGCCGCGGCTATTGGCGGTTAAGCCTACGTTTTCTAAGCGCAGCTGATCCGTATTACCGGTACGACCGTTACACCATAAGAAACCATCAGCTTTGATTTTCTTGCCGGATTTAAGATGTAAGATCACACCTTTATCAACGCCTTCAACACGCTCATATTCTTCATTATGACGAATCAGTACGTTGTTATTGCGTAAGTGGTAGCTCAGCGCATCAGAAATCTCGTCATCGAGGAAGCTCAACAACTGATTGCGGTTATCAATCAGGTCAACCAGTACCCCTAAACCACTGAAGATCGATGCATATTCGCAACCAATCACACCCGCTCCGTAAATAATTAAACGGCGTGGCGTGTGGCTCAAGCTTAAAATAGTGTCACTGTCGTAAATACGCGGATGGGTAAAGTCAACATCCGCTGGGCGGTATGGACGTGAACCTGTGGCAATAATAATCTCATTGGCCACCAACTTTTCTACGCGGCTTGGACCGACCACATCAATGCTGTGCTCATCGGCAAAGCTGGCGGTACCAAAGTACACATCAATACGGTTACGCGCATAGTAACTGGTACGCGATGCTACTTGACGCTCGATCACGCTTTCTGCGCTTTTTAATACGTCAGGGAAAGAGAACCAACGCGGCTCACCAATTTGACGGAACATTGAACCGGTATTAAAACGTAAAATCTGACGTACAGAATGACGTAGTGCTTTGGACGGAATAGTGCCTAAGTGAGTACTGTTACCACCGAGTACGCCACGACTCTCAACAACTGCAACCTTGCGACCTGCTTTGGCAGCATTCATTGCTGCACCTTCCCCTGCAGGCCCAGAACCAAGAATAACTACATCATAGTTGTAAACTGCCATTTGGACTCCTTCACAATATGCTCGGTGCACACCCACTGTGTCACAGCAGCATATTTACAAAAAAAACTGACGTATTCAGCCAGTAAAACTCACGCCCCGCACTTAGCATTTGCCTTAGCGTTTGGTCGCGTCGTAACTCTGAGCCGCATTTTGCGCCATTGCACCGGAGGATGCATTGACCTCATCACACTTCTCACGCACTCCACCACAGATAGAGCACTCTTTTTCAATGCCTAAATTAGCAATACCACCGCAAGAGCCAGCAATAGGTGCACGCCCAGCCAAGACACCGGCCGACATACCCAATACAACCAACAGCATTACAGCAAATACGACTAAAAATAATATAAATCCGCTCATCGACTACCTCCCTCAGGAAATATCCTGGAAAACTCAGAGCTTACTTGTGTTACAAAACCATCACTGTGCGTATCACGCAAAACAAAAAAAGCGGCTACCTGATGCTCTTCGGCAAAGGCCAATCCGCGTTCAGGTCCCAACACTAACAACAGTGTACCTAAACCATCGGCACGTAAGGTAGAAGGATCAATCACCGTCACCGATGCCAACCGATGGTTGATGGGCGCGCCTGTCTGCGGATCAATGGTATGGGAAAAGCGCACGCCATTTTCTTCAAAATAATTACGATAATCACCGGACGTGTTAATACCGTAGCCGTCGATTTCGAGTATACGTTGAATCACCTGCTGACTGCCGGCTAGCGGCTGTTCTAAAGCAATGCGCCAGGGCGAACCATCGGGTTTGCGGCCTTTAGCGAGTAACTCGCCGGTGACTTCAACCATGTAGCTGTCAATATTGAGCTCAGCAAAACGCTCGCCAATACGATCAACCGTATAACCTGCGGCAATACTATTAAAATCCAGACTGACGTCAGCATCTTTGCACAGTTGATGATCGACCACACGTACATGGCTATAACCAATTTTTGCTTGTGCTGCAGTGATCTCATCGGCACTGGGCACTTGCTTACCCCGTGATTGCGGACCAAAGCCCCACACATCCAGCAGTGGACCTAAAGTTAGATCAAAAGCACCATCACTCAGGCGGGATAACTCATACCCGTACTGCGCTAGATCGAGCACAGGTTGTGGCATAGGCATGCAGGTATTGGCAGGTGCTTGATTAAAGCGAGCGATATCAGAATCGAGGCGGTAGGTCGACATTTGCCGATCCACCTCATCTAAAATACTGTGTACAGCAACACCCACAGCATCCACTGCAGGCATTGTCGTAGTGTGAACATACTTAACAGTGTAAGTGCTGCCCATGGTGGGACCGGTCAGCACTTCCACCCGCTCAGACTTGCTTTCACAAGCACTGAGCGTTACCGCAAACAACGAGGCTAAACACGCTCCCTGCAATAGGTTGCGTAGCATATTAGCCTCCAAAGTCATCAAGTAAGATATTTTCAGGCTCAACACCCATATCCACTAACAAATTCACAACAGCATTGTTCATCATCGGTGGACCACACATGTAGAATTCGCAATCTTCAGGTGCGGGGTGGTCTTTCAAATAGTTCTCATACAGAACGTTATGAATAAAGCCTGTCGGACCTGTCCAATTGTCTTCCGGCAATGGGTCAGATAAGGCCAAGTGCCAGGTGAAGTTTGGATTCTCTTCTTGCAGCTTGTCGTACTCTTCTACGTAGAAGGCTTCACGCATGGAACGTGCGCCATACCAGAAGCTGATTTTACGCGTACTGTGCAAGCGTTTGAGTTGGTCAAAGATGTGCGAGCGCATCGGCGCCATACCCGCACCACCACCAATAAAGACCATTTCCGCATCGGTATCTTTAGCGAAGAAGTCACCGAAAGGTCCGTAAACAGTGACCTTATCACCTTCTTTCAGGCTAAAGACCCATGACGACATAATACCCGCTGGTAAATCATCACGGCCTGGCGGCGGTGTTGCAATACGGATATTAAACTTAACCACACCCTTTTCTTCAGGGTAGTTGGCCATGGAGTACGCACGGATAGTGGGCTCAGTGACGATCGACTTATAGCGCCAAATATCGAACTTATCCCAATCTTCATGAAACTCAGGCTGGATATCAAAATCCTTGTAGTGCACTTCGTGTGGTGGGCACTCTAACTGTACATAACCACCGGCGCGGAAATTCACATCCTCGCCATCAGGAATACGCAAGGTCAACTCTTTAATAAAGGTCGCCACGTTCGGGTTGGATTCAACCGTGCATTCCCACTTCTTCACCCCGAAAATCTCTTCTGGGATTTGAATGTCCATGTCTTGTTTAACCGACACTTGGCAGGATAAACGCCAGCCTTCTTTACCTTCGCGCTTAGTGAAGTGTGACTCTTCAGTGGGCAGCATTTCACCACCACCACTGCTGATCACACAACTGCACTGCGCACAGGTACCACCACCACCACAGGCAGAAGATAAAAAGATATTGTTGCTAGCAAGCGTTTGCAGCAACTTACCACCAGCGGGCACGGTAATAGTGCGCTCGCCGTTGATATTAATGGTCACATCACCGTCTGATACTAAACGCGCACGAGCGACAAGAATCATCACTACCAGCGCCAGCACGATCGCGGTAAACATGCCAATAGCGAGAAAAATCTCGAAATTCATAACTCGCTACTCCTTACAGTTGTACGCCAGAGAATGACATAAAGCCCAATGACATTAAGCCAATGGTAATAAAGGTAATGCCCAGGCCTTGCAGCCCTGCTGGCACGTCGCTGTATTTGAGCTTTTCACGGATACCCGCCAGTAACGCAATCGCCAGTGCCCAAGAAAAACCTGAACCTAAGCCATACACGGTACTTTCGGCAAAGTTGTAATCACGCTCAACCATAAACAGCGTACCACCCATGATGGCGCAGTTTACCGTGATCAACGGCAAGAACACGCCCAATGCGTTATATAACGCCGGTACATACTTATCGAGCAGCATTTCTAGGATTTGCACAATAGCAGCAATCACGCCGATATAGCTGAGCAGTCCTAAGAAGCTTAAATCAACTTCAGGCATACCTGCCCAAGCCAATGCGCCATCTTTAAGCAAGTAGGTATAAATCAGGTTGTTCGCCGGTACAGTAATCACCTGCACCACAACCACGGCAATACCTAGACCAATTGCTGTTTCCACTTTTTTGGAAATCGCAATAAAGGTACACATACCCAAGAAAAACGCCAAAGCCATGTTTTCAACGAAAACCGCTTTAACAAATAAACTGATGTAATGTTCCATCAGTACGCCTCCTTCTCTTGAGTGTGCGCAGCAATACTGAAGTCAGGCTTTTCCACCTGCTCCTTCTTCCACATGCGCAGACCCCAAATAATCAGACCAATTAAGAAGAACGCTGAAGGTGGTAACAACAACATACCGTTGGGTAAGTACCAGCCGCCATCATTCACTACCGGTAAAATGGTGTAACCCATCAATTTACCAGCACCAAACAACTCACGGACAATACCCAGCACAATCAGCATGGCGCTGTAGCCTAAACCGTTACCAATACCGTCAAAAAACGAGATAACCGGTGGATTAGACATCGCAAAAGCTTCAGCACGACCCATCACAATACAGTTGGTGATAATCAAACCGACGAACACCGATAACTGCTTGGACAATGAATACGCATAGGCTTTGAGCACCTGATCAACCACGATCACCAATGAGGCAATGATCACCATCTGCACAATCATACGGATTGAACTGGGGATCTGACTGCGAATCATCGAGATAAACATATTGGAGAACGCGGTTACCAAAGTTAAGGCAACCGACATCACCAATGCAGTTTTCAGGTTAGAAGTAACCGCCAGAGCCGAACAGATACCGAGGATCTGTAAACCAATAGGGTTGTTATTAAAGATCGGATCAAGCAGAACTTGTTTAATTGTTGGCTGTGACATCTTTACGCCTCCCCAGCACGTAAATGCTTAATAAAGCTACCGAAGCCATTCTCACCCAGCCAAAACTGCACTAAGTGAGTCACGCCGTTACTGGTCAACGTTGCCCCAGCCAAACCATCAATCTGGTTGACTGCTGCAGCGCTACTCTTATCGACGTTGCCTTTAATAACGCGAATGGCGACTTCGTCATTGCTGTCAAATACATTTTTACCTAACCACAGGTCACGCCATTTTGGGTTATCCACTTCACCGCCCAAACCGGGTGTTTCACCGTGCTCGTAAAAACCAAAGCCAGCCACTGTATTCAAATCACCTTTCACAGCCACAAAACCATGCAGGGTTGACCATAGGCCATAACCACGTACTGGAATGATCAGCGTATCCAGTTGACCGTCATGCTCAACCATATACACAGTGCTGAAACGTTCACGGCGCTTGATTGAAGCAATATCTTCAGAGCCTTTTAACGCTTTAGATAAAGCAGGATCTTTCGATGAGGCTAATGGATCAAAGGTAAT
>QXGG01003022.1_pt1 | contig 18761 bp, 16 predicted proteins | sample 1982491 | NCBI WGS metagenome assembly QXGG01 (sample SAMN09924614, study PRJNA488089) | Wastewater metagenome, whole genome shotgun sequencing project. | isolation source: South African research farm wastewater | place: South Africa: Irene, Agricultural Research Council, Animal Production... | reverse complement strand
GGCCTATCCGGACCGCCTGCAGTTCATCGAGGGGCACAAGTATTACGACCCCAAATCGACGCCGGAAAACCCGCGCTGGGTCAACGTCGATGTCAAGCTGGTGCGCAAGACCCGGCTCCTGAGCCTGAAGGAATTGCGCAGCTATCCCGAACTGGAAACCATGCGCATCCTGCAGCGCGGCAATCGCCTCTCCATCACGCCGGTGGATCCGCGCGAGTGGGAGTTCATCATGCAGTTGCTACAAAAACCGGCCTGAGTCGATTCAATATTCGACCGTGAGGGTGATGGTGTCGCTATAGCTGCCAACGGCGGCACTGGTCTGGCCCGCCGGCAGGCGGGCATAGACGGTGTCGGTGGTGAAGTAGGCAATCAGTCCCAGAAGTTGGAAATCTCTGACGATGTAAGTGCTGTTGGTCCCGTCACCCCAAATCTGGGTTCGGCTGGCATCGGTATAGAGGTTGTAGTTCAGGGTGTTGCTGCCGGATGTCATGGTTCTGGGCGTGTAAGTGCTGCTGGAGCCTTTGCTAAGCTTGAGATTGATGCTGGCGAGGAGAGTGACCAGTGAATAACAGCGCACCCGGATTTCGCCGGTGATGTCGATATTACTGCCGGAAAAGGGGTTGTAGTTGCCGAAGGCGATGTTGTTCGCGTAATCCACGCTGCATGTGCAGCCCAGGCACAATGCCCAGCTGTTCTGTGGCAGCCAGCTCAGGCAAAACAGGAGAAAACATCCCGCCAGTTTCATGTTCATGGTTTGACTCCCTTGCAGACAAAGCTGCCCAGATCGGGCAAGGGGCCGGCATCCGCCGGAATGTTTAGTGAAATTTGGCATTCCAGCCCGTTCCAGGAAGCGATCAACTCATTGTTTTCCTGCAAACCGGTCAGGAAGGTCTCGCCGCGCATGGCGACAGGAAACTCTTCCTCCAAACCGGCAATGCGGATAATGGCGCCGGACGGCATCGGGCTACCGTCTTCCAGTGTAATGCGGATGGTGGCACCACGCGAGGGCTTGACCGGGAAATCGACGAAGATGCCGCTGCGCAGATAAGGGATGGCCTCTTGGCGCAGGGTGTCGATTTCGGCGTCCAGCGGCAGTTCGCCGGCGTCGATGCTGATGGAGTTGCGGTCGTAGGCGCGCAGGCGCGGCACCATGGCCATGCCGCTGCTGTCGGTTTTTGCGACCGGATGATTCTCGGCATAGATGGTGATGTCGGGATAATCGCCGGTCTTGACCACGGCAAAGCTGTCGCTGATGGTGCGACTGGCAAACACACCGCCGCCCATGGTGGCGAGGCCGCCACGGGCGCCGAGGCGGTAGGTGGAAGCATTAGAGGTTTTCGAGGCTTCGGCGCTATAGGTCCCGATATCGGTTTGCCAGTAACCGCGAGCTTCATGCCGGCGGTTGATGCCTTCCTCGCTCAGCAGGTTGTAGCCGAAACCCGGCCCTACTGGCAGATTGCGCTGGATTTGCACGGCGGAGCTGTCGCCGGCGGTCTGGTGAGTATGGCGCAGGTTGGCGGTGGTGTTCGCGCCGAACGCGCGCGTGATGCTCAAACCGAGGCTGCGGTTAGTGTTCTCACTGCGGCTTTCCAGTGCCTGTAGCGTGAAAAAGTAATCGCCGCCAAGGTTGACGCTGTAGTTGGCCGAGAAGATTTCGTTGTCCTGTTGCCCCCAGTAGGACTGGTTCAGGTAGGAGAGCGAGATGGCGCCGTATCCCGGCGTGGAATAACCGATGCTGGCCGAATGCGACAGCTTTGGATTCGACGGTCCGGGCGTCAGGCCGATCTGGGCAAAATCCCGGCTGTTATAGCGGCTTTGCGCGGTGAAGCTCATGCGCCGTGCCTGCCGCTGAAAGCCGAACGATAGTAGTTCGCCGTCGCCTTCCGGGCCGTGGCTGAGCGCGAAGGAGGCATTGGCCGTGCCGAGCGATGGCCACAGATAGACGGCGGAGATGCCGGCCGTCTGTTGATCGCTCAGCAATTCGGCACGCAGCTCGCGCGTGAAGTAATCGGTGACGCCGTAGCGATGGGTCGCGCTGGTGACCAGCCGGCCGTAGTCGTCACTGTCGATGCCGTAATTGTTGCGGATGAAGCCGGCTTCAAAGGAATAGTCGCTCAAACCGGCGCGCAGCAGATTCGAACTGGCGTAATAGGATTGCGTGATGATTTGCTGGCGACCCAGCAGGTCGGTGACGACCAGTTGCACATCGCCCTGGCCGGTGACCACCGGCACGTTCTCGATTTCGAATGGCCCGGCCGGGATATCGCGGCTCAGGCGGCGGGCGTTGTTGACGAACACATCGACAGTCGAGGGTAGTGCCGCTTCGCCGCTGGCGGAAGGCAGCGGGATGGTGATAAAGCCGGGCTGGGTGTCGAAGCTGCTACCCCACTGGATGCCGCCGAAGCGCACCGCGCGGCCCCAGCTGCCGGCACGGCCGATCGTATCTCCCAAGCGTAACCGGGTCATGTCCTCCGGGTCATCGCGGGTCCAGGTCGTGTCGAGTCGGATCAGATTGTTCACCTCCTCTGTGTCACGCCAGAGCATGGTGGCGGTGCCGACGCCGAAGCGATTGAAGGCGCCAAGTTCCAGCAGGCCGCTGTGGTTGGTGCGGCTGCCCTGCGTGTGATCGGCAGAGAAATCGTAGTTGAAGAACGCGCCCGGGTCGGGTGGCGGCGTGCTTGCAATGAAGCCGCGACGTTCCGTCAGCCGGGTCGGAAAGAAGACCTTGGGCGGCGCTTCCAGGATGAGCTGTTGTTTTTCCTGGTCGATGTAAAAGGAGAGGCCGGGCACTGCGGCCAGCGGGTAATATTCGCGGCCCTCGTGGCGGATCGGTTCCATGTCCGGTAGTGGGATGCGCCAGCGCTGGAAGGCTTCGGATTGGGCGGCAAGGCCGCCTTGTGTCAGCGTGGCGATGTGTTCGCAATGCGGCGAGTAGAGGCCGTTGATGCTGACTGTGAGCAGCAGTTCACCGCTGCATTCTGTTTCTTCGGCGCCTTCCGGCTTGACGGTGGCTGCATGGGCAACGGTGCCGAAGCCTAGAAGCAGGGCCGCCAGCAACGCTGCCGTGAGCGGGCGTCTATCGCTGTGCTTTTTCCAGGGCAAGTGCAGCTTCCACCGAGCCTCTGGATGTGTTTGCCGTCAGCGTCAGGCGGCCGCCTTGCCAGTCGAGATCCGGCTTGAAGCTGATCTCGCGTGTCTGACCGGGCAGCAGATAGAAACCGCCGCTTTGCTTGGCGAACCTGCGGTTTTGCTCGGTTTCTTTCAGTTCGAAATCCAATAGTTTCGTGTGTACGTTGCCGGTATTGGCTACCTTCAATTTGATGTTGCCATCGTTATCCCTGCTGGCTTGCCATTCCAATTTGGACTTGCCGGGTTGGTCGGGCTCGACGAACACCGGGATACCGATGCGCAAGGCCATCTGCAGACCGGTGAAGCCGGGTTTGGGCGGAGGCGGCACCTCGTTGATATAGAGGCGATACGCGAGTTCTTCCATATTTTTGCCCGGCTTGTCGAGACCGAGGCGTATCAGTTGGGATTTGCCGGGCTGCAACGTGAACACAGGCGGGTTGAGCAGCAGGTCGCGGCTCGGCGTGTAGATGTCCTCGCCATTCTGCTGGCGCCATTCCATCAGTTCGAGTTGGATCACCTTGGCAGCAGCGTCGTCATTTTGTACCGTGATTTCGGTTGCCGGTTTCTGGGCATTGAGCAGGACGCCCACCGGAAAGACGGTCAGGTTGGAGGCGGTGGCCCAGCCGGCCAGGCCGAGTAGGGTTAGTATGGACAGTAGCAGTTTGTAGAAGAAAGGTTTGCTTATATGCATTCGGATATCCTCACGTATTTCCGAGCTTAATAGGTGACAGTGACCGTGATGGTATCGGAGTAGCCGCCGGCGGTGACATATTGGTTGATTGGGACGCGGCCATAGACGGTGATGTCTTGTGCCGAGCCGTTGCCGGTGCCGTCGACGGTATCGGTATCTACGGTATTGCCCCAGTTCGTCGTTCGACCGCTGTCTGAATACAGAGCATAGGCGAGGAAGTTGGTCGTGGCGTAGACCATTCTGCGGCCGGTGACGCCGTTGCCATCATCGTTCAACCCTTCATTAAGTCCCACGTCATAAGTGGTGCCGGTCGTGCAGGTAACGCTGACGGTACTGGTCTGATCCAGCGGAGTGCCGGAGGTCGGCGTGTAGTCACCAAAGGCAAGGTCGGTAGCCGAAACAGAACAGGAGCCGAGCACGTTGGCGGTGACCTGGAATGTGTCGGTGGCAGTGGCTGCAGTTGCGCTTGCCGGAGTCAGAGCAGCCGCGGCGGCCAGTATCAGGGGCAGGCATTTTTTTGATCTGTTGTATATACATGATGGCGTCTCCTTTTGCATTCGTGAGGGCATGGATATCAACACCGATATCCTATCCATCCAAATGCATATGTATGAGTTCTCATTGGTATGATGATCAATATATACCTTTTAATCAATCTGTTCAGGATTTATTTTAAATCGTTATATCAGGAATATTGCCGGTTTGCAGTCTTGGCCGGAAAACAAAAGCCCGCTTCAAGCGGGCTTTTATTCGAGCATTGAAAGAACGCGATTACTCGGGTGCGTCCAGGCTGCCGACCGACTTCGGATAGGCGACGATGCCCCATGGCAGCATCTTTTCAGGGATGCGCTTGGTCACTTGCAGGCTGGCGGTGTCGATCACCAGCACTTCATCGGAGCGGCCGCAGGCGAGCAGGATCTCCTTGTCGTCCGGGGTGAAGGTGAAGTGCCAGCAGCGGTCTCCGGTAGCGACTTCGTTGACCTTCTCGTAGGTCTTGGCGTCATAGACTTCCAGCGTCTTGGCCTTGCCGGCGGCGACATAGATCAGGCTGCCGTCGCGGTTGTAGGCGATGCCATAGGGGGCCTCGCCGGTCGGCACGGAGCGCACCACGTTGAACTCGCTGTCGAGCACGACGAAGTTGTTGCCGAACTCCAGCGTGGCCAGATAGGCGGAGCCGTCCGGAGCTGCCTTGATGCCGCGCGGGCGGATGCCGATGCCTTCGGTGCTGATGGTCTTGACCAGTTCGCCGGTCTGGATATCGTGCACGGTGACAGTGTCGTCTTCCTCATTGGTGATGATCAGCTTGCTGCCATCGTTAGAGAACTCGATGCCTTCGGTCTCCGGGCCGCCGATGATCTCCTTGGTGACCTTGCCTGTGGCCAGATCGACGATGGAGATGCGGGCGGGGACTTCCTCCTCGCCGTCATCCTCTTCCTCGATGACTTCCTCACCTGGCTTCGGCGGAGGTCCGCCCTTGGAGCTTGGCTCGAAGGAAACGTAGGCAGTCTGACCGACGACGCGGACGAATTCCGGGTTGACGCCGATGGGGACGTGCTGAATCAGTTCGCCGGTCTCGGCGTTGAGAATGGAGATGTTGCCTTCATCCTTGTTGGCTACCACCAGGGTCTTGCCGTCCGGCGTGATGCCGATGCCGCGCGGCGTGCCGCCCTTGTTGTCGATCTCGCGCACGGTTTCCATGGTGTTGAGGTCGATGACGGTGACGCCGCCCTTCTGGTTGGAAACGTAGGCGATACCACGGTCGGTGCTGGCAGCCGGCTGTGCCGCGGCTTCGGTGTTTTCGGCAGCGGGTTCTTCGGTTTTGCTACCACAGGCAGCGACTGTCCCTGCGATCGCGATCAATAGCAGACTGTTGCGCAGCCTCGTGGCGAGGTGGTTGGATGTCATCCTGGCTTTCTCCTTGTATCTTATAGGTTTATTGGTCAATCCTGCATTCACTTCGTGAAAGAGGTGAACTGGTTGGTCAACATCCTGTTGCGTAGGTTCCAATCAATTCACATCCCGCATGCCATCTTGCGCCCATAGCTCAAGTCATTGCAAAAGCGAAAAGCGGCTTAAAAACAAGCAATATCCGTTCTTGGTGAGAGCTTGTTGCATTAAAACAGTCACTTGCCCGTGAGAGTCGTCGCACTGCGTATGCCGATCTGGTTGTATGCAGCCACCATGATGGCTGCATACAACCATTGTAGAGCTCAGCCTAGGAACAGTTTGTAGGCCGGGTTGTCGGTTTCTTCCCAATGCGGGTAGTTCAGATGTTTCAGGAAATCCTGGAATTCGGCCCTTTCCGATGGCGGCACCTGGATGCCGACCAGTACGCGGCCGAAATCGGCACCATGGTTACGGTAGTGGAACAGGCTGATGTTCCAGTCGTGGCCCATGTTGTCGAGAAACTGCATCAACGCGCCCGGCTTCTCCGGGAACTCGAAGCGGAACACTTCCTCGTGCTCGGCCTGCGGCGCATGGCCGCCGACCAAGTGGCGCAGGTGCATTTTGGCCACTTCGTTGTCGGTCAGGTCGAGCGCCGGCAGGCCATGGGCCTGGAGGCTTTCGACCAGCCGCGTTGCTTCCTCCCGGTTCTGGATGGCGATGCCGACGAAGATGTGGGCTTCCTTCGGGTCGGCGTAGCGATAATTGAATTCCGTGATGTTGCGGTTGCCCAGCAGACGGCAGAAAGCCTTGAAGGCACCCGGTTTTTCCGGGATGCTGACGGCCAGTATGGCCTCGCGTTTCTCGCCGATTTCGGCACGTTCTGCGACGAAACGCAGGCGGTCGAAATTCATGTTGGCTCCGGATGCGATACCGATCAGGGTCTTGCCGCTCAACTGGTGGCGTTTGACGTATTCCTTGAGGCCGGCGACCGCGAGCGCCCCGGCCGGTTCGAGAATCGAGCGCGTGTCTTCGAACACATCCTTGATGGCGGCGCAGATGGCGTCGTTGTCGACCAGAATCATGTCGTCGACATATTCCTGACAGAGTTTGAACGTGTGCTCGCCCACCTGCTTGACCGCGGCGCCGTCGGCGAACAGGCCGACCTGTTCCAGGGAAATACGCTTGCCGGCCTTCAGCGACTGCGTCATGGCGTCGGCATCGATCGCCTCGACGCCGATGACCTTGATTTCAGGCCGTACGGCCTTGACGTAGGCCGCGATGCCCGCGATCAGGCCACCGCCGCCGACGCAGCAGAAAATGGCGTCTATCGGTTCGGGATGCTGTTCGAGGATTTCCATGGCGATGGTGCCCTGGCCGGCGATGACGTCCGGGTCGTCATAGGGATGGACAAAGGTCAGGCCCTTGGTCTTTTCCAGTTCCAGCGCGTGGACGTAGGCATCGGAGTAGGAGTCGCCGAACAGCACGACTTCGGCGCCACGGCTCTGCACGGCATCGACTTTGATCTGCGGCGTGGTGGTTGGCATGACGATGACGGCGCGGCAGCCGAGCTTTTTTGCCGCCAATGCGACGCCCTGCGCATGGTTGCCGGCCGAGGCTGCGATCACGCCGCGGTCGCGGGCTTGCTGCGACAGGTTGATCATTTTGTTGTAGGCGCCGCGCAGTTTGAAGGAGAACACCGGTTGGGTGTCCTCGCGCTTGAGCAGCACGCGGTTATTCAGCCGCGCCGACAGGATGGGCTGGTATTCCAGCGGGGTTTTTTCCGCGACATCGTAGACGCGCGCGTTCTTGATCTTTTCGAAATAGGTGTTTTTCATCGGCGAGCGCAGCTGTTTTTCAATATGCAGGCTGCGGTGTATCATTCAAGGTTGGATTAAGACCTGAATTATAAAGAAAACAGAAGGATAAAAGTAAATGGCAACACAGGACGAATTGAAACAACAGGTGGCCAAGGCGGCAGTGGAATACGTCAAGGACGGCATCATCGGTGTCGGCACCGGCTCGACCGCGAACTTCTTCATCGATGAACTGGCCAAGGTAAAGCACAAGATCGACGGCGCCGTTGCCAGTTCCGAAGCTACCGCCAAGCGTCTGCGCGATCACGGAATCGAAGTGTTCGACCTCAACAGTGTCGATGGCATGGAGATCTATGTCGACGGCGCCGACGAGATCACCGAGAACATGCACATGCTGAAAGGTGGCGGCGGCGCGCTGACGCGCGAGAAGATCGTGGCCGCCTGCGCCAAGCGCTTCATCTGCATCTGCGACGAAACCAAGCTGGTGCCGGTGCTGGGCAAATTCCCGTTGCCGGTGGAAGTGTTGCCGATGGCGCGCAGTCATGTCGCCCGCGAACTGGTCAAGCTTGGCGGTCAGCCGGTGCTGCGCGATTTCACCACCGACAACGGTAACGTGATTCTGGATGTGCACGGCTTGACCATCATGAATCCGGTCGAGATGGAAGCGCAGATCAATCAGATCGTCGGTGTCGTCACCAACGGGCTGTTTGCCGCACGCCCGGCCAATGTGTTGCTGCTGGCGACCGCGAACGGCGTCAAGACGTTCAGCAAATAATTGCAGCAGACGGCAGATTGTCCGCATTCGGGCACGAATTGACATAAAATTGTCATGAAAGGCCGTTAGGCTACAGGGTTCGCAAATCTGTAGCCTAACTTAAGGGATTACCATGCAATTTGAACATACCTCCAAGCAGTACGATGCGGAACTGGAGTCGGTGCGCGCTGGCGTTCTGGAAATGGGCGGACTGGTCGAGCAGCAGATCGTCAATGCCCTCGAAGCGCTGGTGAACGCCGATCTGACGCTAGCGCAAAGCGTGATTCGCAACGATCACCGCGTCAATGCACTGGAAGTGCAGGTCGACGAGGAGTGCAGTCACATCATCGCGCGCCGGCAACCGGCAGCCGGTGACCTGCGCATGATCATGATGATCGTCAAGACCATCACCGATCTGGAGCGGATCGGTGACGAGGCGACCAAGATCGCCCGTGTCGCCGAGAAGATCTACGAGTCCGACCGCATGTTCACGCCGCGCTTTGCTGAGATCAAGACCATGGTCGGTCTGGTGCGCGACATGCTGCGCACCTCGCTCGATGCGTTCGCGCGCCTCGATGTGAGCAAGACGGTCGAGGTCGCACGTCAGGACGAGCAGGTGGACGAACAGTTCCGCGTCGCCATGCGCCAGCTCATCACCTTTATGCTGGAAGACCCGCGTACCATTTCCATGTCGCTGGAGGTATTGTTCGTGGCCAAGGCCATCGAGCGCATCGGTGATCACGCCAAGAATATCGCCGAGTACGTGATCTACATGGTCAAGGGCAAGGATGTACGTCATACCTCCGTCGAGGAGATGGAACGCGAGACGCGCTAGCATGGATCAACGGAACCCATCTCCCGGGCAAGGCGGCAATTGATTACGAAAGAGCCGCCTTATTCTGAAATCGCCGCTGTGGATCTCGGTTCCAACAGCTTCAGGTTGCAACTGGCGCGCGTTGTTGACGGGCGCCTGATCTTTCACGATTCGTTGCGCGAGGTCGTGCGCCTCGGCGCCGGCCTCGACAAGAACAACTATCTCGACCCCGTCGCGCAGCAGCGCGCCATCGACTGTCTCAAGCGCTTCAGCGAGCGTCTGCGCGGATTGCCGCAGGATGCCATCCGGGCAGTCGCCACCAACACTTTCCGCGTCGCCAAGAATTCCGCCGAACTGCTGGCGCAGGCGCAGTCCGCGCTCGGCTGCCCGATCGAGGTCATCGCCGGCCGCGAAGAAGCACGCATGATCTTTGTAGGCGTCAGTCACAGCCTGCCGGCCGTTGATTACAAGCGGCTGGTCATCGATATCGGCGGTGGTTCGACCGAGTTCATCATCGGCGAGGGGTTGGAACCGATCGAGATGGAAAGCCTGTACATGGGCTGTGTCAGTTTTAGCCGACGCTATTTTCCCGATGGCCGGATTACCGAGGACGCCTTGCGTCTGGCACAACTGGCGGCCGCCGGCGAGATCCGCGCCATCCGCTCTCGCTATCTGCAGACGGGCTGGACCGAGGCCGTGGGTTCTTCTGGTACAGCACGTTCGCTGGGCGAAATCATGCTGCTCAATCGATGGAGCGATGGGCCTATCACGCGCGACGGCCTGCAGGCGATGCGTGAGGCGATGCTGAAGGCGCGGGATACGAGAAAACTGCGCATCGAGGGTTTGAGCAGCGAGCGCGCCGCGGTCATGCCCGGCGGTTTGTGCATCATGCTGGCGGCCTTCGACGAACTCGAGATCGAACGCATGACCGCGGTCGGCACCGCACTGCGCGAAGGGGTGCTGTACGAGATGCTGGGCCGCATGCAGCATCACGACATCCGGGCGGCAACGGTGCAGAACTTCATGCGGCATTACAACGTCGATCATGCGCAGGCGCGCCGGGTCGAGGTGTTGGCTCTCGAGATGCTGCATCAAGTGGCCGACCGCTTGCAGATGAGCCTGGAGACGGCGGAGCAATATCTCGGGTGGGCAGCGCGGCTGCACGAGATCGGCATTTCCATCGCGCACAGCGGCTATCACAAGCATTCGGCCTACATCGTCGAAAACGCCGACATGCCCGGCTTCTCCATGATGGAACAGCATACGCTCGGCCTGCTGGTGCGCGGTCAGCGCCGCAGCCTGGTCAAACTACAGCTGCCGGCGTTCACGGACGACCGTTGTCTGTTGTTGCTGATATTGCGCTTGAGCATCCTGTTCAACCGCAACCGGCTGGACGACGATGTGCCGAAACTGGCGTTGTCCCGCGACAAGGGTGGCTTCGACCTGCGGGTGCCGGACGAATGGCTGGCACATAATCCGCTGACGGAATCGGCCCTGCAGAGTGAAGTGGCCTATTGGCAGGAAGTAGACGTCAGGCTGACGTTGAGTCAGCTTTCGCGCTGAGCGGCCTATAGCTCCGCCGGGCCCTGACCCAGTTCGATCATCAATTGCTGCTGTGCAGCAAACTCATAACCGCGACGCACGCTACGGCGGCGATAGGTGGCATCCGGCAGCATCTCCCAGGCATTCAGGTTGTCCTTCAGATAAGGCTCCAGACCTTCCTTGATGACACGCCTCCTTACCTTGCTGTCAAGCAGCGGAAAGCAGACTTCGATACGGCGGAAGAAGTTGCGGTACATCCAGTCGGCACTGGCCATGTACACATCTTCCTTGCCCTCGTTGTAGAAGTAGAAGATGCGGGTATGCTCCAGAAAACGGCCGACGATGGAGCGTACCGTGATGTTTTCCGAGACGCCGGGAATTCCCGGCCGCAGGGCGCAGACGCCGCGCACGATGAGCTCGATCTTGACGCCGGCGCCTGATGCGTCATATAGGGCGCGGATGACGTCGGGGTCGAGCAGCGCGTTCATCTTGGCGATGATGCGGGCTTTCTTGCCGGCCTTCGCCTGTTCTGTTTCGTGCTGGATCGCCTTGATTAATTTACTGTGCAGCGTGAAGGGAGACTGCCACAGGTGCTTCAGTTTGCTGGCCTTGCCGAGCCCGGTGAGCTGGGCGAAGACGTCGTTGACGTCGGCACAGATCTCCTCGTGGCAGGTCATGAGGCCGAAATCGGTATAAAGGCGCGCAGTGCGCTGGTGATAGTTGCCGGTGGAGAGGTGCACATAGCGTTTCAGCTTGCCGTCCTCGCGTCGCACCACCATGGCCATCTTGGCGTGCGTCTTGTGGCCGACCACGCCGTAGACCACGTGGGCGCCGGCTTTTTCCAGCTTGGCTGCCCAGTTGATGTTGGCCTCCTCGTCGAAACGCGCCATCAGTTCCACCACCACTGTCACTTCCTTGCCGCGTCGCGCCGCGTCGATCAGCGACTGCATCAGGGTCGAATCCGCGCTGGTGCGGTAGAAGGTCTGCTTGATCGCCAGCACATGAGGGTCTTCCGCCGCCTGCTTGATGAATTCGATCACCGGGTTGAATGACTGGAACGGGTGGTGCAGCAGGATGTCGGCCTTGTGGATGGCCTTGAACAGGTCGGCGTCCTTGCTCAGTTCGCGCGGCATGCTCGCCGTGTACGGTCTGAACTTGAGATCCGGCCGGTCTACCGAGTCCGGGATCTGCATCAGGCGCACCAGGTTGACCAGACCGTTGACCCGATACAGGTCGTCCTGGGTCAGGCCGAACTGGCCGAGCAGGAAGGACGACATCTCGTCCGGGCAGTTGTCCGCCACTTCGAGTCGCACTGCCTCGCCGTACTGGCGGTGGCTGAGTTCCCCCTGCAGGGCGATGCGCAAATCCTTTACGTCCTCGTCGTCCACCGTCAGGTCGCTGTCGCGCGTGACGCGGAACTGGTAGCAGCCCTTCACCTGCATGCCGGAGAACAACTCGCCGACATGGGCGTGCAGGATGGAGGAGAGGAAGATGAAGCCGTATTCGCAGCCGGCGATCTCGGACGGCAGCCGGATGACGCGCGGCAAGGCGCGTGGCGCCTGCACCACCGCCACGCCGGAGTTGCGGCCGAAGGCGTCCTTGCCTTCCAGTTCCACGGCGAAGTTCAGGCTCTTGTTCAGCACGCGCGGGAACGGGTGGGCCGGATCGAGTCCTATGGGCGTCAGGATGGGCATCAGCTCGCGGAAAAAATACTCCCGTATCCATTCCGCCTGCGTCGCATTCCATTGCGTGCGGCGCAGGAACTTGATGTCTTCCTGCTCCAGCCGAGGCAGGACGACTTCATTGAGGATGTTGTACTGGTGTTCGACCAGCGCATGCGCTTCCGCGCTGACGCTGGCAAAGACCTGTTTCGGCCGCATGCCGTCCGGCCCGCTCGTCGTGTCGTTGAAGCGGATCTGTTCCTTGAGTCCGGCCACCCGCACTTCAAAGAACTCATCCATATTGCTGCTGAAGATGCAGAGGAATTTGAGGCGTTCCAGCAGCGGTACGCGCTCGTCCTCGGCCTGGGCCAGCACGCGGCGGTTGAAGGCGAGGATGCCGAGCTCGCGGTTGAAGAAGTATTCCGGATTCAATTTGACTGATCGCAATTCAAAACCTCAGTGTAGGTGGCTTGTGTGACAAGGTGATGACGATTGTGACAGCCGGATGTCGCTTCAGTTTTTCGGCGGTACGTAGCCCGATGCCGTGTCGGCGCCGGCACCGAAGAAATAGGCTTCGGTCTGCTGCGCCAGATATTTGCGCGCCTGCGGATCGGCCAGGCTCAACCGGTTTTCGTTGACCAGCATGGTCTGGTGCTTGAGCCAGCCGGACCAGGCTTCCTTGGAGACGTTTTCAAAGATGCGCTTGCCGAGTTCGCCCGGATACGGTGGAAAATCAAGGCCTTCTGCCTCGTGACCCAGTTTGATGCAATGAACGGTACGTGCCATGTCTAGACTCTAAAAAAGTGGATGGAGAAGCTGCCTATCATAGCCTATCGGGGTCCGGACTGCACCCGCCACCATCCCTGCGTTCGGGTCGAACTTACCCAGGTTGACCGTCGGGGCGCGGCCGGCTCAGTATCGGCGCATAGACCAGCACGAACAGCGCGAAGGCCGCCATCCAGCACAGGTAGGAGGCGATGATCCACCAATGGTAATGGCTCATGTCGAGCAGTGGCAGGCCGATGCGGAACAACGCGCTCAGCACCAGCAAGCCGAGCGCATAGCCGACCAGTAGCGGCGGCTGGCGGATATTGCGGCCGCTGTGGCCGAGGGCCACGCGCGACATCATGGAAAGGGTCATGAGGCCGATGCCGCCGATGGTGAACAGATGCACGGTGAGGATGCCGGAGATCGGCAGCCAGTATTGCAGCGCCATCAGCAGGAAGCCGGCGTTGATCAGCCACGACGAGACGTAGAGACCCCACAGCAGCGGTGCGCGCCAGATGCCCGGCGTATGCCAGTTGTATAGGCGCAGGCCGTTGAGGAGGAACAACAGGCCGGCCGACAGTAGCGTGTATTCGGCACGGGCGATGAACAGTTCGTTGATGAAGAACAGCAGGAACAGCAGCAGGATGCCGATGTCGAGCCAGCGGTATTGGGGCAGCTTGATTTTCTCTTCCACGCCGCGCTCGATGAAGAACGGGATGACGCGCCGGCCGATCAGCATGATCAGGCTGATGATGAGATAGAGCGCGCCATAGAGCGAGAGGTGGACGACGTTCTCCGCATAGCCGAGCGCGCCGAGATAGAACAGCCCGTTGCCGGCGACGATGATGATGAGTTTGGAGAGGACGGCGAGTTGCTGCCACTGCCGCACCTTGATGATGGGGTGGGCGACCGCCGCCATCAGCAGCAGGCCGAACAGCAGGTCGAGCACAGCGGCGATGGCGATGAATTCGGTGCCGGCCAGCATCAGCAGCCGTGCCAGCGCCCAGACTGCGAACAGGGCGAACAGCGCCTTGCCATGCACGGTCTGCACGCCGGTCCAGTTTTTGACAGCCGTCAACAGAAAGCCGGCGATGACGGCGAGGCCGTAGCCGTAGAGCATTTCGTGCGCGTGCCACTGCATGGGGTTGATGGCTGAGATGGTCAGCGGCATGGCAAGGGCATAATGCGCGATCCAGACCGTCATCGACAGCAGCGCGAAGATGGCGGCGCCAAGAAAGAACGGACGGAAGCCCAGATTGAACAGGGCAAAACCGTCCGTCTTTTGTCGCGATATTTCAATCGGTTGAACCAGCATGACCAGACCTCCTTGGATTTGCTCCCAAGCTTAAAGCAAATCGGCGACAGGCTCCAGTTTAACGCCGGCTGATCAGAACTCCCCGCGCAAGCCGATCAGCAGCGATCGGCCGCGCTGCGGCGCGATATCCTTGAGGAAGGAAGTGTGGTCTCGGATCTCGTCGTCCAGCAGATTGTAGGCCTTGGCGAAGGCTTCAAGCCGTGTGGTGGTCGGCAACAGCCAGGTCGCCGTGGCGTTGACCGAGGTGTAGCTGTCGGTCGGCAGTTCGTTCTCCGCCACTTTCGTCTGCTTGAAGCCGTGCAGCACATCGAGACTGGCGCCGACGCGTTTGAAACTGTAGTTCAGGCCCCAGCCAAGACGCAGCGGCGCAATGCGCGGCAGGTACTCGCCGGCATCGCGATCCCGGGCACGTACATAGTCGCCGCGCACGGTCAGGTCGAGATCGCCGCGGCCTTCGTAGATGCGGAACTTGCCATCGGCCTCGATGCCGCTGAAGGTGGCCTTGACCTGCCGGAAATCAGCACCGGCCAGTTCGCCGGCCGGGTCGACTGCGCCCTCTTCATCGAACATCAGGCCGTTACTGAAGAGGCCGATGAAGTTGCTGAAGCGGGTGTGGTAGGCGCCGAGGTTGAAGGCGTGCTTGCCGGATTTCCAGCGCAGTTGCGCGTCCAGCCCGCGCGAACGTTCGATGTCGAAATCGGCGTTGCCTACCTCGAACTGCCCGGTGGCGACATGCGGGCCGTTGGCGTACAACTCGAAATAGCTGGGCGCGCGCTGGTTGCTGGAGAGGTTGGCAGCCAGCGACCATTGTTCGTCGATCTTGAACAGTGCACCGGCGGCGATGCTCTTCGGCGTGAAATCGCGCGAAACGGCTGCGCCGAAGCGGCCGCCGCCTTCGGAATCGACCTCCACGCGGTCGACGCGACCACCGAGACTCAACTTGAGGTCATCGGCGTTCACCAGACTGACCGGCAGTTCTTCGTAGAGATAGACGCCGCGGCTCTGCGTCTGGTTCTTCGGCACGAAAGCTTCATCGCCGATAGCGGCGAACTTGCTGTCCTGGAACTGCAGGCCGATGGCGCCCGAGAGTTTGCCGATATTGCCGTGGCCGATCTCCAGCGAACCCTCGTTGCCTCGGTTGCTGAAGCGGGTTTCTGGGCTGCCGCCGGCGATTTCCATGTGTTTGTAATCGGTGTTGGCAAAGCGGAACTTGACGCGGTTGATGATATTGCAGAGATCCTTGAACTCGGTCGCCAGATCCCAACGGTCGGTGCTCTGGTCGATGATGACGTCTTCCTCGGCGACTACGCCATATTTGTTGTCGTGGCCGGAGTAGGAAAGGCCGACATAGCCGTTGTCAAAGGTCAGCGAAGCGCCCAGTGCGCCGCCATCGGCACGGGCGGCGCTGTTGACCAGGCGGCCACGATGCTCTCGCGGCGTGCCGTCTTCGCGATTCTTGCGGCTGGAGACCGCATAGCCCGGAATGTCCATGTCGTTGGTCTTGCGTTCATAGACATCGGCGTGGATGGCAAACAAGCCGTTGCCGGCGTCCAGTACGATAGCGCCGCTTTTCTGGTCATCGGCGCCGCCAAAACGCACTTCACCTCGACCGGTGATGCCGTCCAACTGTTCCTTGGGGATACGGTGGTCGATGGCGTTGACCACGCCGCCGATGGCGCTACCGCCGTAGAGCAAGGCAGCCGGACCGCGCACGACGTCGATCTGCTCGATGATGAGCGGATCGACGCCGACAGCGTGGTCGAAACTGAGACTGGAAGCGTCGAGGATGCCTACGCCGTTCTGCATGATGCGCACGCGCTCGCCGTCGAGGCCGCGGATCACCGGACGCGAGGCGTTGGGGCCGAACGAGCTCGCGCTGACGCCGGGCAGGGTGCGCAGTGTGTCGCCCAGCGTGCTTTCGCGGTTGAGCGAGAGTTCGCGGCCGCTGAGCACGGAAACCGGAACCACCAGTTCATCGGAAACGGCGCCGAGCGGATTGGCCGTGACCGGTACCACCGATAGTTCTATGGCTTCTTCGGCGGCAGCTGCGATCGATGGGAAAAGAGCGGCTTGGCCGACGGCAAAAGCCACGGCCAGAAATAGCGATTTACGCGCTGGCAGGCGCGTGCTGATGTTGATGCGAGACATGGTGACCTCATTGTGCAAACGGGTAAAAAAAACAGGTTCAGGCCGCCGGGCGGCCGGAGCATGGGTTTGCATGGCAGGCGTTGCGGGATGGCGATACGGACGACACTCTCCAGTGCCGCCGGCTCATTCGCTTAGCGCTGCCCTAAACGAGGCGGGGTGGTGCGCGTGCGGCGTAGTGTTGCGCAAGGGCGCTGGTTTGCGGTTCGAAGTCGTCGATGACAGGCGCCTGATGCGGTGCCGGACTGAAATCGAAGTGGTGCTGGCTCACCAGGCCGTGGGCAAGGTGACCTATGCCCAGACAGTGATCGCAATGGCTTGCGTGTTGCGGCACCTGATCCTGCTGTTGCGTGACCGGATCGAGGTCGGCAAGGTGGGAAATCTCGTGCAGCAGCGCACTCTGCTGGCTGAAGCCGAGCAGGAATGTCAGTGCGAATGCGAGCAGGAGTTTTTGCAACATGATTGCATTCTAGCAGACCCCGGGCAAACTGCAAAAATGTAAGAGTTGGTCTGCAGGGTCCGGTGTGCTGACCTTGCTGCCGTGAACGTGATTTTGACCATGTCATGATGCATCAAGTAGAATGCGCCCTTCTCATCGGGGAGTAGCCGCCTTTGCCGCAGGCAAGGGGCTTGCGTCAACATACTTGGCTTTCGGCCATGGCGCAGGCGTGTCATGCTGTGACGCATGATTTGGCGAGACCATGGGCTGTGCCGCTTCCAGGCTGGAGTGCGGCATGGTCTTTGGTTAACTCCAGCCGGAGCGCTCTCATGGATGCATTTCTCATTTCAACCGGTGCCGTCACCCTCGCGGAGATTGGCGACAAGACCCAGTTGCTGGCTTTCCTGCTGGCGGCCCGTTTCAAGAAACCCTGGATCATCATTCTGGCCATCCTGCTGGCGACATTCGCCAATCATGCGCTGGCTGCCTTGCTTGGCACCTGGCTGACGATGCTGCTCGCGCCGGACACGCTACGCTGGATATTGGGCGCCTCCTTTATCCTGATGGCGCTGTGGATACTGGTGCCGGATAAACTGGATGACGCAGAAGCGTCCGGTATCGGCCATCTGGGGGTTTTCGGAACGACGCTGCTGACCTTCTTTTTGGCCGAGATGGGTGACAAGACACAGATCGCAACGGTAGCGCTGGCGGCGCAGTATCAGTCTTTCCTGTTGGTGGTGTTGGGCACGACGCTGGGCATGATGATCGCGAACGCGCCGGCCGTGCTGGTCGGCGAGAAACTGGCGCACCGCATTCCGGTGAAATGGGTACACGGCACCGCTGCCGTTATTTTTCTGGTGCTGGGGTTGTACGCGCTGACGGGCTACTCGGCGGTGCTTGGACTGTAAAAAAGGGAGCCTTGGCTCCCTTTTAATTGGTTTGTAGATTTGCGCAGGCAAAGCCGGATCAGGCCAGCTTTCTTCTGAACAGATCCAGCGCCAGCTGGTAGCCGGTCATGGCCAGTTGCGGGTCATAACGTTCCCCCTCGTCGCGCATGAAGGCGTGCTGCGCGTTGAATTCATGCCAGGTGAAAGTCAGGTTGGCGGCAGTCAGCTTCTGGTAGACCGCTGCGCGGCCTTCGGTCGGGATGTGGTTGTCCTGCTTGCCCCAGATCATCATCAACTCGCCTTTGATGTCGGCCAGACGTTCCATGCTGTGCTGACCCGGCTGGTTGGGGATGACCTTGGTGTGCAGGTCGGTGGCGTAGAAACAGGCGGTGGCTTCTACCTCAGGCTGCAGGGCGGCGCGGAAGGCCAGATGGCCGCCGATGCAGAAGCCCATGGCACCGATGCGGCCGTTGCACCAAGGTTGCTGTTTGACCCAGGCGATCATGGCGGCGTTGTCCGTATCGTAGCCCTGCACGTCCTTTGCGGATTTGTCGGCATTGCCCTTGTCGCGGCCGGCGTCGTCGTAGGCCAGCACGGTGCCGATCGGGTTCAACTCGTGGAACACTTCCGGCACCAGCACGGCGTAGCCGTGACCGGCCATGATCTTGGCGGCACGTTCGATCGGACCGGTTTGCTGGAAGATCTCCGAGTAGAACAGGATGGCCGGATAGCGGCCGCCGGCAACCGGCCGGTGGATATAGGTACGCATGACGCCGGTCGGCGTGTCGAGATCGACGAATTCACTTTGTATGTTCATGGTTGGTCCAGTGCGGTTGAGTGTAGGCGCACCCGATGGCGGGCGCGCCGGAAAAACGCTGATTCTACAATGCTTTGACAGGCAAAACAAAAGGCCGC
>QXGG01375438.1_pt1 | contig 18765 bp, 18 predicted proteins | sample 1982491 | NCBI WGS metagenome assembly QXGG01 (sample SAMN09924614, study PRJNA488089) | Wastewater metagenome, whole genome shotgun sequencing project. | isolation source: South African research farm wastewater | place: South Africa: Irene, Agricultural Research Council, Animal Production... | reverse complement strand
TCTGCAACCTCTGCAACCTCTGCAGTTTCAATAGCTTCAATAGTGTCAGCTGCCGCTCTGGCTTCTTCCGGAATGGGTTGCGTGAAAAGTTCACTGGTAGTGATCACACAGTGCTCGGCTGCGCTCGCTGTTGTACTTGACGTGTCGACTTCAGTTTCAAGGGTAATAGGCTGCGGTGCAGCATTATTGGATTTGAATAAACGGGCAAATAATCCCGGTGTCGATTCACCGGCTGGACTGGACTCATTCTGCTCGGTGTTGGCACTGATGGCGCGTGACTGCAGTTGTTGTAACTGTTGGATCACATTATAGGTGTTGTAAGGTTGATTCAGCTGTTTTTGCAGTGATTTTTCAAAGGCTTTAAGCTCTTTTGTGACATCTTTGGGCGGCTGTAATTGTTGCAGTTGCTGCACAAAGTGGCTCAGGGTTGTGCTGAGCATATCTTTACGTTGCTGCAGGTTGGTTTCTGATTTTAAAACGGCGGCTTCAAGCTGATCAATATGCTGCTCGAGCTCGTAATTGTTCAAATCTTTACGCAATAAAGTACGTAACAACTGCAGTTGTTGATCCAGTTGTGGGTCATTGCCTTCAGCGGCTAGGCTGCTGCGGATCAGCGCCCGCTTCAGTAGTTCCGTCTGCTGTGAAAAACCTGACTCAAGGTGCTCGTGTTGATCAAGCAGCGCTAAATACTTTTTCTTCCACTCGTGTGTATCGTTCGACATAGATCATCCATGTAACTGCGGTGAAAATTGATAAGATTGTGCAGAACCCTGGTTAGGTAAAATAATATCCATGGAGACTGGCAAGTGATCAGAAATCGGTATGGGCAACACGGACATATTGGCCACTTCGAGCTCAGAGCTGATTAAGATGTGATCTAAACAGCGTTGTGGTTTCCAGCTTGGGAACGTGGCGGCTGTTTGTGCTGCGCGTAAATTTAAATCACTGAGTGGTGAATTGAGCAGCAGACTGTCAGCATGGGTATTCATATCACCCATCAAGACGATGTGTTGATAGTCACTGACAATATCGCGCACATAAGACAGCTGACGCGTACGCGCTTTGGCACCGAGCGCAAGGTGCATAGAGACAACGGCAATGGCATCAGCACCTTGACCAATTTGCGCGAGAATAGCGCCACGTCCAGCAGGGCCGGGCAGTGGGTGATCCTCTAAGCGTTCAGGCTGAAAGCGACTGAGTAAGCCGTTACTGTGTTGGGCAAAAGGCCCGAGGTTACGATTGCGCTGTTGGTACCAATAGGGGAAATTACCCAATTGTGCCAACTGTTGAACTTGGTTGATATTACCGGAGCGTAAACTGCCGCCATCGGCTTCTTGTAGCGCAACAATGTCATAGTCGCCCAGCAAGAAACCGATTTTTTCTAGATTACGGTAACGCTCTTGATGCGGAATGAGATGCTTCCAGCTGCGCGTCACATAATGCCTGTACGCGCTCGTGCTGATACCGACCTGAATATTAAAGCTCAGCAGGCGTATGTGCCGCTCGTTACGCGGCAATACATCGGGGCTGCACAGCACATTGTAATTGGCGTCGCAGCAAATGATTGAGCGCTCTTTACTTAAACGGCGTGGTAGCAGCACGGCAGCCTCCTATTGGGCTTGACGTTCTTTTTCAATCAGTGCATCGGCCACATCAACAGTTTCTTGTAAACCGCCGGCCATACCAATATCAAAACGGTATTTGCCATTGACGACGATCGCAGGCACGCCACTGATTTGATAAGCCAGCGCGAGTTTCTTAGCTTTTTCCATTTGGCTTTTTACGCTAAATGAATTCCAAGTTTTCTTAAACAGGTCTTTATCAATGCCTTGCTGCGCTACAAACTCAGCGATTTCATCAACTGATGACAATTTACGGCCAGCATTGTGTAATGCGTTAAAGATGCTGTTGTGCACGCTTTCATCAGCTTTCAGGGTTTCTAAGGTGTAAAACAGTTGACCGTGCATATTCCAAATACCACCAAACATAGCTGGCACGCGGACAAAATTCACGTCTTCAGGGAGCTTGGCTGACCAAGGATTGATAGCGGCTTCAAGCTGATAACAGTGTGGGCAGCCATACCAAAACAGTTCCACAACTTCGATTTTTTCTGGTTGTACGGTCGGAACTGGGCTGCTGAGCGTGATGTAATTACGACCCTCAGCCAACTCTTGAGCAAAAGTGCCAGGTGCTACGAGGCTAGCGCCCACAAGTAAAGCTGAGATAAGTAACTTGCGCATAGTGAACTCCAAAAGGGTTGGTAATAAATTAACTTAAGCCCATGTTAATGGACAGTGCCGTTGTGCGCTACTGATAAGAGGCAAGCGCCAATCAGTAGTGCGCACAAAGGATATTTTTGCCAGCCATAGGATGTCGATCAGTCCGCAGTAATCACGCGGTTACGGCCTAAACCTTTGGCTTTATACAGTGCCTCATCGGCTTTGTTGAGTAACTGCTGAGGGTCGGGATGGCCGTTATATTCGGTTACACCAATGCTGACAGTCATTTGTGCTGTGTTGCCACGCGGTAAACGAAATTCTTCTTTAGCGATAGTGGCACGAATTTTTTCGGCCACTTTACACGCCTGCTCGCTGTCAACATCAACCAACAGCATCAAGAACTCTTCGCCGCCTAAGCGAAAAACATAATCACCACTGCGACAGCTGTTACTCAACAGCCCAGCTAATTGCTGCAACACCACATCGCCTGATTCATGGCCGTGAGTATCATTCACGACTTTGAAATAATCAGCATCGATCATTAACAGACAAAATTTACGCTGGTGTTGACGTGCGTAGCTGATTTCTTTGCCCAGCACTACGGGTAAAAACTTGCGATTTAACAAGTGGGTCAGCACATCGCGTCCACTTTCAAGCTCGCTGACCTGATCAAATAAAGTGTCTAACAGGTAAGCAATACTTTGGACTTGCTCATGCAGATTGCGTAGCAATTGCTGGTGTTGTTGTGGGTCTGCTTGTGCCAGTTTCAGCATGGGTAAAACAACAGTATCGATCTTGTCGATGGTTTCACCAATCAAAGTGGTCTCATGGCTGCCTTCGAAGGCATGTGCGCCTTTATGGCGGAACCATAAGCCAAACTCGGATGCTGATAAGGAGTTAAGCTGTGAGAATTGCAAGCCCATCGCAATATCAAACATGCACTGATTTTCCCAATCCAACAAAGCAGCGCGTTGACGGTCTTTTTCATGGGCGGAGTTTTGCGCAATGGAAAATAAACGATACGACTCTTCAGCACGTGCATTATGGTCATGGGATACGGCATAGGCCTGACTCATCACTTCCATTGCCATATCGATCAGAGTGCTAATAAATACTAAGCAGTCTTGGTACTGTGCATTGACCTCTAATAATTGAGCCACAGTATCTTTTAAGACGCGAGCACCACGTAGCACCAAATGCACTGGAATATCGATACGCGCATGCACATCGCCAATATGTTTTTGATGAGCAATGACGGGGCGTGTATCGTCGTCACGAGTGAGGCTAAATAAGGCAATAATCCAGCGCTGCATTGAACCACTTAAGCGTTCATGCACCTGCTCGTGGGATAAAAATTGAGCGGCTGCGAGGTCTGCAAGCATGTGCTGATAAAAGCTTTTAGCTAATGTCTCAGCATGCTGCTGAGCCAATTGTTGAGCGCACTGAGTAATGCTCTCTGGCGTATCGTTAAGCAACTGTTGCCATTCTTTTAACAATTGTTCAGTCGAGGTCTGGGTCATGGTGTAACTTCTATTATGATTTTGTATATGTTCGCAGACTGCACTATTTAATCCCAGTCCACTCGAACAATAATTGGCAGGCAAAGGTTTAGAGATGAATGGATATTGAACTGGCTCGGACATTTTTAGTGATTGTGCGCTGTGGCAGTTTTATTGCGGCGGCAGAGCAGTTATGTGTTACTCAGACCACAGTGACGGCGCGGATAAAAAATCTTGAGGCGCAACTCCATTGCTCACTATTTGTGCGTAACCGTGCCGGTGCTAGCTTAACCGTGCATGGCGAGCATTTTGTACATTATGCCCACCAACTCGTACACACTTGGGAAGCGGCGCGCACGGCTTTACCTTTTGCCCAAAGTTTGCAAGTGCAGGTGCGTTTGGCGGCAGAAACCACCTTGTGGAATCCATTGCTCAAAGACTGGTTTATCCAGCTGTCTAAACAACAGTCTGATTATGCCGTGCATGCCAGTGTGCATGACGTAGCGACTTTATGTAAAAAGCTAGAAAGTGCTGAACTTGATGCGGTGTTGATGCACCAACCGCATTATTGGCCGGGCTTGCAGGTTGAGCAGTTGCTTGAGGAAAAACTGGTACAAGTGCAGTCGGTGCTGCAGCCTGAGCCCTATATCTATGTGGATTGGGGGCCTTTATTTCGCCAGCAGCATGATGCCGTGTTGCCGCAGCATATTCACAGTACGCTGCGCTGTAATGTGGGCGCCTTGGCGCTGCAGACCATGTTGCAAGAAGGCGGGCGCGGTTATTTTAGAACCCGTGTGGTTGAGTCGCATATTGCTGAAGGTACCTTAGAGCGCGTGGCGCATGCCCCCGACTCATCAGGCAGCAGTGAACTTAAATCGATAGAGCTATGCTAAAGCGCGGAATGATTGCAATCTAATGAATATTATTGGGTTTTAATATCACTGTTTGTGCATTTAATGCGGGGTAGCTGCGGTCAAAACGGTGGTGAGCTGAATAGATGTTGCTCTGCGTCCCGTGCAAGCCCTGCCACGAGCTGGATTCTTCCTCAGGCTAGTAGGCCATCCACACGCCTTTACTTTGTTTTTCACAGGCAGGTTTGAGGTAACGCGCGTCGGTATCTACACCGTAATAGTGGATATCTTGCTGATAAGGTACGCCAGCTGTTTGTGCATTACGGCACACACCAAAAGCGCCAATCGGGCATTGCTCAACAAAGGTGACTTTAGTTTTTTGACCTTGTAACTGCGGCTGACAAAAACCGCTTTTAAACATCTGCTCAGGAATGCTGCGGTTTTGTTGGCAGATTTTGATCTGTACGCGCTCATCGGCGGACTCAATTACGCAGGCTTGGGCAAAAATCTGCGAGCTTAATAACATCAATAATAAAAGGTAATAACGGCGCATACAGAGCTCCAAAGGTTTGAATAAGCTGTTCCATCTTAACCAAGCGCAGCGATGAGGTGAAGCGACGCGCAGGCATAAAGCAATTTTGTTAAGGTGGCGCTTTGTTGATCCAATTGTTGAGTGAGCTATCGCGATGTTGCAGCATATTCCAACCCATGTGATTTCAGGGTCTTTAGGTGTAGGTAAAACCAGTGTGTTGCGCAGTTTGCTGGCGCAGCGCCCCAGTTCTGAGCGCTGGGCGGTATTGATTAATGAGTTTGGCGAGGTCGGTTTAGATACGGCGCTACTGGCCGGTGATCAAGAGGGCGTGAGTTTTACCGAAGTGGCGGGCGGTTGTGTGTGCTGCGTCAATGGTGTGCCTTTTCAAGTGGCCTTGGTGCAATTGCTGCGTAAAGCTAAGCCGGATCGTTTATTTATTGAGCCGTCAGGGTTGGGGCATCCACTGCAATTATTGCAGCAGTTGCGCGATGTACCTTGGTTGGATGTGCTGGCTGTACAGCCGGTGGTGCTGGTGTTGGATGCGCAAAAAACCACAGCACATCAGGCTCTAGCTGAGATTGAGCCGCCATTGCTGGCGCAAACGGGCTTGGTGGTGATTAATAAATGTGAGGGTATCAGCCCTGAGCAGGCTGAGCTCTGGCAGCAGCCTTTTGCCCCCTTGCAGGTGCTGTGTACACGCCAAGGGCAGCTTGATTATCAGTGCCTGCCCGGACATCAGCAACGCGCAGGTGAGCAGACCATCGAAGATGCTTTTGCCCCTGATCGTGCAGCTTTGGCGACAGTCTGGACTGACTCACAGCAACCGATCTGCTCGGTCAATCAGCAAGGCGCTGCGTGGAGTATTGGCTGGCGCTGGCATCCATCGCAGCAGTTTGAGTTGATGCGTGTGCAACTCTGGTTGGGCAGGATGGGCTGGCAGCGGGCTAAATGTGTGCTGCATAGCAACGCCGGTTGGTTATCAGGCAATGCCTTAGATGGGCAGATGATCCATTGGCAAAACACTGAATGGCGTAAAGACTCGCGTTTAGATCTGATCTTTACCCAAGCGCAAGATCCACAGCAATTAACAGCTGAGCTGAGCGCCTGCCGGCTGATTGAGTAATGGTCTAATAATAACCAACGAGTCGTGCCCTTATGAATTTACAGTCTTGGTCATACAGCAGCGATCACGCTCCCACTGTGCGCGGTTGGCATAGCATTCCTTCAGGTAAACCTGTGCTGCATTTTTTACATGGCAACGGCCTGTGTGGGCGGGTGTATACGCCCATGCTGGAACAACTCAGTGCCGACTTTGATGTGTGGTTGTGTGATATTCAAGGGCACGGTGACAGCGATAGCGGCACAGACTTTTTGGGCTGGAACAGCAACGCTGAACTAGCGGTACAAGCCTTTCAAGCACAGCGCTCGATCTTCGCTGATGCGCCGGTGTACGCCTGTGGCCACAGTTTAGGCGGTGTGTTAACCACTTTGATAATGGCGCAGCATCCGCAGTTGTTTCGGGCCGCGGTATTACTGGATCCGGTGATTTTTACCCCACCGATACAAGCGTATTTGCGCGTTGCACAGCGCTTGGGATTTGCGCGCTTTCATAGCTTAGCGCGGCGTACTTTGGTGCGGCGCAGTCAATGGCCTGATCGTGCTGCAGCCTATGCCAGTTTGACCGGGCGCGGTGCTTTTAAAGGTTGGACTGCCCCCGCATTGCAGGCCTATGTGGACTTTGGCTTGCGCCCAGCCGACGAGGAGGGGGTAACGCTTAAATGCCCCGCTTGGCTGGAGGCGACGATTTTTAGCAGTGCACCGCAGCGCTTATGGGCCGCGGTGCGGCAGATACAACAGCCGGTGTTGTTTCTGCACGGTGAGCATTCCTATAGCTTTGTAGGCAAGTCAGCGCGGCTGTGCATGCAGCGCAACCCGCATATTATCGCTGAGCAGGTCGGGGGTGGGCACTGTTTTATGCAGCAGTATCCACACAGCAGTGCGCAGCGCGTACGAGCGTTTTTGCTGCCAGCGCTTACTGACTAAACTGCTGCGCCAACTCCTGCAGCGCAAGCTCTGCGTCTAGCACGCGTTGCAACGCTTGTTGGGCACGCTCAGCCGATAAACCTAAGCGCGCATACAGTGCGCTGGGAATACTGGCGTCATGAATAGAGCCAATCCCATGCTGCGCCAGTAAACGCTGAGCCAAGCAGCAGAGATTCGCGTAGCTGGCATGCGGGCCGGCATAATCAGGATTGTCTTGATAGCGCAACGCGTTGACCAGTTCCTCGGGAATATTCCAGCACTGCATTAACCAAGCGCCCATTTGCTCACGGGTAATGCCCAATAAATAAGATTCCACCGTACTGTGGCTTAAATGACGATTCACCTCTAACGAGCGGCACACCAGCGAAAAGTGGGGTGGGAATACATAAGCCAATAACGAAAAACCAAAGTTATGCAGCAGACCCGCCAGATAGGCCAAACCGCTTTCAGGTTTATGTTCAGCAGGCATGGCACGTACTAAACCTTCGATCAAGGCTCCAGTGTAAATGGCTTGACGCCAATAAGGCGTGTAATGCTGTGGCTGCTCTTTAGGCATGGCTAAAGAGTCTTTGAGCGACAGGGCGATGGATAAGTTGACCACTAAATCAACACCCAGCACACGGGTGATGGCATCTTCGACCGAGCGGATTTTACCCGGCGCGGCGTAATAGGCTGAAGCCGCCCAACTCACCACTTGTGCGGCTAAAGCAGGGTCTGTCTCCACGATACTGATCAACTCGTCGATATCAATATCATCGGCATGGGCTTGTAAGCGTAAGATTTTTTGCGCGGTGGTGCTCAGTAGCGGAATATCTAAGGTTTCTTGCAAGCGCTGATGAATACGTCTTGAGGTCAGACGAATGACCGCATGCTGAATACCTTCTGCATCCTCAGTCGCTGGGCTGTGGTTGGCGTTCTGATGGCTAAGTTCGGCACTGCAAGACAAGGCGCTGCTGTGTGCTAACAGTGCCTTGACCGCGTGGCAGTCTAAGCCAATGGCCAATCCCAGTGCTGGGTAAGGCAGGTAGAGCCTTGGACGATCCAATAGCACGGGATCATAGATGCAAGGCATCGCGAACAATTGTGGAATCGCAATCACTTCAGCGACAGCATGCTGGTTGAGGCAGCGTTGCAGTGTTGCCGCGGATGCAGCGCGCCAGTGTGCGCTGGTGGCTTTATTGAGTTGGCTAAGGTCGAGAATATGTTGGCGTGGAAACACAACCAGCGACTGCTTGGCACCGTCTTGTAGCACCACAGTTTGTACTTGCAGGGCTGCATCAATATCAGCCAGCGCATGCAGGCTAAAGGCTATGTTCGCCGCGCGCAGTGCATGGCTTATCGCTGCGGGGAGAGGCGTATCAAGTACAGCAGGTGTATGAGCTTCAGACATAACAACACTCTAAAAATACCAGCAAGAACAAGCCAATAAGAATACAGGATCTATTAAATAATGGCTTTAGACTTGCCCATATTGCTGGCCCTGTTTCAGCCAACGTTCTAATAGCGGACTGACATGCTTGGGCCAGTGTTCAAGCAGTTGTGCTGCGGCATCACGTACCGCTGGGAGCAAAGGTGCATCGCGCATTAAATCCGCGACTTTAAATTGCAGTAAGCCGGTTTGTCGCGTACCCAGCATTTCGCCAGGGCCGCGCAGTTCTAAATCTTTTTCAGCAATCACAAAGCCGTCATTGGTTTCACGCATAATCGCTAAACGCTCGCGGCTGATTTGCGACAGCGGCGCGTGATAGAGCAACACGCAGTGGCTGGCGGTGCTGCCGCGCCCGACACGGCCACGTAACTGGTGCAGTTGCGATAAGCCTAAACGCTCAGGGTTTTCAATGATCATTAAGCTGGCATTGGGCACATCTACACCCACTTCAATCACCGTAGTGGCGACTAATAACTGCAGTTCGCCACGCTTAAAGGTATCCATCACCTCGGCTTTTTCAGCCGGCTTCATGCGGCCGTGAATCAGCCCAACTTTTTGCCCTGCTAGCGCTAATGTTAAATCCTCAAAGGTACTTTGCGCGGCCTGGCACGTCAGTTCTTCTGATTCTTCAATTAAGGTGCAGACCCAATAGGCTTGGCGACCTTCTAAGCAGGCTGCGCGGACACGCTCGATGACATCGGGGCGACGTGTGTCGCTGAGCACTAAAGTGTTCACTGGAGTGCGCCCAGGTGGCAGTTCATCCAGTATTGAGGTGTCTAAATCAGCGTACGCGCTCATGGCTAAGGTGCGCGGAATCGGCGTGGCCGTCATAATTAATTGGTGCGGACTGGACAGGCCGTCGACGCCTTTATTGCGTAACGCCAAACGCTGTTGCACACCAAAGCGGTGTTGCTCATCAATAATCGCCAGTGCCAGGTTATGAAACTTCACTTCATCTTGAAACAGCGCGTGGGTGCCAACCACCATAGGTACTCCACTGACGATTTGCTCAAGCGCTTTCACACGCGCTTTGCCTTTGAGTTTGCCGGCCAGCCATGCCACTTCAATATTCAGCGGCGCCAGCCATTTACTGAACGTCATAAAATGCTGCTCAGCAAGAATCTCTGTGGGCGCCATTAATGCCACTTGATAGCCCGCTTCTAAAGCTTGCAACGCAGCTAAAGCGGCAACAACGGTTTTACCCGCACCGACATCACCTTGCACAAGACGTAACATGGGCGCGTCTTGTGCTAAATCCCAAGCGATTTCTTTGCCGACGCGGTGTTGTGCACCGGTTGGAGTAAAGCCTAGATTATTTAAAAACAGTTGTGGCAGCACGCGTGCTGGCGGTAATTGCGGTGCGCGTTGCTGGCGCAAGCTTTCACGCACACGCTGAATGGATAGCTGGTGGGTGAGCATTTCTTCAAAGGCTAAACGCTGCTGCGCCCAGTGCACGCCTTCGGCCAATTCATCCACATCGGCATCCGGTGGCGGCTGATGTAAATAACGAATCGCCTGTTCTAAAGAACCCAGTTGGTACTCGCTGATCATCTGCGCTGGCAGCCAGTCGGGCAAACTGCGCGGATTTAAAAAGCTCAGCGCCTGAGTGGATAAATCGCGCAAACGCAGCTGCGTTAAACCTTCGGTGGTGGGGTAGATGGCGGTGAGTGTAGTGTGCAGTGGTTGCTCTTCGTCGGGGTTATGTACACGGTATTCCGGATGGTAAATCTCTAAGCCCGTGGCACCAGGGCGCACTTCACCATAGCAGCGCACTTGGATGCCTTTTTGCAAAGCGTTTTTTTGCGCCATGCTGAAATGGAAAAAACGCAGGGTCAGACCACCGCTGCCATCTTGAATACGCACCAATAGGCTGCGGCGTTTACCCATCACGATATTCGCCGCCATCACCACACCCGCCACTACGGCATCTTGACCGGGGCGCAGCGCACCAATGGGCGTAATACGCGTGCGGTCTTGGTAGCGTGACGGCAAATGAAAGAGCACATCTTGTAGGTTTTCTAAACCTACTTTTGCCAGTTTTTCAGCAATGGCAGGCCCGACACCTTTGAGCACAGTGACGGGGGTATGCACCAGTAAATCGCTCATTGCTAAGGCTCGTAATGCACTTGTGCCGCATCGCATTGCTGGATGGCATCCATCAGCACGTCAATGGCTTTCGGGCGTGGGAAAGTCGCGCGCCAAGCAATAGCGACCGTACGGGTGGGCGAGGGTTCTGTGAAAGGACGTACCGCAATCACGCCTGCCGCATAACGATGATTATCCACCGCCGACAGTGGCAGTACGGAAACGCCTAACCCCGAGGCCACCATATGGCGAATCGTCTCTAAGGAGCTGGCTTCAACCGTGGTGTAGCGATTATCAGGGTTGCCTTGCAAAGTGGTGGGGCAAGCTTCTAACACTTGATCGCGGAAGCAATGGCCTTCGCCCAATAACAGTAAACTTTTATCGTTGAGCATAGTGTGGTCGATGCTGTCTTTTTGCGTCCACGGATGATTGCCCGGCAGTAATACACAGAAAGGCTCAACATAAGCCGCCTTCGTCAGTACGTCGGTGTCCTGATACGGCAAAGCAATAATGATTACATCCAGCTCACCCTTGCGCAGCTTTTCACGCAGTACATGGGTGAAGTTTTCTTCGATGTACAAGGGCATTTCTGGTGCACTGCGGTGCAAGAAAGGGATCATCTGCGGAAACAAATACGGCCCCACGGTGTAAATCGCCCCTACGCGTAATGGCGCGGCCAATTGGTTTTTACCGGCTTGTGCCAGTTCGCGGATGCTTTGTGCTTGCTCCAACACACGTTGAGCTTGCGCCACAATAGCTTCGCCAACAGGTGTGACGCGTACGGCACTTTTACTGCGCTCAAAAATTAGCACGCCCAAATCTTCTTCGAGTTTTTTCACGCCTACAGATAAGGTGGGTTGGCTGATATGGCAGAGTTCTGCCGCTCGACCAAAGTGTTGAGTTTGTGCCAAGGCAACGATGTAACGCAATTCGGTCAGTGTCATAGCTAATTCCGATTAAGACTGCTGTCAGCATAGCTGCTATATTAAATTGTGACCAATAATTATCATCAGCAATTGAAACTTGAGGCGATCAGCATGTTTAAGCCGTTACGCGTTGTTGTGGTGGGCTGCGGTGATATTGGCAGTCGAGTCGCGCTCTTGCTGCAGCAGCAGGGCTGTGACGTCTATGGTGTACGCCGTAATACCGCGCACTTACCGGCGGCGATTAAGCCTATTGCAGCTGATATATTTCAGCCACAGTGCCCAAGTGCTTGGCCGACGCAGCCGATTGATTATGTGATCTATGCCATGGCAGCTAACGCGATGACGCCTGAAGGTTATCAGCAGGCGTATGTGCTCGGTCAACGCCATATGTACAGCTGGTTGGCGCAACATCAGCAGCAGCCAAAACGGGTGATCTTTGTCTCCAGTAGCGGAGTCTATGCGCAGGATGATGACAGCTGGATTGATGAGCAATCAGCCACGTTACCTAAGCGCTGGTCAGGGCAAATCATGCTGGAAGCCGAGCAGTGCGCTTTCGCCAGTGGTCATCCGGCGACAGCAGTACGTCTAACCGGCATTTATGGGCCGGGGCGCGATATGTTAATTCGTCGGGTTCAGCAGGGTTATCACGCCGCTGATACTCCGAGTTTTACCAATCGTATTCATGCGGATGATGCCGCGGCGCTGATTGCCAAAATTGTGCAGGCGGATGCGCAGGGTGTGCTATTGGAATCGTTGTATATTGGTGTGGATGATGAGCCGGTTGAGCAGGCTGAAGTGGTAGCGTGGTTGCAGCAGCAGTTACAGGTCAGTCATGCGCCCGATTTAATCTTACAACCGCGCTCTGGCAGTAAACGCTGCAGTAATGCACGGGCAAAAGCCTTGGGTTGGGCGCCACAGTATCGGAGTTATCGCGAAGGTTATGCCGCGCAGTTAGCCCGCTTTACCGGCTAGCTGCGCGGCTGTCAGCCGATTAGCTTAAATGCAGTATTGCATCCATTTCCACGCAGGCGTTGCGCGGTAATGAGGCGACACCTACGGCTGCGCGCGCAGGGTAGGGTGCGCTAAAGTAACGGCCCATCACTTCGTTGAGCGTGGCAAAGTTATTTAAATCAGTTAAGAAAATATTCAGCTTAACGATATCGGCCAATGAACCACCGGCTGCTTCAGCCACTGCTTTTAAGTTCTCGAAGACTTGTACCGTTTGCTGCTCAAAGCCTGTCACCATTTCCATGGAGACTGGATTCAGCGGAATCTGTCCCGACAGGTAGACAGTGTTGTCAACGCGTACCGCTTGCGAATAAGTGCCAATGGCGGCGGGGGCGTTTTCAGTGCTGATAATGGTCTTGCTCATGAGGGACTCCGTTATGTGGAAAACTCGCACGCCCGACCACTACAGCAGCCCACAGGCGTACGCTATAAAAGTAGGTTAAGCACGCATGCGAGTGATACGGGAGACACCAGCCAAGCCACGTAATTTACGAATAATACGCGCTAAATGGACACGATCACGCACGCTAATGCCCAGCTGAATAATGCTGATACGGCCGTCGCGCTCATCGACGTTGATCTTATCAATGTTGGCGTCGGCCTCACTGATCGTGCCCGCAAGCAAGGCGATTAAGCCACGCTGGTGCACCAGTTCAATGCGCAGTTCAACGCTGAACTCGCTGTCAATGTCTTTTGCCCAGGTCAGTGGAATGCACTTTTCTGGATTGTTGCGGAACTCAGCGATATTTTTACAGCTGTCACGGTGCACCACCATGCCTTTACCGGCTGACAGATGGCCGACAATTAAATCGCCAGGAATCGGTGTGCAGCAACGCGCATAGTTGAGTACTAAACCTTCAGTACCGCGAATCACCAGTGGACCATCGCTGGCCAACGCCTGCTCATCGTCATCTTCGGCAGTCAGTAAGCGGCGCGCCACCATGTGTGCGGTACGGTTACCGAGGCCAATATCTTCGAGCAAATCTTCATTGTTATCTTGGTGGTATTCCTTGAGCAGCGCGGCTAAACGCACCTCAGAAATATCTTCAAAACGCGCACCTAAATTGTCTAACGCTTTGCTCAAGAGGCGTGTGCCCAAGTGCACTGATTCTTCACGGCGCTGTTGTTTGAGCGCGTGACGAATATGAGTACGGGCTTTACCTGTGACGACAAAATTGAGCCAATTGGGATTGGGCTGGGTATTGGGTGCGCTAATGATTTCAACTGTGGCGCCGCTTTCCAGTGCTTGCGAGAGTGGCGCGAGGCGGCGATTGACGCGGCAGGCAATACAGGTATTCCCTACATCAGTGTGCACCGCGTAGGCAAAATCAACAGGTGTTGAACCCTTAGGCAGTTCCATGATGCGGCCTTTCGGCGTGAACACATAGACTTCGTCAGGGAATAAATCGATTTTAACGTTTTCAATAAATTCTAAGGAGTTGCCCGCATTTTGCTGCAGTTCCAGTAAACCTTTCACCCATTGACGTGCGCGCGCATGGTTGTTGCGGCGGTCATCGTCTTCAGTTTTATACAGCCAATGTGCGGCGATACCATTGTTGGCCAATTCTTCCATTTCTTTGGTGCGGATCTGGATTTCAATCGGCACGCCATGCATACCAAACAAGGTGGTGTGCAGGGATTGGTAGCCGTTGGCTTTAGGGATAGCGATGTAATCTTTGAAGCGGCCGGGGAACGGCTTGTACAAATTATGCACAGCACCCAGTACGCGATAGCAGGTGTCGACTTTATCGACCACGATACGAAAAGCATACACGTCCATAATTTCGGCGAAGGCTTTACGTTTACCGCGCATCTTTTGGTAAATACTGTACAGATGTTTTTCGCGGCCGCTGACTTCACCCGGTAATCCTTCACGCTCTAAACAGTGCGCGATGGATTCTTGGATTTTGTTCACCAGTTCTTTACGATTGCCGCGTGAGCGTTTTACAGCTGATTGAATCCGCTCTGCACGCATCGGATGCATGGCTTTAAAGCCGAGGTCTTCAAATTCAGCGTAAATGCGGTTCATGCCTAAACGATTGGCAATGGGCGCATAAATCTCGAGGGTTTCTTTAGCAATACGGCGGCGTTTTTCATGGTTTAACGCGCCAAGCGTGCGCATATTGTGCAAGCGGTCAGCGAGCTTGACTAAGATCACGCGAATATCGCGTGCCATCGCCATGGCCATTTTTTGAAAGTTTTCGGCTTGTGCTTCAGCTTTGGTGCCAAACTTCATTTGCGTGAGTTTAGTCACACCATCAACAAGCTCAGCCACGCTGTCGCCAAACTGAGCGACTATGGCTTCTTTAGGGATGCCGGTATCTTCAATGACGTCATGCAGCATGGCAGCCATCAAACTCTGATGGTCCATATGCATCTCGGCCAAAATAGTCGCTACGGCGAGCGGATGGGTCACATAGTGTTCACCACTGCTGCGCAATTGACCATCGTGTGCTTGTTCAGCGTAATAATAAGCACGGCGAACAGCATTGACCTGCTCTTTGCCGAGGTAAGTCGATAACTGCCCAGTCAGGCGATCTAATGCAGGCATAGCTCACCTCCGGGTAGCAATACGTCCTTATTTACACACACAGCACAACGCATGGGCATTAGCGTGCGTCGTTATTGCTTTCGTCAAAGGCAGCAAACAAAGGTTCTTCAGCACTGATGGCATCTTCAGCCGCGATCATCGCGTCATCGACTAAGCCAGCCGCGATTTCACGCAGCGCCAGTACAGTAGGCTTATCATTTTCGACAGGCACTTTTGGTTCTTTACCACCAGTGGCCAGTTGACGTGAACGCTTAGTCGCTAACATCACTAAAGCAAAACGGTTTTCAACGTTTTCTAGGCAATCTTCAACAGTAACGCGAGCCATGGTATTCCTCACAAAATAAAGCAGCACCCAGTGGGGTGCTATGCATAAGCAGTTTAAAAAACAATGTTCAACAAAGAAAGCTCACAGCTCACTCAATCGTACAGATACCGCTATCGTAGCAGGTCACAGAGGAGTTGTGTGTGACGTTTTTGCTGGGTATCGAGGCGCAATTGATTTGAGCGGAAGATTGCTGACAAATCATCCAGTGCTGTTTTGAAATCATCGTTGATCACAATATAGTCGTATTCAACATAATGACTCATCTCAGTAATGGCTTGTTGCATACGCAGCTCAATCACATCCTCTGCGTCTTGACCGCGGTTATGCAAACGCTGGCGTAAGTCGCGATGGGTGGGCGGCAAAATAAAAACAGATTTGGCGTCTGGGACTAATTTGCGCACTTGCTGTGCACCCTGCCAATCAATTTCTAAAATCAGATCATAGCCTTTAGCTAAGGTTTGCTTGACCCAAGAATGCGAGGTGCCGTATAGATTACCAAACACTTCGGCATGCTCTAAAAAGTCGCCTTGTTCAAGCATGCTGACAAAGGTTTCGCGCGGGGTGAAATGGTAGTTCACACCATCGATTTCACCGGGGCGCATGGCACGCGTGGTATGTGATACCGATACACGCACCTGCGCCATGCTATCAATCAGCGCTTTAACTAAGCTTGTTTTTCCTGCGCCAGATGGCGCTGACACAATATAAAGCGTCCCAGTGGTGGTCATGCGGTACCTATCGAATAAGTCACAAGGCCGCTGATGGTTCGAGCGCGACTATCAGCGCACAGAGTGTCGCGATAGAAAACAGCTGTCACACATAAAAACGGCGTTTGATTAATAAATAATGCCTTTATTCTAACAGTAATTACTGTGCGGCTTCATCTGTCATGACTGACGGTAAGACGCTGCAATTAAACTGATCATGGTATCGGCAGCACCAATGTGCGGTAGCACTCGGATTACTTTATCGGGCCAAGCGGCCTGCGCTGCTTCTATTTCACGCGGCACATCGCTGACCACGTGGGTACCTGAAGATAAAAAATAAGGTAAAACACTCACCTCGTCTGCGCCGCTGTTAAAGCAATCATCAAAGGCTGTAGCAATGGACGGCAGCGCCAATTCTAAGAATGCCACCTTGACTTGATCCGCGGGAAACTGCAAATGCTCGGCCACTTGGCCGGCCAGAACACGTACTTCTTCATTGGATGCTTCGCGGCGACTGCCGTGGGCCACGATAAGTAACTGTTTCATTGAGAAGGTCCCTATATGAATAACTGAAATTGTCGGCGCTGCCGTTGTTAAACGAGATACAACCTTAATGGATTCGCATGTTAACGAAAGCAATAATTTTGTCATTGGCAGCTGATAGCGTGAAAAAACGGTGCTACATTCACCAGTGGATGTAAATAAATAATAAAAAGGTTAGTCCATTATGAGTGCGTATTACCAATTGATTTCTTCAACAACAGATACACAAGGTGCGGTCACTGCACAGTATCGTTCCACCCAGCATGCGCAAGGTGCATGGAATCCGCATGAGCAACATATGGCTCCGGCCAGCGGCATTATCGCCGCCGAACTAGAGCGTTTTCAGCCACGCGATGATGTGCGTATCGGTCGTATCAGTTATGACATTTTTGGTTTGATTGCCGCGGGTGAGTTCTCCATCACCACGCAAGTGATTCGTCCTGGTAAAACCATTGAATTGCTTGAGTCGACCATGCAAGCCAAGGGTAAAATTTGCATTGTCGCTCGAGCGTGGCGCATGTGTATGCAAGACAGCTCGACTATTGCCGCCCTAGAAGATCAACCTATTGCTCATCCTGAAGAACTGCCGGACTGGACGGGGATATCACGTTGGCCCGGCGGTTATATTAAAAGCCTTGCAGCTAAAATTGATCAAGAACACCGTGCCGGCAAAGGTATCGTTTGGCTTAATAACGCCAAAGATATGGTAGAAAGCCAACCCACCAGCGATTTTGTGCATTTGATGGGTATGGTGGATACCGCCAATGGGGTGGCGCCGCGTCAAGGTAAAAATGTCACTTGGGCTTTTCCCAATCTAGATTTGCAAGTACATCTGTACCGCTTTCCCGTTGGGCGCTGGCTAGGGCTGGAAACAGTGCAGCAATATGGCAACGATGGTATTGGTCTGACCAGCGCGGTCTTGCATGATGTGCAAGGTCCCTTTGGCCGCAGCGAACAAATACTCACCTTAAGAAAACTGGGCTAAACCTCTATAAGCCATTCTCGTAACCTGCTAACGCGGGGTGTGCAGCTAAAGCTTTAGCCTGCTGATTTTAACCTAGGCTGAGAGCTGACTCAGCCTAGGTTAGCGTTGTTATGGATTGAGTTGCGTATCGCTATGCGTGGACTGATCAACAAAGATCAGCTGCTCAGTAGCAAAGCCTAAATCCGTCATACGCTGTACTAAATCAGCCTGCTGCTCTGGCGCTAAAGTTGGCGTGCGCGCCAGTAACCACAAGTAGGATTTATCCGTGCTGGTGACTAACGAATACTCATAATCCTCACCTAAATCAAAAACAATATAGGCCCCATAAAATGGGCCGAAAAACGAGACTTTTAAGTAGCCCTCTTCTTTATCGCCAACAAAATAGGCTTTGCCTTCGGCTTCTTTCCATTGCTGCTTGGTTTCAAGAAAGCCACGGTTAATCACCTTAAGACCACCGTCAGCACGCAAACTGTATTCGGCAGTGACCTGCTGCATATCACGTTCAAAAGAATGATCTAAGCGGGCAATTTCATACCAAGTGCCCAAATAGCGCTGTGCTTGAAAACCCTGCACCGGCTCAATACCTTCAGGAATTGCGACGCAACCGGCCAGCAGTAAAACTAAACCCATCATTAAATAGCGCATGTGCTGTGACTCCTATTTGGTGTCGATTGTAGATTGAAATTTATTTGACAATACTTATACAGATTGTGTTGATGTATAAGAATATATCCGTGCATCATAGCTGTATGTATAGGTTTTTGCAGTCACTCACTGTAGCTTTTTAGGCGGCAGGGTGCACAGTTGTCTTGGTATACCGATGAAAAAAGCTCATTTGCCCGAAAAAATATGCCCCGTGTGTTTACGCCCTTTTGCTTGGCGTAAAAAATGGGAAAAAGATTGGCCGCAGGTTAAATACTGCTCAAAACGTTGCGCAGGGCAGCGTTTAAAAACAGGACATCAGCATGACTAAAAGTTATCAGCGTTTGTGTTTGATTTTAGGTGACCAGCTCAATGCCCGTCATTCATGGTTTCAAGAAAAAGATCCAGACACCCTGTATG
>QXGG01326735.1_pt1 | contig 18765 bp, 13 predicted proteins | sample 1982491 | NCBI WGS metagenome assembly QXGG01 (sample SAMN09924614, study PRJNA488089) | Wastewater metagenome, whole genome shotgun sequencing project. | isolation source: South African research farm wastewater | place: South Africa: Irene, Agricultural Research Council, Animal Production... | reverse complement strand
GTTTTATACACCTTTACTCGGCGGATATAGTCCGTTTTTTTGAGATTCGTACAATCCAACAAGCTGAATTAGACACACATTGCGTTGTTCCTCATTTTCATACTCTTTTTGATAGGCTAATATTTCGCGTTCGATCTGTTCAGCTTCTTGTTGATTTCTGTCCCTTCGCTTTGCTTCAATAATAATATCATAGCTTGTAAGGCTAATAAATATATCAGGCTCAACTAGCTTTCTATTCTTTTGGGGTAAGCTGCTACAGTCTTCTTTTGCAGTTGCCTTAGGAAATTCAAATGTCCATTTAGGCCAGAATTCAACACTTAATATATTTTATCCTTCTATTTTGAGCTGTCCTTCATATAAAGATTTACTCACTATCTGAAGAAGTACGGAGTCAGGTAAGTATTTTAACAAGTCCATGACTGTTGAAGTCAAGAGATCTTCTTTAGTCTGTTCTTCATTGGCTTTTATTTTCGGCAATGATCCTTTTTGGTTAAAATATGAAATCATAAGTACTGGTTTTTGTTGAGGTTGTTTGTCCGCTTTGGAATTTAACATTATAGCTCGGGTTGAGTTGTTTCCAGAGAAATAAGTTTTCACCTTATAGTCAGTTTGCTCGCTGTAATAGACTTCGCTAACTGTTTTGTATTTAGGTAGCAGATGTGGGTTGAGGCTATTTTGCTCGTCAAGTTTCTTTATGTACATATCAGATATAAGGTCTACTATCTGTGTTTATTTCTCCAAATATACAAAATGATAACTAATAGTAAGAAGAAGGACGGCTTTAATCTTGAGTCTTGGAATGACTGTAGGTCTAAGTAATAAGTAAGTTTAATTGAAAACCTCAACTGAAAAATAATATTCTTAACTTAGAGCTCTTGGTGCAATTAACTTTTACTTAGGTCAAAATAATGAATCAGTTTAACTTTATATCGGATAGTTCGAAGCGAAAAATTGCAAGTAGCTTCATGAAGATTATAATCGGATCATCTTTTCTGTTATTTTCATGTAAGGGCTCTAATACCAATGCAAAATCAGATACTTCTATTGACGAAACGGCGGCGGATTTTAATTTCGAAACCAAACTAAAGCATGCTCGTAAATTCATTGTCAATAATTACGCCGAGTATAAGGAGGTTATTATTTTGCATCCCTTGCAAGACGATACTTTAGCCACCTATCTTTTGGTCCCCAAAGCTACTCTTCTGCCCGACAAAATAGTAAAACAAGAAAAGACCTACCTTATTCATGTACCTATAAAGTCTATCGTTTGTCTCTCGTCTTCGCATGTAGGTGCGCTGGCCGTTTTAGGGCTGCAAGATCATATAAAAGGGGCTACAAATACAGATGGATATTGGGATCCTACTGTTCAAGAGTTGGTACATGAAGGTTTGATTAAAGATGTAGGTAGAGGAATGAGCACAAATATTGAGCAAATTATTGCTTTGCAACCCGACGTGATAACCAAAAATGACCATACAACTAATATTAGTCATGAAGAGCTGCTAACGATAGGGATAAATACGCTCTACTACAACGATTGGCGTGAATCCGATCTTCTGGCTAGGGCCGAATGGATGAAACTAATGGGGTTGCTTTTTTGTAAAGCTGAGTTAGCCGATTCTATATTTAACAAGACCGAAGAGAGATACAACAGGGTTAAGACTTTGGCACTTACAGCTCAAACTAAACCTCGAGTTTTAATCGCCCAAGATATTAGAGGTGTTTGGTTTGTACCTGGAGATCGGAGCTATGTGCCTCGGATGATTGAAGATGCCCATGCTACCATAAAAACAGTCGAAGGGGCTAGTGCTAGCTTGCCATGCAGTTTCGAACAAGTATTTAATGAACACCGTAATGACGACTATTGGTTTAGCCTTAAAGGAGGAACAACCAAAACCTTATCAGAATTTGGTAACAGTAGCGAACATTACAAAAAGTTCGAAGCATTTAAAAATGGTCAGGTCTATTTTAATAATAAGCGAGTAAAGCCACATGGAGGGAATGATTTCTGGGAAAGTGGTGCCTATTATCCTGATGTTATACTCAAAGATTTAGTTAAGATAATTCATCCCGAATTATTACCCGATCACGAAACATATTACTGGCGAAAATTAGATTAAAATAAGAAAGATGAAAATTAAACAGTTTGCTTTGTTCTTATTCGCCTTGTTATTGCTAGGGGCGTGTGCAAAGAAACAAAGCCATAAGATCGTAGGAAGCTTTGACCAGATCGACTCTACCGATTTTGCTTTTCCTGTAGAGTTTAAGTTTGCTCAAAAAGTGAAGGTTACCAATCTGCAAGATCACAAAGAGCTTCAAATATTAAGCCCTACCGATACCAATGTTGTAGCGACCTATATCTTAGCTCTCCAAGGTGTTGATTTACCTAAGTCGATCACTGATAAAGGAGTAGTTATTCGTGTACCCGTTAAAAATATTTGTTGCCTCTCAACCACGCATGTAGGGGTAATGGAATTATTGGGTTTGCAAGATAAAGTTATTGGAGGTACTAGTATTGATAAGTTTTGGAGCGCTAAAATTCAAGAACGAGTCCTCTCAGGAGAACTTAAAGAGGTGGGGAAAGGCATGGTGTCAAACTTAGAACAAATCATAGCACTTCGTCCGAGCTTAGTGACAACAAGCGATCACAGTTTGGAGAAGAATGGAGCCGATTTGGCTGCGATAGGGATTACACCTGTCTATAATAACGACTGGCGTGAGAGCTCTCTTCTTGGGCGAGCAGAGTGGATGAAGGTTATGGCACTGTTCTTTTGCAAGTCGGTAGAGGCCGACTCTATATTTAATGCTACAGTGCAACGTTATTATGGGGTAGTTGATTTGGCCAAGACAGCCAAAAAATCGCCCAAGGTATTTGTGGGGCAAGAAACGCGAGGTACTTGGTATATTCCTGGATCAGAAAGTTATGTTAGTGCGATGATTAGAGATGCTAATGGTAGCATGTATGGTGTGCCTGGCGAGAGAACTAATTATCCGTGTAGTTTTGAAAAAGCATATGCTGAGCATCACGATGCCGAATATTGGTTTACTCAACGAGGAAGTAATATTAAGACAATTGACGAATTTTCATCGGCAAGTGAGCACTATAAAAAGTTTAAAGCCTACCAGTTGGGAAATGTTTTTATAAATAATAAGCGTCTCAACGAGCGAGGAGGAAACGATTTTTGGGAGAGTGGGGTATATCATCCCGATTTAGTCTTAAAAGATTTGGTAAAGATTATTCATCCCGATTTAGATTTGAGCTACGAAACGATCTATTGGAGAAGACTAGACTGATAGTTTATAATTTGTTGTAACTATAGATATAAAATAACTCCATACAAGTAATGAAACTGTATGGAGTTATTTGTTTAGTCAAAAACAAGGTTTAGAAATTATAGCTTGCTTTTAGAGCAAAGTTTCTTCCAGGCATATTGAACCCATCTTTTTCAGTGTAGTTCTCGTCCAAGATATTATTAATGTTTAAGCCAATGGTTATTTTTTCTTTAATAGGATATGAAGCACTGAAATCCCAAACAAGGAACTCTGGATGTTCGACAAGCCCTTTGGCATAATATTTTGCTTGATATTTCTCTCTTAAACCGTTGAGAGTAGGGCGAACTTTATCACCAATAAAATCTTTCTCAAAGCGGTGTCCGATAAAACGTCCGTTAAGGCGAGCTGAAAATCCGCATTGGCTTAAGAAATCAAGTCCGAAGTTGGCATTCTGTTTTCGAACGGATATCGTTTCTATCCAACCCTCAGATGTTTTATTTTTGAAGTTAAACATCCAAGTTAGGTTACCGTATAGTTTTAAAGAAAACTTGTAGTCGGCTAAGGCTCCAAAATTATAAGACCCCATGACCTCTAACCCACTTTTTACTGCTTTATCTGCATTGTTATAAGTTTTATACTTCTGACCTTCATCGTCTACACTTAGCTCATCAACAATAAGATTGTCATTCCATGTATAGAAATAGGTTACATCTAAATCTACTCCAATTTCGGGCTTACTTAGCCCTACTCCTAAATCGAGTGTTCTTGATTTTTCGGGTTTCAAATTGGGGTTACCCAGAGTGATCGTTCCATTGTAAAGGTATTCACCTGCTTTTTGGTAAGCATCAGGCATACTAAATGCTGTCCCAAAGCTGGTGTGGAAGTTTATAGCTTTAGTGAAAAAGTATTTCACTCCTACATTGGGGTTTATCGTATTATAAGTTTCAGTTTTGCCAGCATTTTCAAGTCCTGGAGTCTTTTTAAGCTTAAAGAAGATATGATCGTAGCGACCACCTACCGATAAGTTTAATCTCTCGTCAAAGAACTGTAGATTTGATTGTACATATACCCCAAGTGATGAGTTATTGTAGTTGGGTTTATAAGGAGCTTTAATTTCATTATTGTTCTTGAAGGTTGTTAGCTTATTGATATCGTTTCTGTTATCAATACCAAATGATATTCTTTGCTTGCCGAGAATAAGGTTGTCATTTAACGTAAAACCTACTGTTCTGAGCTCGCTATCAGTTGCAACGTACGCTTCATCGGTATCGTTATTATAGGTTTCAGTACGTGATTTAGAGAAGTAGGGTGCAAAGAAAAGATTGTGGTTGTTTATTTCTCCTTGTAACTCTAGCTTAGAGGTTTGACGAGTTACATCTTTCTTTTTGATACCATAAGTACTCCAGAAATTACCACCTACAGGAAGGTCTTTACCCATAAATCCTGATTGAGTAAAGTCTAGCGACCAATTTTCGTTTATATCGTATCCTAAACGAAATCGACCACTAAAACCGTTGCTTCTTGAGCCAGGCATACGTTTGCCGTAAGTATCTTTTCCTATAATGGCTTCATCAACTTGCGACATATGTAAGAAGTTATGATTACCTATTTTATAGTTTTGCCCTTGAATGGCATAGTCTGCACTAGCATCAAAAGATAATCCTTTCCATACTCGACCGCCGATATTGAATCCACCTCTGCCCGATTGGAAAGAGCCAAGGCTAGTTTTGATACCTCCAGTTAATGCTCCTTTATTTTTTTTAGTTACAATATTGACAACTCCTGCCATAGCATCGGATCCGTAAAGTGCAGAGAAGGGGCCTTTCATCATTTCGACTTGTTCGACATCTCCCAGGGCTAGTGTTGCCATATTGCTTGTACCTGCAGGCACACCATCTATCAATACTAGGGTATATTTGTTCTCAGTTGGTTTAAATCCTCGGATACTAAAGTAGGAGTTATAGCCAGGGTATTGCACTACATCGATACTCGATGTGTTCTTGAGTAGGTCAGTTATATTGCTAACTCCAGAAGATTCAATTTGACGTTTGTTGATAACTTCGACCTTATTGGGAAGATCTTTCATTCGCGCATTGGTTTTGGAGGCATAAACCGTTACCTCGTCCATTTTATATCTTCTAAGAGAGTCAGTAACCTGCTCGTTATCAGCTTTAGCCGATATCAATGCAGTTGCAGTGAGTAACACCGAAAAGAATAAACGTTTAGACATCATTTCTTATATTATATTAAGTTTCTAATAATTTGTTTCCAATAGCTAGGGGTCTGTAATTGCAGTAACAGCTCGGCTATAGATGAATAAGTAGTTAATTTGTTATCCATAGATAGGTGAAATTGTTTATCAATTATTTCAATGGAACAATTGCAATCTTTGTCATTTGTTAGGCCAAAACCTTTGCGTTCAAGTGCACGCTTGATCCATGTTGATTCAGCTCCTGATCCAATCACTCTAATCTTTTGTATGGGTTTTCTGTTTATTTTGAATACGCCAGTTTCGATATCAAAATAAGCATGTTTATTGCCAAATATTGCAGATAATTGTCCCTCCAATACTAAGTCTTCTGGTACACCTGTATATACTTCACCTTGCCTATCCATTAGCCAAATCGTGTCGGCCCATTGCATTGCCAAATCGAGTTCGTGGGTAGAAACAAGTATGCCTTTGCCTGTCTTTTTGGCTAATTCGTAGAGCATGCGCATTGTGTCAATACGGTTGGGTAGATCAAGATGTGCTGTGGGTTCGTCGAGTAGCATGAGTGGCGTGTCTTGTGCCAAAGCTCGAGCTATCATAACCTTTTGTTTTTCTCCATCGCTGAGCTCAGAGAACTGGCGATTTTCAAAGCCCTCAAGAGAACATGCTTCTAGGGAGTCAAAAACAATGCGTTTATCTGTTTCGCTAAGCTTACCCATATTCCCAACATAGGGATAACGTCCGATGGATATAATATCCCATACCGTGAGGTTAATGGCCTCAACTTTTTCTGTAAGTACCAAACTCAATAGGCGAGCTCTATCTTTACTCTTAATTCCTTTAAGGGGTTTTTTGTCAATAATGATATTTCCTTTTAAACTAGGCTGAAGTCCTGCAATGGTTCGCATTAAAGTTGACTTACCGCAGCCGTTTGGGCCAAGCAGTGCGACAAGTTCTCCATTCTTTATTTTCAAATCAAGATCTGAAGAAACAACCCTCTCTGAATGTTTTGCAGAATAACCACTAGAGAGTTTCTCTGTTGAGAGTATGTCTTCTGAATAGGGTAGGCTAGTTGATGTTTCCATGAGAGCTTAGTTGAAAATGGTTTTAGAACGACGACGTTTTATTATGATGAAAATAACAACTGGAGCACCGAGTATTGATGTCACAGCATTAATGGGTAGAATAATTCCTCCACCAGGTAGTTGAGTAATAATATCACAAAGAAGTGTAATACTCATCCCACACATCATACTCGCAGGGATCAATATTCTGTGATTGGTAGTTCTAAATAGCATCCGTGCACAATGGGGTATAGCAATCCCTAAGAATGCAATGGGGCCTGTAAAAGCAGTAAGTGTACCTGTAATAAAAGCAGTTAGTAAAACCAGTAAAATTCGAACCTTAAAAATATCAATACCTACACTTTTGGCGTAGTTTTCGCCAAGGAGTAGTGCATTCATATATTTGGGCATCAAACAACTTAAGAATAGGCCAACAGAAACTACAGGAACCATATATTTTAGCTGAGTCCAAGTAGTGCCACTCAGGCTTCCAAAAGACCAGATTAAGTAGTTCTTTACTATTTCTGGATCGCTGAAGTATTGCATAATAGATACTACAGAACTGGTTACGAATCCAAACATTACCCCAATAATCAATATAGATACGATATCGTTGAGCCAAGTTATGATAGTGGATACAAGTAGTAGAATGAGTAAAGCACCAGCGATAGCAGAAATAATCATACCCCAATAGTTGGAACTGATTGATGCAGGTATAGCACCAGGAAAAAGTGCTGCTAACATAACGAATAGGCCTACACCCAGACTAGCTCCACTACCAATCCCTAAGATTGATGTATCGGCTAATGGGTTTCGGAATAAGGTTTGCATTTGAAGTCCGCAAACAGAAATTCCTGCACCCACAAAGAGTGCTGTCAATGCTTTAGGAAAGCGAAAATTTAGAATGATATAACTATTTCCAGGGTCAGTATTTTTGCCCAGTAGAATATCAAAAATCTCACTCATTTGAATAGAGACACTCCCAAGAGAGATATCTAAGATTAGAAAAAATAGAATAAGTAGAAAGAGAATTGTAAATAGCGTGATGTTTCGTTTCATTTCTATAATACACTCATTTAAGAAGGCTTAAACAGCTATGAAATATGCACACTAGTTCTCCCCGTATAGGGCATAATTGAGCACACCTGTTTAGATTTACTTATTTTGTAAATCAAAACTTTAGAGGTACGAAAAATGGAGAGATAAACTTTTTAAGAATCCTTCTCCAGCTTTTCTCCCGAAAGCTTGATTAGTGCAAATTTTGGCAGGTCTTCTGGCTTGTCTCGCTAAATAGGCCTTCCCGTTTGAATGCTCAAACAGTGGCGAAGATTAATTTAGTTTTTAATAAGACTTACAGCTACGGGGATAGCTCCTGATTTGAACAGGATTCCCTATTAAGCATATACATCGAGGATGCATTGCACCAATATTTGTTTTTAACGAACGCAAAACTACTCCCTTTAATGTTAATATACTAATATTAACGAGAGTTTCTAATAGATTTATTTCAACTCTATAACATCCGAGTAATTGTAATAATCCGTTCCTTCTGTTTTTGCTCCAACTCGAATAAATTTAGGCTTAGTCAGATCAATATCAGTAATGGTTGCCTCCAAATCTTTATCTAAGAACTCACTTTCGATATCTACAGTTATTATTTTGGATATGCTTTTAATATGACTATTAATACTTACATGCTCAGTTGTTGAATACAATACAATATACTGATTAAGTATACCGTTCCATGCGTCGGATTTGCTGATGTTAAATGTGAATTTGGCCTCTTTGGCTTCTTTATTTAAGCTGCCTTTGAGCTTGATTCTAAGGTAGGGTTCTAGATAGAATTTTATTTTTTCCCTAGTTGGTATAGATACATTGACGATGTCAGTTTGATTAACTATAAAAGGTCCATCAGGAATTAATTTATATTCTCCAGAAAATAGTTTGGTGTTTATGAAACTTCCATCTCCTTTGCACCATATTGTTTCGGCTTGTGTAGAATTCTTTTCATATATTCTTATTCTAGCTTCATTGGGGCTTTCTGCCGGGATTAATAACTCCTTCTCTTGACCTCTTGTCAATAAGTCATAAATCCCTCCCTCTAGCGTAAGGCTAGGAGCAGGGTAGTTGTCCTGACTTGTACAGGAAGCAGTTACGAGTAGCGTAAAGGATAGTATGAGTATCTTATATAATTGCATGGCTTTTTGGAGTTACTTATTAATAACCAGGATTCTGTTCCAGATGACTGCTTGTTAGTCCTGTAGGTATTTTCACGTAATATAGTTTTGGTAGGAAGGTCTTTGTTGGTTTATTAGCCTTCGTTTTTTTTATGATATACTTCATTTCAGAAGGTAGCTTACCATCCTCCCAAATCAGATAAATAGAGATAGCATCGGCTGCATAATTATTTAAAACTTCTGTAGAGATTCTCCACCTTTTCATATCCCACCACCTGTGATTTTCGAAGGCCAACTCTATTTTGCGTTCCTTGCGTATCTTTTCTAAGTCAAGTGACATATGGTGTTTGATACCTGCTCTACTGCGTATCATATTAATGTAGAGAATCGAGTTTTCCTCGTTAATATCAAGTTCTGCTGAGGCTTCGGCATAATTGAGTAATATCTCGGCATATCTAAACACCATCCAATTAACCTCAGAACGACCACTGTCAACCCGGTCAGTCGGATTCATAAATTTCTTTATGTAGAATCCTGTTTTAGTAAAGTCGTTGGAGCCGCTCATTCCATCTTTCCCTATAATTGTGATTTGAGCCTCTCCCGTACCATAGGTATCTCTTGTGTTAGGAGCGGTTATAGTTAGGTCTCCATCGATTATTCCATTTCTAATCTCTATTTTATTATTTTGCCATGGAGCAAAGGGTAGTAATACGGTTGCTGACAAACGTGGGTCTTTGTCTTTGAAAGCTTCATAAGGGGTATTGTAGAGGATAGGTTGTCCTGTTTCATCTTCAAAGACAAGTCTACCATCCGATCCATCGACATTTTCATATTCGTCGACAAATTGTAATGTTGGGTTTGTTACAGAGCCATAGTTTACTTTGAAGCTATACGGTGCATTGTAATAATCCCAGCTGTGTCCTTTGTCGGGTGAACTGTAGGCAATAGAAAAGATTAGTTCATCGTGCATGGTTTTATCCAAGAAAAGCTCTTGATAATTTAGCGATTTATCAAGCTTTTGATCATAAAGCTTAAATTTGCCAGAATTTATTATTTCCTCTGATGCTTTAAGAGACTCATTGAAGAAATATGCTCTCCTCTGCATAGGAATACCTACAAGTCCATCTTTTTGAACAGTACCATAAGTTGCAATTGAGCCTGCGTAGAGCATGGCCCTAGATTTTAGTGCATAAGCAGCATACTTTATTGCTTTAAACCGAACGGAGTGATTCCAAGTTGCGGGTAGGTCTTTTACGATATCATCAATTTCAGTTTTAATAAACTCATAAACCTCTTCTTCCTTACTTCTGGGGGTTTTATGGTTAGTAGGATTAGTTATGGATTGAGGTACAGTAATGATTGGGACCCCACCGTACCTTTTTACTAATGCAAAATAGTGGAAAGCTCGAATAAATCTTGCTTGAGCTGAGTATAGAACTATCTCCTCTGGCTTAAGAGACGATTCTTGTATCTTTTCAATAAATAAATTAGATTCGCGTACAACATCATATTTCCACCATGCGAAAGCACTTTCACTAATGATTGTATTATTAATTGTCCCCGAAGTGTATGCTCGTACAGCCTCATCAGTAAGTTGGCTAGGATAGCCAGCCTTGTCTAATACCATGTAGCCAAAGCTTTCAGTTTCCATTTGGTTGTAAATATCACCTAAATAGGCTTCAATAGCTTCCTTATTCCCCCAAACCGTAGGGTCAGTTAAATCGTTGCGCGATGTGGAGTCTAATATGTTTAGACAGCTCTGCAAAGTCATGCTCGTAAGTAGTATGCAGATAGTATATAATTGAGTTTTTAGCTTCATGTCTATTAAGTATATGATTGTTTTATAGCGTCAGATTAAACCCAAGTGAGATCGTCTTCTGTTGTGGGTAGTATCTGCCGTCAGATGAAGTGGATTCTGGATCTAAAAGGTCTATCTTGGTGAAGGTTAGTAGATTATATCCTGATACAAATAGGCGTAGTTTTTCTAAACCTGTCTTTTTAAGAATATTGATTGGTATGGTATATCCAATTTGGAGTTCTTTCAACCTTAAGTAACTTGAGTTCTGCAGCCAAAAAGAGGATGTCTTTTTGTTGTTGTCTTTTCCATTTGCGTAAGTAGCAGGATATTTGCCTGCAATCCAGCGGCTATTAGGATCGTATATATCTTCTCTATGCCAACGATCTGTAAATGCATTAATTGAAGACTCTCCATTATGAAATGCAGTCGCCATTTGGTTGTTAAGATAGGTGTTAGAATTTGCTGCTCCTTGCATGAAAATAGATAAGTCTATCCCCTTCCACTGAGCAAAAAAATCGAGTCCATACATGATTTCAGGTTTACTTCCTCTACCAATTACTTGAACATCGGTGTTGTCAATTATGTTATCGCCATTATAATCTTGATACTTGATATCTCCAGGCATTAGAGTTAAGTTGCCTTGTCCGTCTTGTACAGGCGATTGAGCGATTTCTTCGTACGACTGAAATTGACCAATTGCTTTATATCCCCAATAGCGATTCTTCCAACGGTTATTGTTATTATTGCGCCAATTATCATACTGACTTGACGACTCCGCTCTTTCAATATGTTCGTGCTTAGCTCGTGCATACGATATGTTACCTTTAATTGAATAGTAGAGTTGATTGTCTAATGTTCTTTTATGACCTATTACAAGTTCAAATCCACGGTTGCTATCACTATTTAAATTTTCGAGCGGTAGGGATCCACCAAAAGTACTAGGCAGTGTTAAGATCCTACTGGCCAAAAGACCTGTCCTTTTTCTGTAAAACACATCGAATTCGGCAGTTAACATACCCTTCCAAAGTCCGACTTCAAGCCCCAAGTTGTAGATGTCTGAAGTATACCATGTGATATTAGGATTTGCTAGCCCTTTGCTGGTTAGTGTGGGAATTACTTTATCTCCAAAAATATAATTACCACTAGGGTAGGTAAATCCTGTTAAATATTGGAAGTTACTACCAGCATCATCGCCTAGTCTGCCCCACGATGCTCTTACTTTTAGGTTATTAATTATACTTATGTTATCTTTAATAAAGCTCTCTTCAGAAATTCTCCATCCAGTTGAAACTGATGGGAAAAATCCCCACCTACTTCCTGGAGGGAAATTTGATGAGCCGTCATACCTAAAACTAACCTCAGCTAAGTATTTGCTGTCGTAGTTGTAGTTAAACCTACCGATGTAACCAATATTTGCATTGTACCAGCTTGTTCCATTATTGTCTTTGAATGCATCTGTACCCGCACTTAATTCGTCAATAACATCTATGGAGAATTCACGGAACGCACCTAAATCATTTCCGTTACTTTGTCTTGTTTCTATGAGTAGTAATGCATTTATAGCATGCTTCTGAAAGGTTTTCTCGTAATTAAGTGAGCCTTAAAATATCTTGTACTGAAAACGATGGTTAGCCTCTAAAAGACTCGATGGGTCAAAACCAACATAGCCAACATTATACTCTTGATTTGACTTATCGTAGTTGTATAAGTTAAACTTCTTAAAGAGTGTCTTGTTCTGTATGTAAATGGCGGAATAATAGCCCTTAACTTTGGCTGAAAGCCCTTCTACGAAATGTTTAGCGTCATAATTGAAGCTGATAGATCCTTCGAAGGTTTCACGGAGTTGATTTGAATAACCAGCAATATTTTTCTCAGTAAGAGCTAAAGGATGATAGTATGGGTTGTCATTGTAGGCTAAGTACTCTTTATTATTGTTTGCAAAAGGTTTGTTAACTGGGTAAGAACGTTGAATCCCTGCTATGATATCCTTTGGCGGAGAACTTGGAGATTGTTTATTTTCTCTTCTTCCTGATAAGGTAACGAAGGTCGAAAATCCAGCTCCTAACTTAGCATCAATATTGGTTCTAAAGTTATATCGATCAAATTTTAAATCGTTGCTTTTCCACATGCCCTCTTGGTTAAGATAACCCAATGAAGTGAAGAATTTTAGTTTCTCACTACCACCGTTAAGGTTTACGTTGTATTGTTGCATAGGTGTCCAGTCGCGTATAGTCTCTTTATACCAGTCTGTACTTTCATATCCTGGTCCGCCAGCTCTCCACTTAGCTAGTTCTTGTGGCCCATATATTGGGCTTTGTCCCTTATTGACATTGCTTTCATCCATGAGTTCTACAAACTCTGCTGCATTGACCATCTTGGGATATATAGTTGGTCGTTGCCAGTTGAAAGTAGAGTTTAGGTTGATTTTAATTTTGCCGCTACTCCCTCTTCTTGTAGTTACTAGTACAACACCATCTGAAGCTTGTACACCGTATACTGCTGCAGAAGCATCTTTGAGAATTGAAATATTCTCAATTTCATTTGGGTCGAGCTGAGAAAAATCGCTTGGAACACCATCAACGATAATTAGTGCATGACCAAAACCACGAATATCTATTTCAGCCTCGCTTTGACCTGGCATTCCTGATCTTGTAACGACTCTGAGTCCTGGTAATTTACCGGTTAAAGAGCTATATAAGTCTGATACTGGAGCTTTGATTAAGTCTTTGTTGTCAATACCAGCAACAGCGGCTGTGATACTCCCTTTCTTTTGAGTACCATAACCTACAACAACCACTTCATCAAGAACTTTAGTGTCTTCCTTTAGGTGTATATTGATTATTTTTTGAGATTTAACAGTTATCCTTTGACTGAGATACCCGATGTAAGAAAATGTTATTTTGCTGTGGGGCTTAATGTTTAGTCGGTAATAACCATCAATGTCAGTAACAGTTCCATTGGATGTACCTTCCTCCCACACTGTGGCTCCAATGATGGGTAAGTCATTTTCATCCGTCACTCTTCCTGTTATCTCTTTTTGTGTAGAAGAATTTTGTTGAGCATGAGGTTTTATTGTCTTTGCGTCTATCTCAAAAGTGTTGATCAGGGATAATACGAGTAGTAATGATTTTAATACTCCAAATATTGTCCATTTATTCACTCTAATCTATTAACGGTTTGTATTTTTAATCGATTCTAAATTGTTTGTCAAAGTAAAGAAGAAAAAGGCGTTGTTCAAATCTTAACTCCTATTTTAACTTATTGTATACTTTTGAGATAGTGGCTCAGTAAGGGTGGTAGTTTTACTTATTCTTGCCCCAACTTGAATCTTTAGTGCATAAAAAAAGGAGTAAGTCAGGATATTAATCCGACTTACTCCTTTAAGGTCTAGTACTTACTCGTTTGGTAGTAGAAACCCTCTGGGGTTTACAACTCAAGTTGGTACTTATGGTTTAGATATTACAATCTTCCTTCAACTACTTCCCAATCAATGATGCTCCAAAGTGCTTTGATATGGTCAGCACGTCTGTTTTGGTAGTCTAGGTAGTATGAATGCTCCCATACGTCAAAACCAAGCAAAGGTTTAAGACCTGAGCGAACAGGGTTACCTGCATTAGTTTCTTTAGTGATATGTAGTTTACCATTTTTATCTACCGATAGCCATGACCAACCAGCACCAAATAGTGAAGTTGAAGCAGCGTTAAACTCTTCTTGGAACTTCTCAAAACTACCGAAATCGCGTTTGATAGCTTCAGCTAGTTTACCTTGAGGTTGGTTATATTTTGGTTTTGGGTTGAATTGTAAGAAATATAGGTCGTGATTTAGTACTTGACCAGCATTGTTAAACATAGGTCCTTCAGGACAGTTTGCAACCACGTACTCGATGTTTTTACCTTCGAATTCTGTTCCTGCCACTAATTGATTAAGCGTGTTTACATAGTTTTGTAAGTGCTTGCCGTAGTGGTACTCTATAGTTTGTTGACTAATAACAGGTTCTAATGCATTTTGTGCATATGGAAGTTTTGGCATTTGAAAATTCATAGTCATAATAATTAAAGACATTAATATTGTGTTCATAAGTTCGTTTGTTATAAAATTGGAACTTACTATTAAGAACGTAATAGATTAGTAAAAGTTCGATGTATCTAAAGAAACTTTTATCTTTGTGATGAATTTAAAAAGAGATTTAGAGAATGACACCTAATTATATCAACGAGCTTAACCAGAGTCAACGCGATGCCGTGCTTTATATCGATGGCCCAGCCTTAGTTATAGCAGGTGCAGGGTCGGGTAAAACCCGTGTGCTGACCTATAAAATTGCTTATATTCTAGAACAAGGTTTAGCGCCATGGAATATCTTAGCATTAACTTTTACCAATAAAGCTGCTCGAGAGATGAAAGCTCGTATTGCTACTATTGTAGGTGCCGAGCGTGCTCGCTATTTATGGATGGGTACTTTCCACTCTCTATTTTCTAGAATATTGCGAGCTGAGTCTGCTCACCTGAATTTTTCTTCAAACTTTACCATCTACGATACGAGTGATAGTCGAAGTCTTTTGCGTTCGATTATCAAGGAGATGGCTTTGGATGAAAAGCAATATAAACCTGCTGCTGTGCAGTCCAGAATATCCAATGCTAAAAACCATTTGGTTTCACCAAGTGCTTATGCAGCCAACAAATCGGCCTACGAAGGCGATTGTGCTGCTAAGATGCCTGCGATTCGCGATATTTATCAGCGTTATTGGAGTAGATGTCGTCAGGCTGAGGCTATGGATTTTGACGATTTACTGTTTTATACCTATATACTCTTTAATGATTTCCCAGAGGTCTTAAAAAAATATCAAGAGCAATTTCAATATGTGTTGGTCGATGAGTATCAAGATACCAATTTTGCTCAACACTGCGTGGTTCAGCAACTTGTTGGTGTACATCAGAAAATCTGTGTGGTAGGTGACGATGCACAGAGCATCTATTCGTTTCGTGGAGCTGACATTGATAATATACTCGATTTCTCTAAAGTCTTTAAAGGTGCCAAAACCTTTAAGTTGGAACAAAACTATCGTTCCACTCAAAATATTGTAGCTGCTGCTAATAGCTTAATTAAAAAGAATCAGCGACAAATTCAGAAAGAAGTGTTTTCTGAAAACAGTCAAGGTGAACGTCTAAGGGTTACTCAAGCCTATAGCGATATTGAAGAGGCTGAAATTGTGGCTAAGCAAATTCGTGAACTTAGAGTAGCAAACTCGTACGAATACCAAGATTTCTCTATTTTATATCGTACCAATGCACAGAGTAGAGTTTTTGAAGAGGTATTCCGTAAGAGGGGGATTCCATATAAAATATACGGTGGTTTATCGTTTTATCAACGTAAGGAGATTAAAGATATCATCTCTTATTTTAGATTGATTGTCAATTTAAATGATGAAGAGGCAATTAAGCGAATAATAAACTATCCTGCTCGGGGTATAGGAGCGACAACACTCTCGAAGGTGGCTGATGCTGCTAATCAGGCAGAAGTAAGCTATTGGGATATTGTTTCGGAGCCACTGACTTATAATCTAGATATCAATAAGGGAGCACAGCGCAAGCTTCAGTCGTTTGTAGAATTGATCAACGTCTTTAGAGCCGAAATCGATAATAAGAATGCTTACGAAATGGGAGCTTGGATTGTCAAAGAGTCGGGAATAATAGCTGATGTAATGCAAGACAACTCACCCGAAAATCAGTCTCGTCAAGAAAACATCGAAGAGTTGATCAATGGGTTAAGTGAGTTTTGCAATTCGCGTTTAGAGGAGGGGAATAGCGAGGTGCTACTTTATCACTTCCTTTCAGAAGTTTCATTGCTAACCGATCAAGATAACGAATCGGACGAAGATCAGAACAAGGTGACACTTATGACTGTTCACTCTGCTAAAGGTCTTGAGTTTAGAAATGTTTTTGTGGTAGGTCTTGAAGAGAAGCTCTTTCCTAGCAATATGTCGGGAGATTCACCTCAAGCTTTGGAAGAAGAGCGTCGTTTGTTTTATGTGGCGATGACTCGAGCTGAAGAAAACTGTATGCTTAGTTTTGCTAAGAGCAGGATGCGTTACGGCTCGCTGGAGTTTAGTTCGCCAAGTCGCTTCATCTCCGAGATTGATGAGCAATTTATAGAACTCTCTCAGGGTGCAGCTTTAGGAGCCTCAGTAGAAAGAAATGCCACAGCTTTCCGTGTCTCAAATGCTGTAGAAAACACTAAGAGTAGGAGTACTACTACTTCTACAGTGCCAAGTCCTACAACTGAGGGTCGCCGATTAAAGCGAGTAGGTGGTTTACCTCCTGCTAACCCTGCCAATCCGATTAATAAGGTTGGAGCTTTAGAGGTCGGTCAAACAGTGGAACACGAACGTTTTGGTGTGGGTTTAGTTGAGAAGCTCGAAGGGGCTGATGATAATGCTAAAGCTACGATTGCTTTTACGCATGCAGGAACAAAGCAACTTTTACTAAGGTTTGCTAGATTTAAAGTAATTGGATAATAATATTAAGAATATGATAGATTATAACTCATTCCCTAATCCCTCATACATTATTGATGAGAGTTTGCTAAGAGGCAATTTAGAGAAGATTAAAGAGGTTGCTGATGCGGCAGATGTTGAAATCATCTTGGCTTTTAAGTCGTTTGCAATGTGGAAGACTTTCCCTATTTTTAGAGAGTACATCAATCATTCGACTGCAAGTTCTGAATACGAAGCTCGGTTGGCATTGGAAGAATTTGGAAGTAAAGCTCATACTTATGCTCCTGTTTATATCGAAGAGGAGTTCGAAGAGATAATGCGCTGTAGTAGTCATATTACTTTCAACTCGCTAAACCAGTTCAATACTTTTTATGAAAAGACGAAAGCGCATGGCATTTCGTGTGGGTTGCGTGTCAATCCTGAGTATTCGGATGTCGAAGTTGACCTTTACAATCCTTGTGCTCCAGGAAGCCGTTTTGGGATGGTGGTAGGGCAGCTCCCCGAAGAGTTGCCTCAAGGTGTTGAGGGTTTTCACTCACATACGCTTTGCGAGTCAAACTCTTATGACTTAGAGAAGACATTGATTGAGATTGAACGCAGGTTTGGTAAATGGTTCTATCAGATTAAATGGTTAAACCTTGGCGGTGGTCATTTAATGACGCACAAAGACTATAATCGTAAGCATGCTATAGAAGTGCTAAAGAGTTTTAAGGCTAGATATCCTCATTTGCATGTAATTCTTGAACCAGGTTCAGCTTTTACTTGGCAAACAGGTGTCTTGACTTCTAAGATTGTGGATATAGTCGAAAATAGTGGAATTAAAACAGCTATTCTTAATGTTAGCTTTACTTGCCATATGCCCGATACCTTAGAGATGCCTTATCAACCCGAAGTTGAAGGAGCTAAAATTGGTAACCAAGGTCCATTTGTTTATCGATTAGGTGGAAACTCATGCTTGAGTGGTGATTGGATTGGTGACTGGAGCTTTGATCATGAGCTAAAAATTGGCGAAGAATTGGTCTTTCAAGATATGATTCACTATACTACCGTTAAAACCACGATGTTTAATGGGATTTATCACCCTTGCATAAGTATGTGGACAAGGGATGGCAAAGCTGTTGTACTCAAGCGTTTTAACTACGGTGATTACCTGGGTAGTATGTGTTAAAAGCGCAGAAGCGAGGTTTTAGTGTTAATATTCTTGTCTTAAAATTTGGAGAACGAATAAAAATACTTAACTTTGCAATCGCAAAAAAGGAGTAGTTCTCTTTTGCAAAAACAGAAAAGTGTAGGGCAAATACCAGAGTGGCCAAATGGGGCAGACTGTAAATCTGCTGGCTTACGCCTACGGTGGTTCGAATCCATCTTTGCCCACACAATTCAAATGCGAAAATAGCTCAGTTGGTAGAGCACAACCTTGCCAAGGTTGGGGTCGCGAGTTCGAGTCTCGTTTTTCGCTCAAGGTCATGGAGGGGTGGCGGAATTGGTAGACGCGCTACCTTGAGGTGGTAGTGGCAATATGCTGTGTGAGTTCGAGTCTCATCCTCTTCACACTTAAAGCTAGAGTGGTATTATAATATAATATCGCTCTTTTTTTGTGCCCAAAAGGGATCATACCGAAAAGGGCTCAGTTCATAAAGTTGGGGATTTAACATATGGTTAATGATATAGTAATTACTTTTGCTCCATGAGACCACAACATCACATCGACTACAAAGCAGTACTTTCTTTATTTCTACCTAAAGGGTTATTG
>QXGG01127621.1_pt1 | contig 18899 bp, 21 predicted proteins | sample 1982491 | NCBI WGS metagenome assembly QXGG01 (sample SAMN09924614, study PRJNA488089) | Wastewater metagenome, whole genome shotgun sequencing project. | isolation source: South African research farm wastewater | place: South Africa: Irene, Agricultural Research Council, Animal Production... | reverse complement strand
CTAGGTCGATACCCTTTTAGAGTTTAGGAGAGCAGCATGAATTTCAGTGAACAATGGTTACGCAGTTTAGTTAATCCACAAGCAAGCCGTGATGAGTTGGTTGCACGCTTATCGATGGCTGGTTTAGAAGTCGAGGCGGTGACGCCAGTAGCGGGCGAATTCAGTGGTGTGGTGGTGGGTGAAGTGCTCAGCGCTGAGAAGCATCCTGATGCAGACAAGTTGCGTGTTTGCCAAGTCAGTGACGGTGAAAATACCGTACAAATCGTTTGTGGTGCGCCCAATGCCCGTGTCGGCATTAAGGTTCCTTTTGCGCGCGTTGGTGCGGTATTGCCGGGCGACTTTAAAATTAAAAAAGCTAAGCTGCGTGGTGTCGAGTCATTTGGCATGCTGTGTGCAGCGAGCGAGTTACAGATCAGTGAAGACAGCGATGGTTTATTAGAGCTGCCCGCCGATGCTGTAGTGGGGCAGTGCGTACGTGAAGCGCTTAACCTTAACGATGTATGTATTGAAGTTGATCTCACCCCCAACCGTGGCGATTGCTTATCTTTGCAAGGTTTAGCCCGTGAAGTCGGTGCTTTATATAACGTACCCGTGCAGTTACCGGCGGTAACCGCTGTGGCAGCAAGCCATGAGCAAACTGTCGCAGTTGAGCTTGCTGCACCGCAAGCATGTCCACGTTATGCTGGACGTGTGATCACTGGCGTTGATTTAACGCAGAGCACACCTGCATGGATGGTTGAGCGTTTACAGCGCAGTGATATTCGCAGTATTGATCCCGTGGTGGATGTTACCAACTACGTGATGATTGAACTGGGTCAACCGTTACACGCTTTTGATCTGGCGCAGATCAAGGGCGGTATTTGCGTGCGTATGGCGCAAGACAATGAGCAGGTTACCTTGCTCGATGGCCAAAAAATCAAGCTTAAAGCCAATACCTTAGTCATTGCTGACCAGCAACGCGCATTGGCGATTGCCGGTGTGATGGGCGGTGAAGACAGCGGCGTAGAAGTGGGCAAGACTACGGATATCTTCCTCGAAAGTGCTTTCTTTGAGCCAGTGGCAATTGCCGGTAAAGCCCGCTCTTATGGTTTACATACCGATGCGTCACACCGCTTTGAGCGTGGTGTGGATTGGCAGTTACCGGCACAAGCCATTGAGCGCGCCACTGAGTTATTGCTCAGCATTGTAGGCGGTCAGGCAGGCCCTGTGGTCGTGACTGAAGATGCGCAGCATTTACCTCAAGTTGCACCTATCACCTTACGTGCTGAGCGCGTGAAGCAGATGTTTGGTTTGAGCTTAACGGATGCCGAAATTGAAGCCTTACTCACGCCGCTAGGTTTACAGCTGACCGCGCAAGGCGCTGGCGTTTGGTCTGTGGTGGTGCCTACGCATCGTTTTGATATCACCATTGAAGTGGATCTACTGGAAGAGATTGGCCGTTTATATGGCTATGACCAACTGCCCGTACGTTATCCTGCTGCGCGTTTAGCGCCGCAAGGACAGACTGAAGCACAAGCTCAGCTGCCCGTGTTGCGTCGTTTACTGGTGGCGCGCGGTTATCAAGAAGCCATTACTTATAGCTTTATTGAGCCTGAGTTGTTCACTGCCTTTCATCCTGAGCTGCAGGCCTTAACTTTAGCCAACCCCATCTCTGCTGAATTGTCGGTGATGCGTGCTTCACTGTTGCCAGGCTTGCTTAAAGCTTTGCAGCACAACCTCAATCGTCAGCAAGAACGCATTCGCTTATTTGAGAGCGGTTTGAGTTTTGTTGGCCAGCTTGAAGATCTCAAGCAAGAGCGCATGCTGGCCGGTGTGATTACCGGTGCGCGTATGCCCGAGTTGTGGACGCACGGCAAAGAAGCGGTAGATTTCTACGATATTAAAGCTGACGTTGAAGCGCTGTTAGGTGTTGCAGGTGATAGCCAGAGCTTTACCTTTGTGCCATGCCAGCAACATGCCTTTCATCCCGGTCAGTGCGCGCGTATTGAGCGTAATGGTCAGGCGATTGGTTTTGTCGGTACTTTGCACCCGCAGTTGGCGATTGAGTTGGATATCGATCAGCAAGTGTTGATGTTTGAAGTGGCTCTGGATGCCATGAGTGAAGGCCGCTTGCCGGCATTTACCGAGCTGTCGCGCTTCCCAGAAGTACGTCGTGACTTGGCGTTAGTGGTTAACGCTGAGATTCCTGCGCAGCAATTAATGGATGCGATGCGTGGCGCTGCGGGTGAGTTTTTAACACAAATTCGCTTGTTTGATGTATACCAAGGTAAAGGCGTCGAAGAGGGTTGCAAAAGTTTAGCCGTTGGCTTGACCTGGCAGCACCCATCGCGCACTCTTACGGATGATGAGGTCAGCGCTGCGACTCAAGCCATTTTGACCTTGTTGTCGGATCAATTTGCGGCAATTTTAAGGAAGTGAGTGTATGGGGGCTTTAACGAAAGCAGAAATGGCCGAGCACCTCTTTATGGAGATTGGCCTGAATAAGCGTGAAGCTAAAGAGTTGGTGGATACCTTCTTTGAAGAAATTCGTTTAGCCCTCGAACACAACGAACCGGTCAAGCTGTCAGGTTTTGGCAATTTTGAATTGCGTGAAAAAAGTCAGCGACCCGGGCGTAACCCTAAAACCGGTGAAGAGGTTGCCATCAGCGCGCGCCGCGTGGTGACCTTCCGTCCAGGGCAAAAATTGCGCGATCGAGTGGAAGCTTATGTTGCAACTGAGCCAAAATCCTGAGCTGCCTAATATACCCAATAAGCGCTATTTCACTATCAGTGAAGCCAGCGATTTGTGTGCGGTAAAACCCCATGTTTTACGCTATTGGGAACAAGAATTTGCACAGCTTGCCAATATCAAACGCCGTGGTAATCGACGTTATTATCAGCGTCATGATGTATTAATGATTCGCCAAATTCGTAGTTTGCTGTATGAAAAAGGCTTTACTGTCGGCGGTGCACGCTTGCACTTGGACAGCGGTGCAGAGGGTAATCCTAACCAAGCCACTCAGTTGGTTATTCGTCAGATGATTGATGAGCTCGAAGATGTGTTAGCTGCGCTGCAGTGTTAAGCAACAGGCTGATAACAGTTGTGTATGGGCAGTTGTAGACTGCATATCTTAAATTTTTATCGGATTAAAGCTCGGTGTATTGAGTTGTTCTCAAGAGAATCCGTTTTATTTCGCTCGCATCAATAAGAGGGTGCCCAGTGTCGTCAACCATCATCGTAAGTTTAGTGATCGGCGCTATTGTCATATTGCTGCTTGTTGGCTATCTCAATAATGCATTAGAGAAAAGTAAACTTGAAAAAGCACGCCGTAAAGCCGATTTAATCGATCGTCAGCGTCGTTGTTCAAGTCTGTCTGAAACTTTGCCTGGGCAATTGATGAGTGTTGAGCTCAAGCAGTTATTAAACCGTATTGAACTCAAGCTCAACGATGAATTACTGGCTGTGGATGCTAATAACACCGCCTGCCAGGCCCGTGCTGCTCAGTTACGTGAATGGGCAACACAAGGTGAAGCCTTAGCGGTGAATAACACCGTGCTCACAATCACCAGTGATGCGCAGATCAAGGATGTGCGCTTTCAGCTAGAAAGCCTACAAACACAAATCAAGCGTGCAGCTGAAGATAAAGTTATTAGCAATGCTGAGGCCAAACAGTGGTTAGCTGAGGTGCGTCGCATGTTAGTCAGTGTATATATTGATTACTTTCAGCGCACAGGGCAGGAATTGTTAGCGCAGCAGCGTACTCAGCAGGCGCGTTTAGTGTTTGAGCGTGCAGTGCAGTTTTTGCAAAAGCAGAAAGATCCTGCACCTTATAAGGCATCTTTAGATGAGTTTAAGGCGCTTTTAACGCAAGCATCGGCGCTGTCTGCTGCGCAAACACAAGCCGCTGCCACTCAGAGCAACGAGTTAACCGCTGCGGTTGAGCAAGAGAATGAAGACGATACGCAGTGGCAAAAAAAGCAAATGTATGATTAATCTGAGGTGGTTATGAATTTAGTTATGTACGGCGCCGCTTTATCGCCTTTTGTGCGAAAAGTCAGAGCTTGTTTATTAGAAAAGCAGCTGGAGTATACCAGCGAGCTCATTCTGCCTTTCAATCAGCCAGACTGGTATTACGCCATCAGCCCCTTAGGGCGCATTCCAGCGTTGCGTGACGGCGAATTGAATATTTGTGATTCTGCAGTGATTTGTGCTTACTTAGAAGATCAATATCCTGATACTCCAAAGCTCTTGGCCGGTACAGCTGCAGAGGTTGCACGTATTCGTTGGTTGGAAAAATACGCTGATTATGAGCTTGCACCACTCACCACTTTTACGGTGTTTTTTAATCGCACTTTGGCTGCGAGTTTAGGTCAGGCGTGTGATGAGGCTGCAGTGCAAACTGCTTTACAAAAGTTGGTCGCGCACTTTGACTACTTAGAGCAACAGTTGGACGGCCAAGAGTATTTTGTGGGCCAGCGTTTTACTTTAGCGGATATCGCGATTGTCACGCAGTGGGTTAATTTTTCTTATGGTCAAGAACACATTGATACGGCGCGCTGGCCTGAGTTGGCTGCCCATCAGCAGCGTGTGTTGGCGCGTGACTCGATGCAGACATTACTGGCAGATGAAGCACAGATGTTAGCCCGTATCAGTTAACTGGCCTTTGTAGCGATGAGCTGAGGTCGTGACTTTTTTAACTTTAAACGTCACATTAGAATGTATCGTTGTTTAGTGCATTTTTTGTGAATAAGGTCATAATGGAGTCTTGGTTTTTGACTGGGTAGTTCTGCTATGCAAAAAGAGTCACGTAAGGTGCGCGAGTTTCGTCGACGCGAGCAAGAGATTCTTGATACTTCGCTGAAGTTGTTTCTTGAGCAAGGTGAAGACTCCGTCACGGTAGAAATGATTGCCGATACCGTGGGTATCGGTAAAGGCACTATTTATAAGCACTTTAAGTCCAAAGCTGAAATCTATTTGCGCTTGATGCTGGACTATGAGCGTGAGCTCAATGAGTTGTTTCACTCTGACACTGTGGCCAGCGATAAAGAAGCCTTGTCACGCGCCTACTTTTCCTTCCGTATGGGTGATCCGCAGCGTTACCGCTTATTTGATCGCTTAGAAGAAAAAGTACTCAAAGGCCATCAAGTACCAGAGATGGTTGAGCAATTGCATACCATTCGAGCGTCAAACTTTGAACGTTTAACGCGTTTAATTGAAGGGCGTATTGATGAAGGCAAACTGGAAGATGTACCACCTTACTTCCATTACTGCGCAGCATGGGCTTTAGTGCACGGGGCGGTTGCTTTGTATCACTCGCCTTTTTGGAGCAATGTGTTGGAAGATCAGGAAGGATTCTTCCAGTTCTTGATGGATATTGGCGTGCGTATGGGTAATAAACGGCCTAAACGTGATGACGCCGCATTGCCGGACGCAACTGCAACTGATGTGCTGGAGCAAAAGTAGTCGCGCGCTGTGTGGCTGTATTACCTCAGGTTGAAGTTGGCGTAAAAGCTGCTTAAGACACAGCACATCGAATTTTTGACGCTCAAGGTGGATAGAGTATGCGCCAGGTAATACTGATTGTGGTGGCTATGGCATTGGCATCGTGCATGCAGGTCAGTGATTTAACGGCGCAAGCTGAGTACCATTTGCGTGATGTGGGCTTGCTCAATCACAGTGAAACTAAGCGCTCAAATAATGTGCGCTTGCAAGCTGACTCGTTTATCTACATCAGCCAAGATCAATTTATCCCCTTAGGCTACCCGCCGGCTTATTCTAATGTGGTGGCGCAAGAAACATTTAACGCCTTTATTGAGTATTTCCCACGCTTGAGTCGCGCGCCCGAACCTCTCAGTTATGAGCAAGCCTTACAGGCTGCGCGTCAGGCGGGTGCTCATTATTTGCTGTATATGCGCTTTGCTCAAGGTAATGACCGCATTGGTAATTGGGAAGAGTATAAAGCACGTCAAGAAACAGGTGCGCGCTTAGGTGTCGACCGTGGTGCTATTCATCTGATGCTGGTGGAGTTAGGTAATGGTTATTTAGTCGATACGGTTAATATTCGTAATCGTGGCGGGTTTTTAACCTTTCATAACAATAAACCTGAAGACTTAATTCGTCCCCCTTTACGCCAATATGCACGCCGTTTACTGGGGTTGTCCCTTTAGAAAAAGGTGGTGAGCTATGTACAGTAATCAAGATAATATATTGCAGGATTTAGCCCAGACGGCTGAGCGCTTATCCTATAGCAAGGACTGGCAGCCAACACAGCACGGCGATAGTGAAATGCGTATTGCTAAAAACGGTGTATGGTTTCACCAAGGTGGTGAGATTAAACGTCCCGCTTTAGTGCAATTGTTTTCACGATTATTGCGCCGCGAAGGGGAGCAGTACTTTCTGGTGACGCCGGTTGAAAAGCTCAGCATTGTTGTGGAAGACGCACCCTTTGTTTCAATCAATACCGATGTTCAAGGTCAAGGGTCTACGCAAAATCTATATGTCACAACCAATTTAGGTGATGTGGTGTGGGTTGGGCCTGAGCATCCGCTGCGAGTTGAAATCGCGTCCAACGGTGAGCCTGCACCTTATGTGTCCATTGGTGAGCACTTGGACGTGCGTTTGCAGCGCAGTGATTTTTATCAATTGGTCGACTGCGCGGTCGAGCGTGTACTTGATGGACAGTCTGTGATGGGCTTATGGAGTCAAGGTGAGTTTTATGTGCTGGGAGCGATTTGAAACTTAGAAGCAGTATGTGGCTTGCAAAAGCATCTGTTGGCCCCCATTTATATCGTTAAATCTAAATTTTGTGTGCAATTATTATGACGTCAGCATTATCCATTCAGCAATTAAGAAAAAGCTATGCCAATGGCTTTGAAGCCCTTAAAGGTGTTGATTTAGAAGTGGCTGAAGGTGATTTTTTTGCCTTGCTTGGCCCCAATGGAGCGGGCAAGTCCACTACCATTGGTATTTTGTCCACCTTAGTCAATAAAACCAGCGGCAGCGTGCAGGTGTTTGGTCATGATTTGGAGACCGATCCTTTAGCGCTCAAACGCTGTATTGGTTTGGTGCCGCAGGAATTTAACTTCAATCAGTTTGAAACGGCATACAATATTTTGACCACCCAGGCGGGGTACTACGGTATCAAGCTCAAAGATGCACGAGTGCGCGCTGAAGAGTTGCTCAAGCAACTGGGTTTATGGGATAAGCGCGATTCGGCTTCACGGATGTTGTCAGGTGGTATGAAACGCCGTTTGATGATTGCTCGTGCTTTGATGCATCAGCCGCGTTTGTTGATTTTAGATGAGCCCACTGCGGGTGTGGATATTGAATTGCGTCGCTCCATGTGGGAGTACCTGACGCAGCTCAATGAGCAGGGTACAACCATTATTCTAACCACTCATTACCTAGAAGAAGCAGAGCAGTTGTGTCGCAATATTGCCATTATTGATCACGGCGTTATTGTTGAAAACACCAGTATGCGCGCCTTGTTAGGGCAGCTTTCCAATGAAACCTTCTTGCTTGATTTAAAAGAAATGCAAAAACAGGCCCCAGAGCTTGAAGGCTATCCTGCGGTATTGCTCGATGAGTGTACCTTGCAGGTGCAGGTTGAGAAAAAACGGGGTCTGACCGATCTGTTTAATCAGCTGTCGGCGCAAGGTGTTGAAGTGCTGAGCTTGCGTAATAAAAGTAACCGCCTTGAGGAGCTGTTTGTGTCATTGGTTGAGAAAAATCTAGAAGGTGATTCAGCATGAGTGCAGAATTAAGCTCCAATTTAGTCGCGTTAAAAACCATTGTGCACCGTGAGGCACGTCGCTTCTTGCGCATTTGGCCGCAAACACTTCTACCGCCAGCGATTACGATGGTGTTGTATTTTGTGATTTTCGGCAACTTGATCGGCAGCCAAATCGGCGATATGCATGGTTTTACTTATATGCAATATATTGTGCCGGGCTTGATTATGATGTCGGTGATTACCAACTCATATAGCAACGTGGTTTCAAGCTTTTTTAGTGCGAAGTTTCAAAACTCCATTGAAGAGCTGATGGTGTCGCCGGTGTCACCGCACACCATTTTAATTGGCTTTGTGTTGGGTGGTATTTTGCGTGGGCTGGGCGTGGCGGTGATTGTCTCGGTCTTGTCGTTGTTCTTTACGCAACTGCAAGTGCACAACCTAGCCATCACTATAGTGGTGATTGTCTGCACCTCGGCGGTATTTGCTCTGGGCGGTTTTTTGAACGCTATCTTTGCCCGTAACTTTGATGATATATCGATCATCCCGTCCTTTGTGTTAACACCGCTGACGTACTTAGGGGGTGTGTTTTACTCCATTGATATGCTGGGACCCTTTTGGAAAACCATATCCATGGCCAACCCCATTTTGCACATGGTCAATGCCTTTCGTTACGGTATTTTAGGTATCTCAGATATTGATATCAGTGTGGCGATTGGTTTGATGCTGTTAACGACGCTGGTGCTGTATACCATTTGTGTGCGTCTGTTAATTTCAGGACGGGGTATGCGTTCTTGATCGCTGGTTTGTTAAGATTTTATAAGTTGGCCTGAAAATTGCTTTTATCTCCTTAAGTATCGCAAAGCGTCAAAGAAGCGGTGGGGGATAAGATGAGCCAAGGTATAGAATTTAATCGATTGATGTTAGAAATGCGCAGCATGCAAGCAGATGCCATGTCGCGCGTGAAGCCTGCTGCGGTGGAGACAACACCTGCGGTAGGTGGGCCTAACTTTGCTGAAATGCTGGGCCAGGCCGTCGGCCAGGTGAATGAAACACAGCAAGCCTCAAACCAGCTCGCTAATGCCTTTGAAATAGGGCAAAGTGGCGTCGATTTAACTGATGTAATGATTGCCTCGCAAAAAGCGAGCGTATCATTTCAGGCCATGACTCAGGTGCGTAACAAACTGGTTCAGGCCTATCAAGATATTATGCAGATGCCAGTTTAGGGGCGATAGATCATGGTTGACGCAACGGCAAACACACCGCAAACCACCGAACAACCGGCAAAGCCTGCCTTTGCTGGCTTTGCATTCTTAGATAATCTGGCGCAAATGCCAGCGCTGCGTCAAATTGTGCTGCTGGTCGGACTGGCAGCCAGTGTCGCCATTGGTTTTGCTGTGGTCTTATGGTCACAAGAGCCTGATTATCGTCCGTTGTATGGCAGCCTTGCCGGTTTAGATGCCAGCCAAGTGCTTGAAACCCTAGGCAGTGCGGGTATCAATTATCGAGTTGAGCCTAATTCTGGTGCTTTATTAGTTAAGGCTTCTGACTTATCCAATGCGCGTTTAAAATTAGCTGCCGCAGGTGTGACACCTACAGATAACAGTATTGGTTTTGAGATTCTTGATAAAGACCAAGGTTTAGGCACCAGCCAGTTTATGGAAACCACGCGTTACCGCCGTGGTTTAGAAGGTGAGTTAGGTCGCACCGTATCCAGCTTGAATAATGTTAAGGCAGCGCGTGTGCACTTAGCGATTCCCAAAAGCTCAGTGTTTGTCCGCGACGAGCGCAAGCCCAGTGCCTCGGTGCTGGTTGAGCTGTATCCAGGCCGCGCACTAGAACCCAGTCAAGTGATGGCCATTATTAACTTGGTCGCCACCAGCGTGCCTGAGTTGAATAAAGCGCAAGTGACGGTTGTAGATCAAAAAGGTAACTTGTTATCCGATCAGCAAGAGCTGTCAGAGATGACGCGCGCAGGTAAGCAGTTTGATCACTCGCGACGCTTAGAAAGCTTGTTTACGCAGCGCGTGCACAATATTTTACAGCCCATTTTAGGCAGCGATCATTACAAGGCTGAAGTGTCGGCTGATGTTGATTTTAGTGCCATTGAGTCCACCTCAGAAACCTTTAATCCGGATCAGCCAGCGCTGCGCAGTGAGCAGTCGGTTTCAGAGCAACGCCAAGTCAGCAGTGGTCCTCAAGGTGTGCCCGGTGCTTTAAGCAATCAGCCACCCGGGCCTGCCACTGCGCCTGAAGTGGCCGGTGCTGGCCAAGCGGCGCAAGGTCCGGTCGCTGCAGGGCAGCCTTTATTGGATGCCAATGGCGAGCAAATTATTGATGCCCGTACCGGACAGCCCATGCTGGCGCCTTACCCTAATGATAAGCGCGAGCAATCCACACGTAATTTTGAACTGGATCGCTCCATCAGCTACACCAAGCAGGAACAAGGTCGCTTGCAGCGTTTGTCGGTCGCGGTGGTGGTGGATGACCGTTCCGTGGTGAACCCGCAAACCGGAGAGATGGTGCGTGTGCCTTGGAGCGAGGAAGATATTGCGCGCTTTACGCGTCTAGTGCAGGACGCCGTGGGCTTTAATGCCAGTCGCGGCGATAGCGTCAGTGTCATTAATGCGCCGTTCGCCGCCATTGAGGCGCCTGAAATAGCGGACATACCTTTTTATACCGAGCCTTGGTTTTGGGATATTGTCAAGCAAGTGCTGGGCGTGTTGTTTATTGTGGTACTGGTGTTTGGCGTACTGCGCCCCTTATTACGCAATATGACGGGTGCTGATAAATCTAAAGAATTGGCCACTCAAGACTCCTTAGGTGATGCGGGTCTGGACGATATGGATGGTTTGGATGCCGGTTTAGAGGATGATCAGGTCAGCCTCAGTGGGCCTAAGAATATTTTATTACCCAGCCCCAGTGAAGGCTACGATGCTCAGCTCAATGCGATTAAAAGCTTGGTTGCAGAAGATCCAGGCCGGGTGGCACAAGTGGTTAAAGAGTGGATTAACAATGGCGAGTGATGCTGTATGACCAATAAACTCAGTAAAGTTGATAAAGCTGCGATTCTACTGCTGTCCTTAGGTGAGTCTGATGCTGCGCAGGTGTTGCAGCATATGGGGCCTAAGGAGGTTCAGCGCGTGGGTTCAGCCATGGCGCAAATGCGTAATGTGCAGCGCGATCAAGTTGAACAGGTTATGACTGAGTTTGTTGAGATTGTCAGTGATCAAACCGGTTTGGGTATTGGCTCAGATGGTTATATTCGCAATATGCTCACTCAGGCGTTAGGTGAAGATAAAGCGGGCGGGTTGATTGACCGTATTTTGCTTGGCGGTAATACCAGCGGTTTAGACAGTTTAAAATGGATGGAAGCGCGCGCTGTAGCGGATGTGATTCGCTATGAACACCCGCAAATTCAAGCCATTGTTGTGGCCTATCTCGACCCTGATCAAGCCGGTGAAGTGCTTTCGCATTTTGACCACAAGGTGCGTTTGGATATTGTACTGCGGGTTTCGGCACTCAATACCATTCAGCCCGCCGCGCTTAAAGAACTCAATACGATTTTAGAGAAGCAGTTCTCCGGCAACTCCAATACCACGCGTACCACCATGGGCGGCGTTAAGCGCGCTGCAGATATCATGAACTTTCTTGACAGCTCTCTGGAAGGTCCATTGCTGGATGCCATCCGTGATTTAGACCAAGACCTGTCTGGTAAAATTGAAGACCTGATGTTTGTTTTCGATAACTTGGCTGATGTGGATGATCGCGGTATTCAAGCGCTGTTGCGTGAGGTCTCCTCAGATGTGCTGGTGCTGGCGCTTAAGGGTGCGGATGACAACATTAAAGAAAAAATATTTAAGAATATGTCTAAGCGCGCCTCTGAGCTATTGCGTGATGACTTAGAAGCTAAAGGCCCTGTGCGCATCAGTGAAGTTGAGACGGCACAGAAAGAAATCCTGACTATTGCTCGACGTATGGCTGACGCCGGTGAAATTGTTTTGGGCGGTAAAGGCGGCGAAGAGATGGTGTAAATATGAGCGACAAAAAGCCCAGCAGTGAGTTGATTTCAGCAGAGCAAGGCAGCGTCTTTAGTGCATGGGACTTGCCGAGCTTTGATGCGCCTGTTGACGAATCGACTGAGACTCAAGACAACGAGGTGACTGCTGAACCCGATATAGAAGCTGCAGCCGTCGAGCCTGAAGTGCGTGTTGAAGAAATCGTGGTTGAAGACGTCAAACCTTTGACACTCGAAGATGTGGAAGCCGTGCGTCAAGATGCATGGAACGAAGGCTTTAGCACCGGTGAAAAAGATGGCTTTCATGCCGGCCAGCTCAAAGCTGCCAATGAAGCACAAGCTGTTTTAGCCGATAAAGTGCAGACGCTTGAGCATATTATGCGCGAGTTTTTTGAGCCTATTGCCAGTCAGGATCAACAACTGGAAGACAGTATGCTGGACATGATTATGCATATCAGTCGCCAGGTGATTCAGCGCGAGCTTAAAACAGACTCAAGTCAAATTAAACAGGTGGTGCGTGAGGCGCTCAAGCTTTTGCCCATGGGCAGTGAGTCGGTGCGTGTGTATGTTAATCCGCAAGATTTTGAGCAGATTAAAGCCTTACGTGAACGCCATGAGGAGCAGTGGAGAATCATTGAAGACGATGATTTATTGCCCGGTGGGTGTCGTTTTGATTCAGTGAACACCCAGATCAATGCCAGCATCGAAACACGCATCGAGCATATTGCCGCACAAGTTTTAGACCAGCAGCGTGAATTGCAAAGCCAGCCTTTGGCTCCCGATTTAGATATTGATTTGCATGCCCCGATCGAAGCGACTCCAGCACCGCAAGCCAGTGCTGTAGAAGCGGCAGATGAGACTGTTGTCGAGGATGCAGATGAAATAACCATAGACGACAGCGTACAAGAGCCTGTGACACAACAAGCCAGCCAAGCGCCAGTGGATGCAGATGTGGATTTAGGTGTAGATGATGCAGTGATGCCAGCGGATTCTGCAGCGCCCTCTGCCCAACCTGCTGCACCAGCGTCGAGCGCCGATGATGAGCCGTCCACTGCAACAGTGGATGATCCGGCCGCGCCAATCAATTGATAAGGACAGGGTATGCAACTGCAGCGCACCAGCTTTGCCAAGCGTTTATCGAGTTATAAGCAAGCTGCACAATTATCCAAGCAGCCGCTGATTGAAGGGCGGCTGATCCGTATGGTCGGCTTGACCTTAGAAGCCCAAGGTGTGCAAGTACCCGTAGGGAGCCGTTGCTTGGTGATCAACAATGACGGCTATCAGGCCGTTGAAGTTGAAGCCGAAGTCATGGGTTTTTCAGGCGAAAAGGTATTTTTAATGCCCATTGGGAATCTCAATGGCATCGCACCTGGCGCACGCGTAGTGCCCATTGCTGGAACCGATCGCATGCCTATGGGCATGTCGATGCTGGGTCGCGTTTTGGATGGGGCTGGGCGTCCACTCGATGATAAAGGGCGTATTGAGCCTGAAGAGTGGGTGCAAATGGAAGGCCCTGCCATTAACCCATTGCAGCGCACGCCGATCAGTGAAGCCTTGGATGTGGGGATTCGCAGTATTAACGGTATTTTAACCGTGGGGCGCGGGCAACGTATTGGTTTGTTTGCCGGTACCGGTGTGGGTAAGAGTGTGCTGCTGGGGATGATGACGCGTTTTACCAAGGCCGATATTGTGATTGTGGGTTTGATTGGTGAGCGTGGGCGCGAGGTGAAAGAGTTTATTGAGGATATTCTGGGCGAAGAAGATTTAAAACGCGCCATTGTGGTGGCATCACCCGCTGATGATGCACCATTAATGCGTTTGCGCGCGGCGATGTATTGCACGCGTATTGCTGAGTATTTTCGTGATAAAAACTTTAACGTTTTATTACTGATGGACTCCTTAACTCGCTATGCCCAAGCGCAGCGTGAAATTGCCTTGGCGATCGGTGAGCCGCCGGCCACTAAAGGCTATCCACCCTCAGTGTTTGCCAAGTTACCGAAACTCGTAGAGCGCGCGGGTAATGCCGATAAGGGCGGCGGATCTATTACTGCTTTTTATACAGTGTTATCCGAAGGCGATGATCAGCAAGACCCGATTGCGGATGCCGCGCGTGGGGTGCTTGATGGTCACTTTGTGCTGTCGCGCGACTTGGCTCAGGAAGGCCACTACCCAGCGATTGATATCAGTCAGTCTGTGAGTCGAGTGATGCCGCAAGTCGTCTCTGAAGAGCATCTCAAGGCGGCACAGCGCTTTAAACAGCTATGGACGCGCTACCAGCAGAGCCGTGACTTAATCAGCGTGGGTGCTTATGTGGCAGGTGGCGATAAAGATACGGACTTAGCCATTGAGCGCTACCCGCATATGTCCGCTTTTTTACGCCAAGGATTGCGTGAAACTGAAACCCTTGAAAAAAGCACTGCCCATCTCTTGTCTGTGATTCATCCCAGCTCATGAGGACGCTTGCTGAATGAACCGTCGTGTCCAGCGTTTATTGCCTGTGGTTGATATGGCAAAAACTGAAGAACGTGAAGCTGCAGGGCATTTAAGCAGCTATCAGCACGCTTTGAACCAAGCTCAGCAGCAGCTGGAAAACTTAGAACAGTACCGTGATGATTATCAGCAACAGTGGATCGATAAAGGCCAAGTGGGTGTCAGCGGTCAATGGTTAATGAACTATCAGCGCTTCTTGTCTCAGTTGGAAGTGGCGGTTGATCAGCAGCGTAAAAGCTTGGCTTGGCATGAGCATAATCTCAATCAAGCCCGTACCGTATGGCAACAAGCCTATGCGCGCGTGGAGGGCTTGCGTAAATTGGTGCAGCGTTACCGCGATGAAGCGCAAAAAACCGCAGATAAACAAGAGCAAAAAATGCTCGATGAAATGGCGCAGCGTTTGACAACACAGCCTGTTCGCGAAGAATAATTGGACGCCATGGGTTGAGCGTGTTTGAATTTCATAGATATTGGTATAAAGGATGCGAGCGGTATGCAAGATTTTCAATGGATGCTTGAGTACGGTATTAATCGTTTTGGTTCATTAGCCGCTTTAGAAGCGCGCCTGCCTCATCCTGCTACTGCAGCTCAGTTGATGGCTGTCAGTGACGATCGTTATCTGTCTTTAATGGCGTTGCGTGTGTTTCGCGCAGGCTTGCGTCACAGTGTTGTCGATGCCAAGTGGCCGAATTTTGAAGAGGTGTTTTGGCAGTTTGATCCTGACAAAGTGGTCTTGATGAGTGCTGAGCACATTGAGCGCTTGATGCAAGATACACGCATTATTCGCCACTTAGGTAAGCTTAAAAGCGTGCCGCGTAATGCACAAATGCTACTCGATGTTCGCCAAGAGCATGGCAGCTTTGGTGCTTTTATAGCGCAGTGGCCGGTAGATGACATTGTTGGCTTGTGGCGTTATTTAGCCAAGCAAGGCTATCAGCTGGGAGGCTTGTCGGCGCCACGCTTTTTGCGCATGGCCGGCAAAGACACTTTTGTGTTGAGCAATGACGTGGTCGCTGCGTTAGTTGCGCAGGATATTGTTACGAAAAACCCGACGAGTCAGCGTGACTTAGCGGCGGTGCAAGATGCTTTTAGTGTCTGGCATCAGCAAAGTGGCAGACCTTTATGTCAGTTATCAATGCTGTTGGCTTTGACGGTGAATCACTGAGCAAGTCACAAAAACAGTCATTAAGTTTGCACTTTGTCTCAATGCAAGGCATATTAGCGCGCTAAATCATGAAAATACTGTCTATGTATGTCTAAATTTATCAAGATTATTGTCTGTGGCTTAAGCTGCCTTGCCCTCGCTTCGTGCACAACGTTTGATGCGCGACCCGAGCACAGTGCAGGCGCTAAACGCGACACGATTGAATTGAAATCACGTGCCCTAGTGGCTGTGCTTGATCGTTTTGAAGAAGCGCAACAAACGGCTTCTGACTTACAAAGCGATGCGTTGGGTGCAAACTATCAGCTGCCCAGCTTGAGTGACAGCTTATTGGATCGCGGTAAAACCTTACTGGGTACGCCATATCAGTACGGTGGTAACAGTCGTAAAACCGGTTTTGATTGCAGTGGTTTTGTCAGTCACGTCTATAAAGAAGAATTGGATATTCAGTTACCGCGCACCACGCGTGGGTTGCTGAGTATGGATGCGCCAGTGATTGCGCGTGCTGATTTAGAGCCCGGTGACTTGATCTTGTTTAATGATCGTGGTCGTGGCCGTGTCACTCATGTGGGTATCTATATGGGTGATGATGAGTTTATTCATTCATCAAGCAAGGGCAGTGGCGGTGTACGTGTTGATAAGCTCAGTAATCGCTACTGGAATGCCAGTTACTTGCAAGCCAAGCGTGTGTTGACTGAGCAAGAAGTGGCCGCTCAAGTTCGGCCTGAAGAATTACTGTCGAGAATTGTACAGTAAGCGATTGAGCGTTCTGCGGTGCTTAGACCCTGTTGACCTATAAGATCTTCTTAAATACCGCTGTGTAATGCACACAGCGGTATTTTTTTGTCTGGCTTAAAGCTTTAATAAGTTAGCGACGTAATCGGCATCTTTATCGCCACGACCCGATAAGTTAATCAAGATCGTTTGATCAGCTGACAGTGTCGGTGCTTTGCGCATTGCCCAAGCCACTGCGTGTGCGCTTTCCAGTGCCGGAATAATGCCCTCGACGCGTGATAAACGCATAAATGCATCTAAGCATTCTTGGTCACTGACATGATCGTATTGCACGCGGCCTAAGTCTTTGAGGTAGCTGTGCTGCGGGCCGACACCTGGGTAGTCTAAGCCTGAGGCAATGGAATGCACTGCTGCAGGGTTGCCTTGTGCATCTTCCAATACATAACAGGCCATGCCGTGTAAGTGCCCTGGCTTGCCTTTAGTTAAGGTGGCTGAATGACGCTGCGTCTCAACACCTTCGCCGCCGGGCTCGACACCCACTAATTGCACGCTCTGATCGTTAAGGAAAGCCGTGAACATACCAATAGAGTTGGAGCCGCCACCCACGCAGGCAGTCACATAATCAGGCAGGCGCTGGTGACGCTCTAAAAACTGTTGACGCGCTTCCTTACCAATAATGGATTGAAAGTCACGTACCATTTTCGGAAAAGGATGTGGGCCGACTACTGAACCAATCGCGTAAATAAACTCTTCGGGGTTTTTCAAATATTCTTCAAAAGCACTGTCGACAGCTTCTTTTAACGTAGCGGCACCTGCGGTAACGGGTATGAGCGTGCAGCCTAAGATTTTCATCTTCACCACATTGGGGTGCTCTTTTTCGATGTCGGATTGTCCCATATGGATTTCACAAGGGATTCCAACCAGCGCGCAAGCTGTAGCCAGTGCGACGCCGTGTTGGCCGGCACCTGTTTCAGCAATGACTTTTTTCTTGCCCATAAACTTGGCCAGCAAAGCTTCACCCAAACAATGGTTAATCTTGTGTGCACCGGTATGGTTGAGGTCTTCACGCTTTAAATAAATCTGCGCGCCACCCAGTTGAGCGCTGAGACGTTTGGCATGAAAAATAGGGCTCGGACGGCCCACATAATCAGCAAACAAGCTGGCCAGTTCGGCCTGAAACTCAGGGCAAGCGCAAATTTCTTCATAGGATGTATTGATATCATCCATGATTTTTTTTAAGTGCTCGGGTACATATTGGCCACCATATGGACCAAAGTAACCTTGGGCATTAGGCATCGCAGCAAAAGAGTCGGTGCTCATCAGTCAGTTCATCCTTCAAATATATTCACTAGTAAAATACATGCGTTAAAAAATAGACTTCGCGCCGTGATGAGCGCTGTTTAAGGTTGCATCGTATGCAAGATACGGTCTTGATATCCTGTTGCGCCATTCGTGTAGGAGTGGGTATTTATGACAGCCAGTTTCGCTCGCCAGCCCAACTCGTTAAGCACTGCTGTTTAATTTGCTTCTGGGCGCAAACGTAAGGTCAAACCCTTTAGAAATTGACGTAACAACTGATCACCACATAGGCGGTAATTTTTGTGGTCTGGCTTTCTAAATAAAGCGCTCAATTCAGGTTTGGTTACCGTAAAAGCCACTGAGTCTAAAATGGCTAGCAGATCCGCTTCTTGCAAGGTGAAAGCCACGCGCAGCTTTTTTAATACGGTGTTGTTGGTCAAAGGCAGTTCAGTTGGAGGCGCAGGCTGTGGGCTTGGGCCGCGACGACTGACAATCAAGTTGTCTAAAAAGCCTACCATTAACTCATCATCCATACGCACAAAAGACTCGTCTTCTTCGCTGGCTAAATAGCTGCGCAGAGTGGCTACGTCCAAGTCGGGCTCAACGTTGTGGAATAATTCTAGCAGTGCATTGTCATTTAGGTTAAGGGTGTAGCGCAGGCTGCGCAGTACGTCATTGTTCAGCATAAGGTTCTCGATTAACTTGTTTTAAATAAGATAGATATAAAATAAAAGATTAAAACTTTTGTGAGGGTAAGCAATAGCGCCATTGGCCTAAGGGTAATTTACTCATCGACATCGCACCAATACGAATACGCTTCATCGCGATCACTTCAAGATCAATACTGGCGCACAGGCGCTCAATCACACCTTCTGACGGGTCTTTAAGTACCATACGAATATTTTCTTCGTTTTGCATGCTGGCTTTACAACCGGGCAAACCGACACCTTTAATCATTTGTGCATGCGCCAAGCGTTTGAGCTTTTGCGGGCTGACTTCGCCTTTAACCTGCACCACATACTCTTGCTCAAGGCGAGTGCGGTCATCGGTAAGCTTGCGCAGTGTGCGCCAGTCTTGCGTGTAGACCTGTAAACCGGTGGCTTTACTTTGTAATGGCAATTCACTATTGAGGCGGGCAAAGTGACCTTTAAGCTGCAGCATATCGCAGGGATCTTCCTTCCAGCGTGTTTCAGGGGTCAGTAAAGCCAACTCTTGATCAAAAGTTGCATTGGGCATCCATGGTTGATTAAGCAGCAGGGTAATCGGCGGTAACGGTTCAGCCACAGCATTGGGTCGTAATTCAACCTGTTGATCAGTAATAGGGAATTGCGGCTCATCAATGATAGCGCCATTGACCAGCACCCAGCCCCCTTCAATATAGAGCTGAGCTTCACGGCGTGAACAGCCGATCAAGTCGATTAAATGTTTGGAAAGTCGTACAGAATCAGTCATAAGAAAAGGCCAAAATAAGAGTGCTTAGTATACT
>QXGG01279790.1_pt1 | contig 18924 bp, 18 predicted proteins | sample 1982491 | NCBI WGS metagenome assembly QXGG01 (sample SAMN09924614, study PRJNA488089) | Wastewater metagenome, whole genome shotgun sequencing project. | isolation source: South African research farm wastewater | place: South Africa: Irene, Agricultural Research Council, Animal Production... | reverse complement strand
GTTTTCAAGACCGTTGCATTCAACCGCTCTGCCACGCCTCCGCAAGGCCCGCAAGTATATCACCGTCAAACGGCGTACCAAATCGGTCGCATGCAAGAAAAAGGACGCCTGCGCCCGGGCGCAAACTCCCCTGCACGTACGCTGCAATCAGACCGGGGCCGGCTGCTCGAACAGCGCGATGGACTCCACATGCGAGGTCTGCGGGAACATGTTGGCGATGCCCACTGCCTTGAGCACATAGCCCTTCTCCCTCACCAGCACCGCCGCATCGCGCGCCAGCGTAGCCGGGTTGCACGATACATAGACGATGCGCCCAGGCAGCTGCTGCGGCCCGATCGCCTTGACGACGGCGATCGCACCCTCGCGCGGCGGGTCGATCAGGAGCTTGTCGAGCGGGCCCAGCGCAGCGAGGCTGTCCTCAGTCGCCTCGAACAGGTTGGCCGCGTAAAACGTGCTGCGCTCGGCCAGGCCGTTGCGGCGCGCATTGTCGAGCGCGCGCGCGACCAGGGCCTCGCTGCCTTCAACGCCGATGAGCTGGGCACCGCGGCGGGCGATCGGCAGGCTGAAATTGCCCAGGCCGCAGAACAGGTCCGCGATGCGCTCGCCCGGCTGCGGGTCGAGCAGTTGCATCGAACGCCGGATCAACAGGCGGTTGATATGCATGTTGACCTGGGTGAAGTCGGTCGGCCGAAAATCCATGCGCACATCGAACTCGGGCAGCGTGTAGGCAAGCGCCGCACCTTCCACCGGATGCAGCGGCGTTGCCGAGTCCGGGCCCTTGGGCTGCTGCCAGAGCTGGATGCCTTCGGCGTCCGCGAACGCCGACAGCCGCTTCACATCCTCGCGACTGAAGGGCTGCAGATTGCGCAAGACGAAGACCGTGGCCTCGTCCCCGATGGCGATCTCGACTTGAGGCAGACGATCGGCGATCGACAGGGCGGCCAGCATCTCGCGCAGGCGCGGCAGCATCGCCGAGATCCGGGCGGGCAGCACCGGGCATTCCCGCATGTCGACGATGTAGCTCGAGCGCCGTTCGTGAAAGCCCACCCGCAACCCGCCCTTGCTTGGCAGCAGACGCACGCTGAGGCGGGCGCGGTAACGGTAGCCCCACGCGGGGCCATGAATGGCCGGGAGGATGATCTCGGGCCGCAGCTTGCCGATGTGCCAGAGCGCGTCCTCGAGGATGCGCTGCTTGGCCGCGGCCTGCGCGACGGCGTCCAGATGCTGCATCGAACAGCCCCCGCAGGTGCCGTAATGCCGGCAACGGGGCGCAACGCGCTGCGCGCTCGGTCTGAGCACGCGCACCATGTCAGCCTGCTCGTAGCTCGGACGCGCGCGGCGGACGACGTACTCGACCCGCTCCCCGGGCAAGGCCCCGTCGACGAAGACCGCCTTGCCGTCGTGGCGGGCAACCCCGCGGCCTTCGTGGTCCAGGGATTCGATGAGGGCGGTCGGCATGGTGTGTCGGATCGGGTACGGATTGGGAGCGCGATTCTAACGCGCACCCGCCCGCAAGGCGCAGCGATGCGCATCGGACAGCGGTGCGGCTGCAAAATGGGCATGCGCGCAAAAACCGGGCAGACTGCGCCCGCGCCCTCTGGCGCGAGCAACAAAAAGCCGGCGCTGGGCCGGCTTTTTGTTTCCCGGGGTACGATCAGCGCAGTTGCTCCTGCAAAAGACCCAACATGCGGCGCGCCGTGTCCGAGTTATCCTGCCCGCCTTCACGGCTGAGCACGCTGACCCGCGAACCAGCGCCCTGGCCCTCGACGCGCAGCCGGTATTCACTGCCGCCCTGCGCCGGCTTGTCGGCACTGCGCCAGAAGGCCAGCCGCGACAGGAAGCCCTTGTCGGGGCTGCGGTTGTCGGCATCAGGATCGACGTAGCGGACGAAATACAGCCCCTGCGCACGATCGCGATCCTCAACCGTGAAGCCGATCCGGTCGAGCGCCAGACCCACACGCCGCCACGCCCGATCGAAGGGTTCTTCCATGACCAGCATGACCTGGCCGTTGCCCGCAGCAGTGATCTGCGCGCGCTCGGGCGTTTGCGGGGTGGCGATGGCCGCCTCCGCACGCACCTCCTCGGCGCCCAGTCGCACCATCAGACGGCGCAGCATCTCGGCTTCGAGTTCGGGGTCCGCCGGACGCGGCTGCCAGATGGTCGAGTCCTTGGCCTCGGTCGGATAGATTTCCATCATCCCGCGATGGCTGATGTACACCTCGACCGTGCCGGGCTCCCTGCCCTGCTCCAGGCGGGTACGGAACTTGTCGCGCTCGGGGGTGGAGAACAGGCCGTCGAACACCTTGCCGATACTCGAGCGAATGAAGTCCTGCGGGATCTTGGCGCGATCTTCGGCCCAGTCGGTTTCCATCACGCCGATCTCGGGGCTGTCGATATTGAGGATGAAGCCGAGTTCGAGCCAGAAGTCCTTGATCTGCGGCCACAGTTCTTCCGGCGTCCCCCTGGTCACGAGCCAGCGCTGGCTGCCCGCGCGCTCGATGCGCATGGATTCGGACGGCGTAAGCACCGTGCTCGCCGCAGAGGCCGTGGCCGGCTGTCCGGCGCGCTCGGCGCTGTAGGCCGAGTAGGTAGCCACTCCGCGCGGTGACACATCGGGCACAGCGAAGCGGTCGTCACGCTGGGGCGCGGTGAGGTCAGGCGGAATCTCGAGCGGACGCTCGATCTGGCGGGCGCTCTTGTAGTCGATGCGCTTGGATTCGAGCAGCGATCCCGAACAACCGCCGAGCGCCAGCGACAGTGCGATCAGGGACAGTGAGGTGCGCGTGGAACGGTTCATGGAATTCCTGGGCAGAGAGATTCGGATCAGACTTTGATGCCAGCCTTGCGCATGGCCTTCAGCACACGCTCGTGATGGCCGTCGGACAGCGGCGTCAGCGGCAGGCGCAGGCCGTCGCCGATCAGGCCCATGCGTGCGACGGCCCACTTGACCGGGATCGGGTTGGCTTCACAGAACAGGTCGCGGTGCAGACCAGTCAGCGCAGCGTTGATTTCACGCAGGGTGCGCATGTCGCCGCTAGCCGCAGCAGCGCAGAGCGCGTGCATGGCGCGCGGTGCGACGTTGGCGGTGACCGAGATGACGCCGTGACCGCCCAGCATCAGGAAGGCCGCCGAGCTCATGTCGTCGCCACTGTAGAGCGCAAAATCGGCAGGCGCACGCTCGACGAGGTCACAGGCGCGGTCGATGTTGCCGGTGGCATCCTTGAGACCCACGATGTTCGGGATCTCGGCCAGGCGCAGCGTGGTGTCGTTGGCCAGATCAGCCACGGTACGACCGGGCACGTTGTACAGGATCAGCGGCAGCTCGACCGCTTCGGCAATGGTGCGGAAGTGGCGATAGAGGCCTTCCTGGGTCGGCCGGTTGTAGTAGGGGACGACGGAAAGATGCGCGCTCGCGCCCGCCTGGCTGGCAAAGCGGGCGAGCTCGACGGCTTCGGCAGTGGAGTTCGCGCCGGTGCCGGCGACCACGGGCACCCGACCCGCCACGTGCTCGACGGCGACGCGGATGAGCTCACAATGCTCGTCGACATCTACCGTGGGCGATTCGCCGGTGGTGCCGACGACGACAATGCCGTCAGTGCCTTCGGCGATATGCCAGTCGATGAGACTGCGCAGGCGGGGGAAGTCAAGACTGCCGTCGTCTTGCATGGGCGTGACGATGGCGACGAGCGATCCGGTAATCATGGCGTCGGGCAGAAAATTAAAGACTCGATTCTAACCCTGACGCGGGGCGAGCGCGACACGCGTCGGTGCGCGCACGCGGCGCCCCGCCCCGGCGTCAGCCTGTTTGCGGATCAAAGGTCGGCGAGCGTCTTGATGTGGGCGACCACCGAGCGCGCCAGCGAGGATAGCGAGTAGCCCCCCTCGAGGATCGACACGATGCGCTTGTGGCCACAGTCTTCGGCAACGTCCTTGATCTGCTTGGTCGCCCACATGTAGTCGGCCTCGAGCAGACCGAGCGAGCCCATGTCGTCCTCGTAGTGCGCGTCGAAGCCCGCCGAGATGAAGATCATCTGCGGATTGTGGCTGCGCAGCGCGGGCACGACGATGTCGCCGAAGGCCTGGCGGAAGGCGTCACCGCGTGTGCCGGCCGGCAGCGGCACGTTGCACATGTGGGCCGGCGGGTTGTCGGCGCCGCTGTACGGATAGAAGGGGTGCTGGAAGATGCCCGACATCATCACCCGCGGGTCGTTGCGGAAGATGTCCTCGGTGCCGTTGCCGTGATGAACGTCGAAGTCGACGATCGCCACCCGCTCGAGGCCATGCGCCTCGAGCGCATGGCGCGCGGCGATGGCGACGTTGTTCATGAAGCAGAACCCCATCGCCTTGGCACGCTCGGCATGATGACCAGGCGGACGCACGGCGCAGAAGGCGTTCTCGATCTCGCCCTTCATGACGAGATCGGTCGCATACACACCCGCGCCTGCGGATCGCAGCGCGGCCTTCATCGTGCCGGGGCTCATCGCGGTATCGGGGTCGAGGTGACGGATGCCGTGCTCGGGGACGTTTTCCAGCAGGCTGTCCAGATACTCGGGGGGGTGCACACGGGTGATCTGATCGCGTTCTGCAACGGGCGCGTCGTAGAACGAGATGTACATGTCGAGCCCCGCAGCAATGAGCCGATCATTGATCGCCGAAAGCCGATCCGGACACTCGGGGTGCATGCTCCCCATGTCATGCAGCCAGCAGTCACGGTGCGTGATAAATGCCGTGGTGGTCATACTCCTCCCTCTCCCATTGCGAACGTCTGCCCTGACGACCGAGGCCGCCACGCCAGACACCTGTCGTGCCAGTCATCGTGATGCACATCATCCGGACCGGCTGGCTTTGTCGTCTATTATCACCGGTTCCCGGCCAATTTCACAGTGCGCCCGCAATGCCCCTGCACCATGCAAATCGTCTGCTGGAAGCAGCCAGCCGCATCATCCTCGGCAAGGAGCACGAACTGCGACTGACCCTGGCCTGCCTGGTCGCGCGTGGCCACCTGCTGATCGAGGACATCCCCGGGGTGGGCAAGACCACGCTCGCGCAGGTGATGGCAAGGCTGCTGGGCCTGCAGTTCCAGCGCATTCAGTTCACCAGCGATCTGCTGCCTGCCGACATCCTCGGCGTATCGATCTTTGACCGCGCCACGAGCGCCTTCCGCTTTCATCCTGGTCCGGTGTTCGCCCAGCTGATCCTGGCCGACGAGATCAACCGCGCCACGCCGAAGACCCAGAGCGCGCTCCTCGAAGCCATGGAGGAGCGCCAGGTCACGGCCGACGGCGAGACGTTTGCGCTGCCCGAACCCTTTTTCGTGATCGCCACGCAGAACCCGGCGCATCAGATCGGAACCTTTCCCCTCCCCGAGAGCCAGCTCGACCGCTTCCTGTTGCGTCTGCGCCTCGGCTATCCCGACCGTGCCGCCGAACGCGCGCTGCTGATGGGCGAGGATCGACGCGAGTTGCTTGAGCGCCAGCCCGCGGTCGCCAGCCCAGCCGCGCTGCTGGCGCTTCAGCGCGCCGCACAGCGCCTGCACGTCTCCGAGGCCCTGGTCGATTATGTGCAGGCCCTGCTCGACGCCACCCGCCACAACCCCGAGCTCACCAATGGCCTGAGCCCGCGCGCGGGCCTCGGCCTGCTCGCGGCCGCCCGCGCCTGGGCGCTTCTGGAGGGACGCGATCATGTCCTGCCGGAGGACGTGCAGACCCTGTTCCCGCACGTGGCCGGGCATCGCCTGCATCTGGCCGGCGACGGCCGGCCCGCCCCGCAGGCGACGCTGATCCGCATGCTGCAGGGCGTTGCGGTGCGCTGATGCGCCGGCCCAGCGCCCTCGCGAACGCCCTGCGCCGAGGAACCGATCGCTGGCTCTTCCGCATCGGTGCGTCCGAGGTGGCACCGATCCAGCTCACCCAGCGCCGGATCTACGTGCTGCCCACACCCGCCGGACTGGCATTCGCCATCGCGCTCGTGCTCATGCTGCTGACCTCGATCAACTACAGGCTCAGCCTCGGTCATGCGCTCGTCTTCCTGCTCGGCGGCACCGCGACCGCCAGCATCGTGCACGCGTTTCGGAACCTGCTCGGGCTGTCGGTGCGGCCGCAGCGCTGCGACCCGGTCTTCGCCGGCGAGGCTGCCGGTTTCCGGTTCCTGATCGAGAATGCACGCGCCGCACGGCGTCCGGCGCTCAGGCTGCGCGCGCGCGGTCAGTCCACCACCTTCGAGCTTGGCCCAGCCACCGCGTCCAGCGTGCTGCTGGCCTGCCCGACCGCGCGCCGGGGCTTGCTCAGCCTCGGGCGAACGGTCGTCGAGACCACGTGGCCGCTCGGGCTCATCCGCGCATGGAGCGTGTTCGTTCCGGAGGCCGACTGCATCGTTCATCCCGCCCCCGAGGCCAACCCACCGCCCCTGCCCGAGGACGGAACGGGCAGCCCCCGGGCGGGCAGCCGCCTGCACGAGGGCGATGACGATTTCGCCGGCCTGCGTGCACACCGAGACGCCGACTCGCCACGACATGTGGCGTGGAAAGCACTCGCCCGCGGCAGCCCGATGCTGACAAAACAATACGCCGCCCCGCAGGGTGGCGAACTGGTCCTGGACTGGCGCGCATTGCCTGCAGAGATGAACGACGAGCAGCGCCTGTCACGGCTGACCGCATGGATCCTGCGCGCCGAACGGGATGGCCGCCGCTACGGGCTGCAGCTACCCCGGACCTGCATTGCGGCGGGCCTCGGCCGCGACCACCGCGACCGCTGTCTGCGGGAGCTGGCGCTGTTCGGCAGCGAAGCGCCAGCCGCGGGAGGGCGCCGATGAGCGGACACCTGATGCGGTGGGTAGGGGTCTTCAAACGTCCCCGCGCAGCCGCCACCACGCCTGGCACGCCTCCCGCACTGAGCCGCAACCAGGGCGCCTGGCTACTCGGTGCGGCTACGATCACGGTGGCGCCACAGGTGCTCTGGCTGCCGAGCTGGGTTTACGCCCTGTGCCTGCTCCTGCTGGCGTGGCGCGGCCTTCTGCTGTGGCAGGGTACGCGCCCCCCACCGACCCTGCTCCTGCTCGCCCTGTCGAGCGCGGCGGCAGTGGGGGTACGCACCGAATTCGGCCACTTCTTCGGCAAGGATCCGGGCGTCGCCCTGCTCGCCTTGCTGCTGGGCCTGAAACTGCTCGAAACCCGCTTCGCCCGCGACATCCGCGCCGCCGTGTTACTGTGCCTCTTCCTGCAGCTGGCCCTGTTCCTCGAGGATCAGTCGATCGCGGTGGCCGTGCTCGCGCTGCTCGGCACCCTGAGCTGCCTGGGCGCACTGCTCGCGCTGGCCGACCCCGGGGCACGGGCGCGCGAACACCTGCGCAGCGCAGCGCTGCTCCTCGCCCATGGAGTCCCGTTCCTGCTCGTCTTTTTTGTGCTCTTCCCGCGCATCGAGGGCCCGCTGTGGGGCCTGCCCGCCGATGCATTCAGCGCCCGCAGCGGCCTCTCGGAGGCAATGAGCCCCGGGTCGATCAGTGCGCTCGGCCTGTCATCGGCGATCGCCTTTCGCGCCGTGTTCGACGGGGCGCCCCCACCCCCTGCGCAGCGCTACTGGCGGGGCCCGGTCCTGAGCATCTTCGACGGGCGCACCTGGACCGCCGCCCCGTTTGTGGAGGCTGGCACGCCCTTCTACACCCCCAGCGGGCGCCGGTTCGACTACACGCTCACGCTCGAGCCCCACAACCAGCGCTGGCTGCTGGCACTGGACTACCCGGGCGAAGCCGGGTCGCCGGTGCGCTACGCCAGCGATCATCACGCGCTCAGCGTGCGCCCCGTGCAGACGCGAAGCCGCTTCGCGCTGAGCGCTTACCCCGACACGCGCATCGGCGAGACCGAGTCACCGGCCGTACTGGCCGCCGCCACGCGCCTGCCTGCGGGCAGCAATCCGCGCAGCCGCGAACTGGCCACCCGCCTGGCCGCCGGCGCCGAATCACACGCCGAAGTTGTGGAGCGCGTGATCGCGCACATGCGCGCTGCCGGCCTCGTATACACGCTGCGCCCGCCCCTGCTCGGCACCCACACGGCCGATGCGTTCCTGTTCAACACCCGGCGTGGTTTCTGCGAGCACTTTGCCTCGGCCTTCGCGGTCGTGATGCGGGCCGCCGGTATCCCCACCCGTGTGGTCAGCGGCTATCAGGGTGGCGAGATCAATCCGGTCGACGGCCATCTGGTCGTACGCCAGTCCGACGCCCACGCCTGGGCCGAGGTGTGGCTGGACGGGCGCGGCTGGGTGCGAATCGACCCCACCGCGCTCGTGGCGCCGGAGCGGATCGAGGATGGGCTGGCCACAGCCCTGATGGCCGAGGGCGAACTGCCCTTGATGCTGCAGGTCGACATGGCCTGGCTGCGTGGCCTGCGCCACCGCTGGGAGGCCCTCTCGAACACCTGGAACCAGCAGGTTCTTGGCTACAATCCCGAGCGACAGCGCCAACTCCTTGCCGGACTGGGGCTCAGCCAGCACACTGCGATGACGCTCTCCGGCCTGCTTGCCGGCTTTACCGCGCTCCTGCTGCTCGCTCTTTACATCTGGGCACACCCCCCGCAGCGGACAAAAGACCCGGTGCAACGCAGCTGGGAGCGCTTTTGCCGGCGAATGGCGCGCGCAGGCCTGGCGCGCGCGCCCTGGGAGGGCCCGCAGGCCTATGGCGATCGCCTGGCCGAAGCCTTCCCCGAGCAGGCTGGCAAGCTGCGCGAACTCTGTGCGACCTATGCCCGGCTTCGTTACGGCGCGCCCGGACCGCAGGACAGCGTGCTCACACTGGAAACGCAAATGAAAGAGATCCACATCCCATGAGCCTTAAAACGCCGCTCACCTCCACCTTGAGCGCAGCGCGCCGCCCACTGCGGCGCCTGCGCACCTGCGCGGCGGTCCTGGCCGCGGGCCTGCTGTCGCTGGGCGTGCCGGCCACCGCTTCGGCGTCCTACGCAGAACGCGAAGAGGCGCGGGCCTTCATCGCCGGGCTGGCCGCGCGCCACGCGTTCGACATGGCCGAACTCGATCGCAGCCTCTCACAGGCGCGGCACGACCCCGCGGTGATCCGCCTGATCACGCCGCCCACGCGCAAGGGTGCGCGCTCCTGGCGGAACTATCGGGCACGCTTTCTCGACGACACCCGGATCGACGGCGGCATGGACTTCTGGCACCAGCATGCGGCTGAGCTGGAGCGCGCTGCCCACGAATTCGGCGTGCCCGCCGAGATCATCGTCGCCATCATCGGTGTCGAGACGCTCTACGGCCGCAACACCGGCAACTTCGAGACCCTGTCTGCGCTTGCCACCCTAGCCTTCGACTATCCGCCGCGCGCAGAACTTTTCCGGCGCGAACTCGAAGCCCTGTTTCTGCTCGCCCGTGAGCAGGGCCGCGACCCGGCGAGTTACAGCGGCTCCTTCGCCGGTGCGCTCGGCTATCCGCAGTTCCTGCCGAGCAGCGTGCGGGCCTATGCGGTCGACTTCGATCACAACGGTCGCATCGACTTCGACATCGACCCGATCGATGCCATCGGCAGTGTTGCAAACTACCTGCGTGCCCACGGCTGGCAGCGCGATGCGCCGATCGCCGAGCGCGCCCGCCTTGCCCCCGAGACCGACCCGACCGCGCTGATCGCCGCGGGTATCGAGCCCAGGCTTGACGTCGCACAACTGCAGCGACAGGGCGTCACCACACTCGACGGCCGTCCGGCAGCGGAGGTCGCCACGCTGGTCGACCTGGAGACGTCCGGCGCGGAAACCGAGTACTGGCTCGGCTACCGCAATTTCTATGTCATCACACGCTACAATCGCAGTAGCTTCTATGCCATGTCGATATTCGAGCTCGCCGAGGCGCTGCGCCTGCGCAAGCGGGTCGACGCCCCGCGCGCCGAGCAACGCTGAAGGACCCCGCGAGCATGTCCGTCCCTTCCTCCGCCCCAGAAAGCGTCGCAGCCCTGACGCCCGCCCCGCTCGTCCTTGCCGATGTCAGCGCATCGCTGCGTTTTGGCCTGAGCCAGTTCCGGACGCTTCCGCTGCTGAGCAGCGGCCTTTCCGCGCTCTTCGTGGCGATCGGGCTGCTGATGTTCGCCGCACTGGAGTACGGCCAGATCGCGCCGATGAGCCTGTCGCTGGCCGGCGGTTTCATGCTGGTCGGACCGATCTTGCTGGCCGGCTTCTTCTCGGTCTCCGACAAGATCCGCAAGGGCCGTCACGCGCATTTTGGCGATATCTGGGACGGTTTCCGCCGCATGCCGCGCGGGGGCTGGGTGGTGTCCTTCGTGTGCGGCCTGCTGTTCCTGATCTGGGTCACCGACGCGGGCATCCTGTACGGCTTCATGGTCGGTCGCGAAGCCTTCGGCTTCCTGCGCCTGCTCAAGGTCGAGGGCCTGGTCGTGAATTACGCTGCCTACAGCGCGATCATGGGTGCAATCCTGGCCTTCATCCTGTTTACGGTGTCGGCGTTCTCGATCCCGCTGATCTATGACGGCAGGGCGCAACTGGTCTCGGGCGTGGTCGCCAGCGTGCACGCGGTGTTCGGCCGCTTCGGCGTGGTGATGTGCTGGGCGCTGGTGCTGGCGGGGGTGATCATCGTCAGCACCTTGCTGCTGCCGCTGCTGCTGGTGACGCTGCCGGTGATGGCCTACGCGAGCCGCGAGTTCTACTTCCGCACCTTCCCGGCGGAGCCTGGCGCCGAACTGGGCTGAGCACTCAAAGTAGCGCGTCGCGCGAGATGCCGTGACGCTTGAGAATGCGGCGCAGATGGCCCAGCGCCTCAAGCTGGATCTGGCGCACGCGCTCGCGCGTCAGATCCAGCCGTGCCGCCAGTTCCTCCAGCGTCAGCAGTTCGCACTCGTCGATGCCATAGCGATGACGGATCACCACGCGCTGCTTGTCGCTCAGCATCGTGATCCACTCGCGCACGAGGGATTCGACCTCCGAGCCATGGATCCTCACATCTGCACTGACCTGATGTTCATCGGCCAGCGACTCGCCGATCGATAGCGTCGGATCGATGTCGAGCGGCGCATCAAGGGAGGCCGTGTGCTCGCTCAGCGCCAGGATGCTGCGTATGTCCTCGATGCTCTTGCCGAGGCGCTCGGCGATCTGTTCGAACGAAGATTCGCCGTTCGAGTGCGCCTCGACATGACGCTGCGCGCGCAGCACCTGGTTGAGTTCCTTGACCACGTGCACCGGCAGACGGATGGTGCGCGACTGGTTCATGATCGCGCGCTCGATATTTTGCCGGATCCACCAGGTGGCATAGGTCGAGAAGCGGAAGCCGCGCTCGGGGTCGAATTTCTCGAGCGCATGCATCAGTCCGAGGTTCCCCTCCTCGACCAGATCGAGCAGTGGAATGCCGCGATTGAGGTAATGCTTGGCGATATTGACGACGAGGCGCAGATTGCGCTCAATCATTGTCTGCCGGGCATCGAAATCGCCCATGCGCACACGCCGGGCAACCGCAAACTCTTCCGCGGCCGTCAGCAGAGGATTGGCGCCGATCTCGTTCAGGTAGAGCTGCGTGAGATCGCTGAAGAAGTCATTCTCTGAGACGACCGGCTGCGTCCGTGACGCGAGCACCTCCACTTCGGGCGGAAGATCCGGTTCCTGCCGCTCCATTTCGTCAAGATTCGCCGGCTCTTCCATGCTCTCTCCTTATCGTGCGGGCAGATATCCTATTGGGTCGATGGCCTTGCCCTGCTTGCGGATCTCGAAGTGCAACTTGGGCCGATCCGCTTCCGAACTGCCAAGCTCGGCGATCTTCTGTCCCTGGACAACCTGATCGTCTTCCTTCACGAGCAGCTTGTCATTGTGCGCATAGACGGAGTTGTACTCCTGATTGTGCTTTATGACAATCAGCTTTCCATAGCCGCGCAGGCCACTGCCTGCATACACCACCTTGCCAGCCGCAGCCGCATACACCGGGTCGCCCACGCTGCCGCCGATATCCAGCCCCTTGTTCGACGCCTCGTTGAAGCGGGCGACCAGGGCGCCGTTGGCGGGCCACTGCCACTGGGCGCTGGTCGCAGCAGGAGCAGGCACGCTGACCATCGCCGCCGACTGTTCGGGCACGGCGGACCCGCCAATCGGCGCGCGTCCCCCGATCGGCCCCCGCACCAGAGGCACCGAGCCGGCTTGGTTACCGCTCGGCGGCACCGGCGTCACCACGGCAGCCGCAGGACCCGGTACCGCGATCGCAAGCGACCCCTCAGGCGAGACGCGGATCGACTGCCCGACGTGAATCTGGTTGGGGTCAGTCACGTTATTCCACGCGACCAGATCGGGGAGCGTCACCCCATACTGGCGCGCAATACCGAGCAGCGTATCGCCCTGGCGAACCGTATGAAAACCCGAGGCCGGCGCAGGCGTGGTCATGCCCGTCGCGGCGGTTCCCACGCCATCGCGCACCGGGGCGGTCACCTTGGAGGCGCAACCGGCACTGAGCAGGGCGATCAGTAGAAGAGAAAAGTAGCGTTTCCGTGTATGCATCCGCAATTACCGTCTTTCATTCCGTGCCACCGAGCAATGGCACAAAGCGCACCGCCTCATGAACGCTCTCCCGGAAGAGGTTACCCTGGCGCTCGATGAGCACAAGGCGCTGCTCCCCGCCACCGACCGGCACAATCAAGCGGCCATCGGGCGCAAGTTGCTGCTTGAGCGCCGGCGGCACCCCCGCCGCCGCCGCAGCAACAATGATGCTGTCGAACGGCGCCGCCTCGGGAAGACCCAGACTACCATCGGCGAGTTTCAGCCTTACGTTCGGCAACCGCAAAGGGCGCAGGTTGGATCGGGCGCGATCGAGCAAGGATCTGATGCGCTCGATCGCATAAACATCGGTCGCCAGCAGCGACAACACTGCTGCCTGATAACCGCAGCCGGCTCCGACCTCCAGCGTCCTGCCGAGCTCGCGGCCGGCCCGCAGCAACTCGATCATCCGCGCGACGACGAAAGGCTGCGAGATCGTCTGCTGGAATCCGATCGGCAACGGCGTGTCGTCGTAGGCGCTGAACGCCAGACCTTCCTCCACGAAGGCATGACGCGGCACCGCCAGCATCGCAGCGAGCACGCGCTCGTCGCGGATACCCTGCATGCGCAGGCGCTCAACCATGCGCGCGCGCGCGCGCGTCGCCTGTCCCGCGTCGGCCGCCCGTGCAATCACCGCTGCAGCCAATCGAATACCGGCGCGATCAGGCCGGTGTGGGTGAGGTCGATCTGCAGCGGCGTAACCGATACGTAGCCATTGGCCACTGCATGGAAGTCGGTCCCTTCACCGGCATCCGCCGCACCGCCAGCTGCACCCACCCAGTACACCGTGTCCCCGCGCGGGGTCTGTCCGCGCACCACCGGCTCGGCCTTGTGGCGCTTGCCGAGACGCGTCACGCGGGTACCCCGCAGGCGCTCGTAAGCCACGTCAGGCACATTGACGTTGAGCAGCATCGGACGCGGGAAAGGATTTCGCATGAAGCGCTCGGCGAGATCACGCGCCACCCGTGCAGCGGCGCTGAAATCCGTAGCCGACTTGCTGACCAGCGAGACCGCGATGGACGGCACGCCCAGCAGGAAGCCTTCGGTAGCGGCGGCGACAGTACCGGAATAAACCGTATCGTCACCCATGTTCGCGCCATGATTGACCCCGGAGACGACCATGTCCGGCAGATGGTCGAGCATGCCGGTCACTGCCAGATGGACGCAATCGGTCGGAGTGCCGTTGACGTGATAGAAACCATTGGCCGTACGCTTGAGGGAGAGCGGCCGATCCAGCGTCAGTGAATTGCTTGCGCCGCTGCGATCCCGCTCGGGCGCCACTACCGTGACCTCACCCAGCGTGCCAAGTGCTTCGGCAAGCGCCAAAACACCCGGAGCAAAGTAACCGTCGTCGTTGCTGACCAGAATGCGCATCTGAAATCCGTACAGGTTGGCGAGAAGAACGGCCTGAGCAACGGATGTTAGCACAGCGTCCTTGCGCTTCTGAGCAGAGCGCCAAAAACAAAAAACCGGCCTGAGCCGGTTTGTTTGATTGGTCGGGGCGGCGGGATTCGAACTCGCGACCCCTTGCACCCCATGCAAGTGCGCTACCAGGCTGCGCTACGCCCCGACACAAGCCACAATTATAGCAGCAGATTACGGAATTGCCAGCTCTTTAGCAGCGATTTCCTCACGCACGCAGATCCATGAGCATCGACTCGATTTGGCCGCGAATTTCCTCCACCAAGCCCTTGTAGCGATCCACTTCGAGCTGGTTTTCCTGCGTTTGAATCGCCGACTCGCCAAGCCGGTTGCGCGCACCGGAGATCGTGAAGCCGTCCTGGTACAGCAGTTGCCGGATCCGCCGAATGAGCAGCACTTCGTGATGCTGATAGTAGCGGCGGTTGCCGCCGCGCTTGAGCGGCTTCAGCTGGGTGAACTCCTGCTCCCAATAACGCAGGACATGCGGCTTGACGCAACACAGATCGCTGACTTCTCCGATCGTGAAATAGCGCTTCGCCGGGATTGGCGGCAGTTCCTGCGCGCCGGATTCAGGGCTGCTTGCTTGCATCACTGAGTTGCTCCACTGCAGCCTTCAGTTTCTGGCTGGCGTGAAAGGTAACCACCCGGCGTGCCGTGATCGGAATTTCCTCGCCGGTCTTGGGGTTGCGCCCGGGACGCTGCGGCTTGTCGCGCAACTGAAAGTTGCCGAAACCCGACAGCTTCACGCTGTCGCCACGCTCCAGCGCCGTACGGATCTCCTCGAAAAAACCCTCGACCATATCCTTGGCCTCACGCTTGTTGAGGCCGACCTGTTCGAACAGCAGGTCGGCAAGCTCTGCCTTGGTCAGTGTCATCTCAGCTCCCCGTGCCACGCAGGCGGCCTCCGAGTACCGTCTCGACCTGCTCGACAAGAACAGCGATTGCCGACTCGACCTCGGCTTCTTCGAGTGTGCGCTGAGTATCTTGCATCGATACCCTGAAGGCAAGGCTCTTCTTGTCCGGGTCGATGCCCTTGCCATGATAGACGTCGAACAGGCCGATCTCGCGCACCACCGCAGGCGCGGCCGCGCGCAGCACCTCGAGCACACGCTCGACCGGGACGTCGACCGCGATGACGAGCGCGAGGTCGCGGCGTACGGCCGGCATACGCGAGATCTCGGCATAGGCCGGCATACGCGCGGCAAGCGCCGCATCAAGCGCGACCTCGAACACCACCGGCGCACTACCGAGGTCGTAGCGCTGGACCCAGACCGGGTGCAGCTCGCCAATCACGCCGACCGCGTGGCCATCGAGCTTCACGGTCGCGGCCCGGCCGGGATGAAGGGCCGGGTGCGACAGCGGCGCAAATGCGAGCTGGCGCGGCGCAAACAGGGCCTCGAGGTCGCCTTTGACGTCATAGAAGTCGACATTGCGCGCGCGTTCGCCCCATTGCTCCGGCACCACCGCCCCGGCGGCCAGACCCGCGATGTTCATCACCTGATGGAAGCCACGCACGGGCTCGCCGTCGGCCCGGCGCTCGAAGACCCGCGCGAGCTCGAACACCCGTACGCGGTCGATCTGGCGCTTGCGGTTGGTCGCCAGCGTGTCGACCAGCCCCGGAATCAGGCTCGACCGCATCACGCTCAACTGGCTGGCGATCGGGTTTGCGAGCCGGATGGGCTGCTCGTTGGCACAGAAATCACGCTCCCAGGCCTCTTCGACGAAGGCGAAGTTCACCACCTCCTGATAGCCGCGCGCCGCCAACAGATGACGCAAGGCCCACACCGGGCGACTGTGCTCGGAGCTCGGCAGCATCATCAGGCTGCCCTGAGGGGCGACCGCAGGGATGTTGTCGTAGCCGTGCAGGCGGGCGAGCTCCTCGACCAGATCCTCCTCGATCGCAATGTCGAAACGCCACGACGGTGGGGTCACGAGGAGATCGTCGCCGTCGCGCACCACCTCAAGATGAACACGCTGCAGCAGGGCGAGCATCGCCTCGTCGTCGAGCGTGACGCCCAGGATGCGGCGCGCACGGGCCGGACGCAGGCGCACCGGCTTGCGCATCGGCAGCGCCTCGGGCGCCTGGGCTTCGACCACCGGCCCCGCCTCGCCGCCGCAGATCTCGATCACCAGCCGGGTGGCGCGCTCGATCGCGACACGCGCCAGCGCCGGATCCACACCGCGCTCGAAGCGGTGCGAGGCATCGGAGCTGAAACCGTAGCTGCGCGCGCGACCGGCGATCGCATCGGGGGCGAAGAACGCGCTCTCGAGGAACACCTCGGTCGTCTCCAGCGTGATCCCGCTGTCTTCGCCTCCCATGATCCCGGCGAGCGCGAGCGCGCGTGTCTCGTCGGCGATCAACAGCGTGTCGGCGGCCGGGGTGACGGTCTGCTCGTTGAGCAGCAAGACCTGCTCGCCCGCGCGCGGCATGCGGACGTGGATGGCCCCGTGCAGCTTCGTGTTGTCGAAGGCGTGCAGCGGCTGACCGAGCTCGAGCATCACGTAGTTGGTGATATCGACGAGCGCACTGATCGAGCGCACGCCGCTGCGCACCAAACGGCGCACCATCCACTCCGGCGTCGGTACCCTGGCATCGACCCCGCGCAGGATCCGACCGCAGTAGCGCGGACAGGCGGCCGCCGCTTCGAGCACAATCTCGCGGCGCTCATCGGCGGTGACGGGCACCGGCTCGACCACCGGCTGCTGCAATGCGGTAGCGGTGATTGCGGCGACTTCGCGCGCCACGCCGGTCAGGCTCAGGCAGTCGGCGCGGTTAGGGGTGAGCTTGATCGTAAACAGCGTGTCGTCGAGTCCGAGGTAATCGCGGATATCGGCGCCGACCGGCGCATCCTCGGGCAACGCATGAAGCCCGGCGTGATCCTCGGACAGGCCAAGTTCGCGCGCCGAGCACAGCATCCCGAAGGATTCGACCCCACGCAGCTTGGCCTTCTTGATCTCGAAGTCGCCCGGCAGCACCGCCCCCACCACCGCACACGGCACCTTCATGCCCGCGGCCGCATTGGGCGCACCGCAAACGATCTGCAGCAGCTCGCCGGTACCGGCATCGACCCTGCAGAGCTTGAGCTTGTCGGCGTTGGGGTGTTTCTCGGCGTCGACGATGCGCGCCACCACCACACCCCTGAAAGCCGGCGCGGCCGGCACGGCCTCCTCCACCTCGAGCCCCGCCATGGTGAGCAGATGCCCAAGCTCGGTACTGTTCAACTGCGGATCGACAAAGGTCCGCAGCCACTGTTCTGAGAATTGCATGATTCGATTACCCGGATTGCGTGATGAGGCAAAGTCTGTTCGGCGAGACCCGGCGCGCCGACCTCAGCGGAACTGGCTCAGGAAGCGCAGGTCGCCCTCGAAGAACAGGCGCAGGTCGCTGACGCCATAACGCAGCATGGTCAGACGGTCCGGTCCCATCCCGAAGGCGAAGCCGGTGTAGCGCTCGGGGTCGATCCCGCCAAAGCGCAGCACGTTCGGATGCACCACGCCACAGCCGGCAATCTCGAGCCAGCGCCCTTCCAGCGCGCCACTCATGAAGGCCACGTCGATCTCGGCCGAGGGCTCGGTGAAGGGGAAGAAGGACGGACGGAAACGCACCTGCAGATCATCGGTCTCGAAGAAGCGGCGCAGGAAATCGGCAATCACCCCCTTGAGGTCAGCAAAGCTCACTGTCTCGCCCACCCATAGACCCTCGACCTGATGGAACATCGGCGAGTGCGTCGCATCCGAGTCGACCCGGAACACACGACCGGGCGCGATGATGCGCAGGTCGGGCATGAGCGCGGCGTCACGATGGCGCTCGACGTGGGCCTGCATGGCGCGAATCTGCACCGGGCTGGTGTGGGTGCGCAGCAGGACGTCGTCATGCCCTTGGAGATAGAAGGTGTCGTGCATCGAACGCGCCGGATGGTTCTCCGGGGTGTTGAGCGCGGTGAAGTTGTGCCAGTCGGTCTCGATCTCCGGGCCGTCGGCCACGACGAAGCCGATCGAGGCGAACAACTGCTCGACACGCTCGAGCGTGCGGCTGACCGGGTGCAGGCCGCCCTGCACGCTGCCGCGGCCAGGCAGGGTCACGTCGAGCGCCTCGGCGGCGAGTTGGGCCAGCAGCGCGGCCTCGCGCAGCGCGTTGCGGCGCGCCTCGAGCGCGTTCTCGATCGCCTCCTTCGCGGCGTTGATCGCAGCGCCGGCCTCACGCCGGGCCTCAGGATCGAGCTTACCGAGCGACTTCAGGTGCTCGGTGAGCGACCCCGTCTTGCCGAGGTAGCGCGCCTTCGCCTGTTCGAGCTGCGCGCCGTCGGCCGCCGCAGCGAAGTCGGCTGCAGCCTGTTGTACCAGTTGATCGAGCTGTTCCATGTTCCTGCCCTGGCGAAATGCGGTCTTGCCGGACGGCAGCCGCCGGTGCGGCTGCGCATCGATGAGGTTCATCGAGTCAAAACGGTGACTCAGAAAAAAAAAGGAGGCCAGGCCTCCTTTTTTCGGGCTGCGTCGAATCACGCAGCGAGTTTGGCCCGGGCCTGTTCCGCAATCGCGGCAAATGCCGGCTTGTCGAACACGGCCAGATCGGCCAGCACCTTGCGATCGATCTCGATCGCGGCCTTCTTGAGGCCGTTCATGAAGGTGCTGTAGGTCAGGCCCAGCTCACGTGCGGCGGCGTTGATACGCGCGATCCACAGCGTGCGGAACTGACGCTTGCGCTGACGGCGGTCGCGGTAGGCATACTGACCCGCCTTCATCACCGCTTGTTTGGCGATTCGATAGACGTTCTTGCGACGGCCGCGATAACCCTTGGCCTGGGAAAGGACTTTCTTGTGACGGGCGCGGGCGGTTACACCACGTTTAACGCGAGGCATGGCGGTCTCCTATCAAGCGTACGGAAGCATGGCGCGAATCAGCTTTTCATCGGCAGCATGAACTTCGGTCATGCCGCGCAGCTGACGCTTCGCCTTGGTCGTTTTCTTGGTCAGGATGTGGCGCTT
>QXGG01078084.1_pt1 | contig 18930 bp, 16 predicted proteins | sample 1982491 | NCBI WGS metagenome assembly QXGG01 (sample SAMN09924614, study PRJNA488089) | Wastewater metagenome, whole genome shotgun sequencing project. | isolation source: South African research farm wastewater | place: South Africa: Irene, Agricultural Research Council, Animal Production... | reverse complement strand
GTGGAAGAACCAGAGCAGCAAAGCACTGAGAACGAAGACAAGTCGTTCTTAGAAAGTGTTATTAACGGCACTGTAGAAGATATTCTTTCGCCTGAGCTTGGTGAAAAAATTGAGGCAGTACTAGAGCGCAACGTTGATAACGTCGAGATGGCCGGAACGCTTGAGAAAGCAGTGATGGCATACCAGGCGGCAATGGAGCAAGCCACCTCTGAAATGTAGATTGATTGTGTGAAAATAAAGAGCCCTGCTTTGTGCGGGGCTTTTTTGTGTCGCACCCCAAGGAAAAGAGCACGCTAAAAACATGCCTAAACTCCTTAGAATCAACTCTTAGTAAACCGGTTAGTAACCTAAGGATATTAAATTGAGCATTGCATTTGATCGTAGTAACGGGGAGTCAGCCAAAGGCTTGCTTGCCCGCGTTAGGCTGATTAGTGAATTAGCCAGAATTAGACGCGATTTAATTGCGCTACCACCAGGTATCAAGGGCTTGCAGCAGCGCCTTAAGTACGTGCGTCGAGCGAATGAAATCAGGGTTGAATTAAAGGTTGAGCCGGTCAAAAAGCTAGAGCCTGAGGATGCTCAGAGCGCAGAGCCTGTTAGCGTTGCCAGGCGTGCAACTGACCAGCTTTACAGTTTCAACGAGAAAAGCACCAAAGGACAGCGACAAAAGGCCAACAACGCAGCCTTGGCGCTGCTTGAGTCTGTGAATAGCGGCGAAGTATCACGCGAAAGCCTTACTGATGCGGATAAAGAGACGCTTGCAGGCTATACGGGTAATGGCGGCTCATTAATTGGCGCTGATGGCAAGAAAGGCTCGGCTTACGAGTACTACACGCCCAAACCTGTTGCCAGCGGTATCTGGGATGCCTTGGTAGAAATGGGTTTTAGTGGTGGTAAGATTTTAGACCCTTGTGCCGGTGTAGGTATCTTTGGCGCCACTGCGCCACTGAATGCCGCCGTTGATGCTGTTGAGCTCGATAAGTACTCAGGTGGAGTCAATGCCTTGGTTAACGACTCGGACAGCTACAAGACCACTATCAGTCCGTTTGAGGCTGTAGCAGCAAATACGCCAGACGAAGAGTACGATGCTGTTGTAACTAACGTTCCATTTGGCACTGTTGCGGATCGCGGCGGCAACCAACTGCTAGACCCTAAGTATCAAAAAGACACGCTGGAAACATACTTTATTCTGCGCTCGCTGGATAAACTAAAGCCTGGCGGCCTGGCTGCTTTCATTGTGCCGCCGCGCTGTGTGACCGGTCGAGGTGGATCAGAGAAGAAGCTACGCCATCGTGCAAGTATCAAGGCTGAGTTTTTGGGTGCGTACCGTCTGCCTAACTCGGTGTTTGGTGCTGCCGATGCCGATACAATCACTGATGTTATGTTTTTCAGAAAATATAGCGCGGATGCTGCAGATAAGATTGCCGAACTACAGCAGCAAAGCCCTGAAAAGCTATCCGAAGTTAACGTGCTGTGGGACCCATTCCTAGATGGCAAGTACTTCAAGGGTGAGGGTCGTCGTTTTGTGCTTGGTGAGTTCGTGCCAAAGGATCCTGAGAAGTTCCGTGATGTGGACCGCGTAAAGAACCCTGCATCTATTCCTGATGTTGCCAAGATGATTCGCAAGCTTCCTAAGACTCGCATTAATTGGGATCTACTGGATGCCGCCGAAACAATGCCTATTGTTTACACTGAAGGCGATACGATTGCGCAGGCTGGCCAGACACTAGAGATGCGTAATGGCGAGTGGGTAGCACTCAAGCCTAGCAGTAACGATAATGCGGCCATGGCATTACTGGCAAACTGTAAGGACGCGTACACAGCGTTTGATAGCGGCGTAACCTACGTGCAGGCAAAAATGCTGTTTGATCACATGCGCAGTAGTTCGCAAGCACTTGATATTCCAAGCTGGCTGGCATCGACTGTTAGCGCGCTTGAAAAAGTTGGTGATGAAGATTCGCGCAGGATTGCATGGGAGCCCGGTTTAGTAGGTATGGCCGTAGCTCAAGTGCTGGATGAGGCCGGTCGTTCAAGTGGTACCAACTTTGAAACTGAATACGCAAAGCTTAGTGCAGCAATGAAGAAAGCAGCCCCATCGGTAAAGCTAGTGCCGGGTGGTATTGGTGGCGAGTTTAAGCGTGGTATCGGTGAGCTCAGCGGGCACTACCAGCGCAAAAATGGCTTTAGTGCTGTTTGGCGCGGTGATATTCAGTCAGCGCCGGTCGTTGATGTATCAGCAATGGGTGGCTTTGAAGGCTTGATTTACCAGAACAAAAGCAACTGGGTAACGCTTGACCAGGCTCGCAGTGTGTTCGGCCCAGAGTTTGATGCTACCGCCAATGATAACTGGTGTTTGTCTGCAGACGGATCGAGCGTTATGCGTGCAGACGATTACTACTCAGGCAGCTATGGCGATTTTCTGGCTGGCATCGATGAGCAAATCAGCTCAGCAACGAACGACGACCTGAAGCAGAAGCTGATTCGACAAAAGCTAGTCGCAGCGAGTCGCGTTGATAAGGTTGATGTGAGCAAGATCAGCTTTAACTTGTTCAGCCCATTTGTAAGTATTGAGCAAAAAGCAGAGTTCTTGCGTCGCTTTGTTCACCCTAACGCTGTTGTTGTGTTCAACGAAAAAACCAACGAGCCGCAAATTGATTTCGATATACCTGTTAGTGGTATGACGGATCGCGATAAGTTGGTACGCCGTATATCTGCTTACCTGAAAAACGGTACTGTAACGCTTGGTGGCGTAAAGCTTGGCCTGTCAGATGAGACTGCTATCAAAGAGTTGCGCACCATGATTAACCAAGCCAACGAGCAGTTTAATGGTTGGGCGCGTGGCAATACAGCAATCACAGACCAGCTTAAAGCGCAGACCGATGACCCTGCTAAGTTACGCTTTTCTCAAGTGGAAGATGAAAGCCCGCTAAGCATTCCAGGCATGAACCCTGAGTTAACGCTTCATGGCTATCAGAATGCGGAAGTGCGCCGTGTAAGTCGTGACTTCTCAGGCATTAATGGCTTTAACGTGGGGTTAGGCAAGACGTTCACAGCACTTGCAGCGGTACAGTACGTGCAGTCTATCGGCGTTAAGACCAAAACAATGTTTGTTGTGCCTAACTCGGTATTATCTAACTGGCGTCGTGAAGCGCAAAACGCATACGCAAGCATTGAAGACTGCCTGTTTATAGGTTTACGTGAAGATGATAAAGGTGGCTATTCGGTTAGCTCAGGTCGCTACGATGAGGACTTGATCCGCGTAATGGAGAACCGCCACAGCAAGATATTCTTAACCATGGAGGCTTTCGAGCGTATTCGTTTGCGTGATGACACTATCGGCGACTATGAGAAGTTTATGCGCACTGCTGATGCTTCTTTTGCTGAAAGCGAAAACCGTAAGGATGATGAGCGCAGCAAGGGCAAAGCAAAAACCATCATGGATATACTTAAGGATAAATCAGGAGCGGCACCATTCCTTGAAGACCTTGGTATTGATTCAGCGGTTATTGATGAGGCGCACGTATACAAGAACTCAGCGGCTACTGTTGACTTTAAAGGTGGCAAATACCTATCTATGAGTCCTGCTTCTAAGCGCGGCCTAGATGCTCAAGCTAAGGCATGGTACTTGCGTGGCAAGACTGGTAGTGGTGACGGCATGATGTTACTAACTGCAACGCCTATCACTAATAGCCCGCTTGAAATTTACGCGATGATGAGCCTTGCGGTAGGTCACGACCGTGTAAATAATATGTTCGCAGGCACAAGCGGTGCTGATGGCTTCATGAATGCGGTGTGCCAGATCGAAAACGAAGATGACGAGACGATTGATGGTGAGATGCGCGCCATTAACATTTTCAAGGGCCTTAATAACGTTGAGATTTTGCGCGGCGCCTTGCGCCAAGTTGCGACAATTAAAAGCGCTGAAGACGTTGGTGGTCAGATTCAAGTGCCAGATTCACCGGAAGTATCAGCCACTGTAGCGCTACCATCCAGCACAGTATCTAGGCTTGCAATGTACAAGCAAGCATACCGATATGCCGCTGATGAAGTTGCTGAGCGTGATGTTAACCGTGGTGATATTGAGGCGTTCAACGCTGTGCAGGAAATGTTCGGCGAGCCTATTGAGCTTATTGGGCATCCGTTCAACCTGATCAATAAGATGACCATGCTGATTGCGGACCCTGATCTTGATGCGCGTATAAGCCGTTATGGTTGCGACGAAGAAAAGGCTATTGCAATTGTCGAAGCTTGGAATGCCAAAAAACCCAACGAAGACCGTACACGCCCAGGCCCTAACTGCACGGAAGACGAAGCTCTGAGTAAGAAGGTGCGCAATGATGTTAACGGCGAGCCTGTAGGCTTCACGTACAAAATGCCTGTTAAAGCATGGTATGAGAAAGGCCATATTGTTATTGATTCGATCCACTCAGATATGCAAGACCGCATGGAGGCAGCACTAAAGAGAGCCGGCATTGATATTGAGGTGCCTTTATCGCCAAAGCTTGCAGCGCTTATTGAGAACGTTCAAAGCGAAGCAGCTTCACCGCGCGGCATTGATGATAACGGCGATAAGGTTTCACGTGCCAAGCAATTGATTTTCTGTGACCTTTTGGGAATGCACAACAAAATCAGGGCGCTACTCAGCCAGCGCGCAGGTGTTCCAGAATCAGCTATCGCTATCATTACCGGTCAGCGCAACAATTCGCCTGATAAGATTCAGGACATTCAGGATGGATTTAACGCGGCGGGTTCTGATAACAAGTACCAGGTTATTATTGCAAACGAGAAAGCCGAAGTGGGTATCAACCTACAGAAAGGCACTCAAGCAATTCACCACCTAACTATTGGCTGGACGCCTGATAGCTTAACTCAGCGCAACGGTCGTGGCGTAAGGCAGGGCAACAAGACCGAGACCGTTACTATTTATCATTATGATGCTGATGGTACTTTTGATGCCGCAAAGCGTTCATTGGTCGATAGTAAAGCCGACTGGATTGGCGGCCTAATGAGTAACGATACCGGCGGCACGCTTGCAATCACTGGTGGCATGAGTCGCGAACAAATGGAGGCGCTAATTGATGCTGTGGGCGATGGTGATGCTATCACTAAGCTGCAAGAGGCTATGGCAACAAAGGAGGCCGAACAGCGCGCCACGAGCAACAGAGATCGTCAGCGTATCAACCTAGACACTATTCTGCGTCAGAATGAGTTTCTTGAAGAAAACAAAACCGCTGCAGACTGGGTTGCTGGTAAATTCGGAATGCTCATGGTGGCAATGGGGCAGGTGCAGAAAACACGAGCACGCTTAGCTAATCCTAAGATGAGTGAAACTGCGCGCGCAAAGGCTGAGATGCTTCTATCTGAGCAGGACGTTCGCCAAGCAAGCCTAGAGCGTGATATTGCCGAGGCAGCCACTTTCTATCCAAGCACAAGAGACGCTAACAATAAGGAAATAGCTGATACAGCTCAGGCGGCAATGACGCCGGCTGAAATTGTGGCTAAGTTCCTATCGATGGCAAAGCGCGGCCAGAACAGGCCGGGCGATTTAGTGAGCAGCTTGCGTGGTGGCCGTATCGCGTATCAGAGTGTGTTTATCACCCCTAACGATGAGTCAGAGATTGTTAACGAGTGGCATTCTGAAGTTGATATGGCTCGATCAATGAGCACTCAAGCGGTATCGCGCTACACTGAGCAATCAGCCATTGCCGGTGCTATGCCAGCGGGAGTTGCTGAGGCATTTGCGGCGGGTGAGGGTCAGTTGATTGGCGATAAGCCTGTTATGAAAGGCTGCTTTATTCGCACGGCAAGCGCTTCCGGTAATCAGATACTGACTGCAGTTGATGGCGATATGGTTGCTCGCTACATTTTTGAAGGCAAGCAACTAAAAGCCAGCGCTGAGCGTGAGGCTTTATCGGGCACAGTTATCTACCCAGGCCAAGCTGAATACATTGCTTGCTTGCAGGAAGCTGCACAGCTTGAAGACGGAATTGAGCGTAGCGGAGTGGCCTCTAACTGGATGACCGAAGCGTGCCCACAGATCGCACAGTATCGCGAAACTGAAGTGCTGGTGGCGTACTCGACTTGGACTGCTGGACTGCCAGCGCCATACTTCCCTATGGCAATTAAGCCTGTGACCTCTGCTGACGACCAGCCAGTTAAGGCAATGATTAACGCGGAGCAATCTGCAATCATTAAGCGCTGGGAAGGTGGTGGTTTTGTGGTCTCTAATGATGTTGAGGTTACAAAGGGCTTTAGTGGTGACTTTGATGAGCTGATAGCAAGCTATGCTGAATCAAAAGGCGTGCGCGCAAAGGCTGGTGACTTCAGTACTGGTTATGCCGGCAAGGATGCAATAAGTAAGCGGCTACAAGGTTCTGCCGATGCCTTAAAGGATGCTATCAGACCAGCAGAGAATGCCGACGAAGTGGATAGCCTGGCTGTTGAGTTCCTTTCTAAAAGGATTCCATGGTTTGACTTTGAAGGCGAGGCATCTAAGCACTTGCCATTCAGTTTGTCGATCATCATCCGTGATGCAAAGTACGCACTGACAAAGTATGATGAGCCAGTAGTTGAGCCAGTTGAGCCTGCTAGTGTTGTAGAGTCAAGCGCAAATCCTACTGCAATCGTTTACGTTATCGGTGAGACAAAGGAATGGAAGGATCGCATTAAGGAGTACGGCAAGCGCTACGGAAACTACCGCTACTGGGACCGCAACGCTACTGCGTGGCGCATCCAAAACCAAGCATGGGAAAACCTACTAAGAGACTTCCCTAAAGCAGCTCAAGACCTGAGCTTAAAGGTGTAAATAATGTTCACAGAGTTCAAGTTTAATAGTGAGGCCGTTAAGGAGTTGGCGGTCGATCAGTCTGCCAACCTCAAGGCTAACAAGGGTTTTTCCGACCTGAAAGGTTATGCGCTTAGCGTTATATCTGGCCGACTTGCCGCAGATCCGGCGCGCTACCTTGATTATGGTCCGTACTGGTGGGCGCTAAAAGATGCTTTGCGTGATGCTGGCGCTGACTTTGGCGGTCGTGATGACGCAATGGTTAGAGAGGCGTACAGCGGCCTAACAGATACGCACACTATTGTAATGGCCGACCTGTTCAGGGAAATGTATCTAGTTACCTGGGCAGTTGGCACCAAGCAATTCATTCTAAATGCTGATAGCGGTGAGACCTATACGCTTGAAGACGAAGATATGGATTCGCTTATTATTTAGCGTGATGTAGCAAATAAGGGCCTCGCTTAGTGCGGGGCTTTTTTGTGTTTATTGGGTTATACTGTGCTCAGGCTGTGGTAGCCTAATAGCGAAAGTATACAAAAGCCTGAATATTGTCTCGGAAGCGCACTTTGCCGCTAATACCACCCGATGCAGTATTTAGGCTTTTTTATTGGTTAGATACAATGAAGAAATTACAGTTGAAGCAAGTCACAATGCTAAGCACTGAAATAGCTAAGTTGACAGAGAAGCGTCACGATCACGTTGTGCGTGATATTCGAGCTATTATTGACGGCTTAAAAGATGCCCCAAATCTGGGGGATGATTTTATCGCTCATAAAACAGAAGATAAGCGCGGCTACACAAAGCATTACGCGCTGAACAAATTCGCAGTTGAATTATTGCTGATGGGCTACAACTTGGAGTTGCGAGCCAAAGTATTGCGGCGTGTTTATGATCTTGAAGAAGACAACGAACTGTTACGCGCCGCCTTGGTCGAACGCCAATCAGCACGCCTTGAAGCGCCCGAACTGACAGCAGCTTTAAAGAATGCGCGTGAACTTGAAGGTAAGGACACGCAAGGTCATCACTACTCTAACGAGTACAACATGATTAATAAGCTCGTGCTAGGTATGACGGCCAAGCAATATATTAGTGAGCATGGTTTTGCACCATCCACTGCTATCCGTGACACTATGCGCCCTGTTGAGATTCAAGCTATTACTGAGTTGCAGCGCGCCAACACAAGCCTGATTGATATAGGTATCGACTATCAAGAGCGCAAGGTAATGCTGCAGGTGCTATATGAGCGCAAGTTTAAGCAGTTGCTGATTGATGAAGTCATGAGGATTGAGGCATGACTTACAAAGAGTACGCCAAGAAAAAATACGAAGATGCGCTGAGTAAAAAGCACTTCGATCCTGATGGGAATAGCACGACAGCCGTTTGCAATCGTGGATTCTTTAAGCAGGTCGCTCTAAATATACCCGATGTGAATTATGGCTTCATTGAAATTGCGAAAGTGTCAGTGCCGGCGTTCTTTATTGCGCTTTTAAACCTATCAACTTTGCTGCTATCACCTATTTCATACCCATTGATGCTATTGCTTTCAACACAATATATCAGGGCTAGAGCAAAGAAGGACATGATGCAAGGCTACATTAAAGACAAGGCCGACCATATCCATAAGTAACCAAAAAACAACCCGCTCAAGCCAGCCCTAAACCCGCTGGCTTTTTAATGCTCCCATATAATTGCATTCTAGTTGTTGCATTGTTTAAAGTTAGGCAATACAATAGAATCACACTAACGGTAAGGGGCATTAAGGTGGCGATCAAACAAAGCGCGGGCGATTATTTACGCGAGAAAATGGCAGATGCTGGCGTTACTCAAAAAGAGTTGTGCGCATCATCCGGCCTGAGTCAGTCAGTTGTTAGCGCTGTGGTTACTGGTCGAATGCCAGTATCGTTAAAGGTGGCAAAGGCAATTGAAGACGGCATGATGGCGATGGGCTTTTACTTCTGCGGGTCACAATTGATTATCCGTCAGTATGAGCACCGTCTCAGCATCGAGCTAAAAGACTTTAAAGACTTCTGTAATTCACTACAAGGCTAATCATTATGAAAAACCCAGCAATCATCGTAGCGGCAATTTGTGGCGCATTTATCCTACTAGGCAGCATCTACGTTAGCGCTAGCGAGCGCTTGCTTCTGAAGTCAGTTCAGAGTGGAGAGGCAGAACTTACATGCCTATTTGAAGATGGTAAGCGTGTCGTGCCTGGCGACATGGTGACAGGTATCACAGATACAGGCTGGAAGTTTAAGAATGGTCACGCCTCAAGCTGCGAGGTTAAGTTTCTATGAAGCGTATACCGATTGAGATGATTGTCGAGGCCGCCAACGTGAGCGCTGATAAGTCATCGGCTGCACGATTCACCTCTACTGGCGAGCGTGGAAATCAAAAGTCGCACCTAGCGCACGTTATTGGCTTTCAATCAGGTGTTGATTATGCGCACAACTTGATACTTGGCGCTGGCGAGTGGGGCGCTGGACCGGTGCCTGTTAACGAGCTAACTCTACGTGAAGCTCTGCGCAGAATAGCTTACTGCACAGACGACAGCACGCTTGAAGGCATTAAGCTGTTTGCTAGAAAAGCATTAAACCCCAACTACAAGGAAGGCGAATTATGAAACCCGTAAAATCAGTTCCAGCTAGACCAAGAATGGATATGCCGGTAAAACTTGCAGCGGCTAGAAAGTTTCTGGCTGACAAAGGCGAGAGCATTGATATTGGCTACAGCAAAGATGAGTGCTCTGAGCATATCGCAAAAGACCTCGCTAATGCTTACTCAAGCAATGATAGTGGCTACGAGATGGCGCTAAGGCTCAATAGCGACGGCTGGGCAGTTGATCGTGACCTTATGGATGAGCTCGATGAGTTTGATTGGTTTGCGCAGGATGAGCTGAAAACCGCTATTTTAAAGTGGATTGCTGATAATGATGTAAAGCCCAAGCTAAAGCCTGGTGACTCGACCAAGTACGGCATCGTTGATTCTGTATACGATTATATGCCTGCGTGCTACATGATTAAAGAGAGCGGCTGCACTGTTAGTGGTCGCCATTTAATTGTGCGCTTTGAAGATGCCGAGATGGAATTATGAGCAAGAAAAAGGTTCGTAAAAAAGACAATCCAATTGTTCGCATGAATCGCCTTGCTATTGCAGCCTTTCGCGACATGGCTGTTGTAATGCCTATTGGTGCGAGTGAAGGCGTAGAGTTGCGTGATGTGTTCGGTAGGCGCTGGCAGGCAACGCAATACCACTGGCACTGCGTTGAAAAGATTAAACATAGCTGGTGGATTGCGCTGGCGCTTGAAACCCCTAGCTGTGTTCACGTGCACACATACGAGGTTGTGCTTAGAAACGAAAACGGCGATCAGCTTGATAGTAATCATTGCCACCATGCCGAGCTTATTGATCACATTAAAGATGCGCACCTTGAAATGCTTAAAGAGTTTGAAAGCGTGATAGGCGTGACGGCAACTGGTTACGGGTGGTGTGCGAGCATTAAAGAAATCACGCCTGAAGAGGCTGAAGGTTATTTAAGGGTGGGATTATGAGCATCGAAAAAGAAGACACATACTACGCTCCAGAGCCTACCGAGATGCTTGGTGGTTTTGCTGAGCATGGTAACGATGCTGGTCTTGCGGGCATTAAAAGCGAGAGGACGAAGCCTAGAAAAATGTACGCATCTTCCAAGGAGTTAACCGCAGAAGAACTGGCAGAGCAAAGGCTTGCACAGTACCGCGAGATGGTAGAGTGGAAGCTAGACTATGCAAACAAGAGGCTTCACAGCATCGACACTGGCGTACTCTGGCTTGTCGTGTTGGTTTTTATCCTGATTTTAACAGTTATATTTAAGTAGGTATTTATGACGCAAGAATACAGTAAGTATTTTATCGATGTATCTGATTACTCGAAGATTGATATTTATCGCTACCTTGAGCTGATTGAGGGTGACCGCGGCCACGCTATCGAGCACGCACTAAAGAAGCTGGCTCTGTGTGGTGTGCGCACCGGTGGCAAGGATATGCGCAAGGATATTAAAGAGGCTCGCGATACACTGACGCGTTGGCTTGATATGCGGGACGAGGACGACGCAATCGCTAAGGCCAAAGAAGAAAAAATCCGTGCCGATGGCGTAAGGGCGCTGCAGACATTTATAAAAAAAGAGGCAAAACCCAACGAGGCGCCACCAATGCCTCCGCTGCCAGTGCCGCCACTGCCAATCCTGCCGAGATAAGCGCTACAAAAGTCAGCGCAACGCTGCAAAGTAAGTTTATTTTTAATACTGCTGTGGAAATACTCCCCCAATTATCCGTGCTGATAGCGTAAAGTTGTCAGCATGGCTAATGAACCCAAAAAGCAGCGTCGCGGATGGCTACCTAATCTTTTTAGTACAAACACTAACGAGTATCAAAAGGAAGCTGCGATAGCGAGCGATATTACGACAACTGACACACTAATGTACGGTGCCGGCATGACGACTGTTGCAAGTCTTATGTCGTCTGGTAATCGTGCTGCGCGGACACGCCAATCTATCTATGACCAGTGGTCAATGATGGAGGGCGATCCAATCGTGTCTACCTCCCTTGGTCTTCTTGTCACTGCTGCGCTTGGTGGTCACGAGACAACTGGCGATACCGTATTTATAGAGAAGCGCCCGCAGTACACTGATTGCGACAAGATGAAGAAACTTGTCGATGAGGTTAGTGCTGACCTGCTGCCACTGCTAAATAAGATTGCCTTTACTTCAGCTTACCTTGGTGCTGCTTTTGGTGATGCTTATGGTCGTATTTATTCCGACGAAACAGGTGTTGTCGATGTTTACATTGGCGAGCTTGTAAGGCCGCCACTTGTGCAGCCTTTTGAGCAAGGTTCTCGCACTATCGGTTACGCTGTTTATACTGGCCCTAAGAACTTCCAGCGCTTAGATAAAACGCAAATGGCGCGCCTTAAAATGCCGCGTACCCAGTGGGTGCCTCAGCATGGCGTATTTGAAAAGTCGCTAAAACTCGCATTAGAAGAAGACGATGTAAATGCCCTGCCTTTAATGCCTGCAATGGCTGGCGGCAGTCTTTTGTACCCTGCAGAAGATCCGTACAACAACCTTGCTGCAAGTCTGGTTGGCTTGGTTGGCCAGCGCTGGATGGACTCAATTGATGAGCAAATGCTTACCGTAAACCTTAATGATATGAGCAAAGACCACCAAGAGCGCTTTATCAAATCAATTACAGAGATGCTTAAAAAGAGCAAGTCCGTAGCTGAGGAAGCGGTCAAAGGTGGCAAGCCAATCATGGAGAAGATCCGGCACGTTATTCCTGTGTTCGGTGATAAGCAGCTAACAGCAATGGGCCCTGCCAACGGTGGTCAATCCGGTCGTAACGGTAATATCAACATTGAAGACATTATGCTGCATGCGCGCCTACTGGCCGGTGCTATTGGTGTTGACTTGTCTATGATTGGCTTTGCTGACCAGATGGCCGGCGGCTTAGGCGAAGGCGGTTTCTTCCGGTCCTCTGCGCAGGTTGCAGAGCGAGCTCGCACCATACGAGTTGCATTAGCCGAGTTCTTTAACGAGATTGCTGATATTCACACGCTTAAAAAATACGGCGTAGTGTTCCCACCGTCCGAGCGCCCCTGGTCATTCAACTTCTACGGCTCTATTTCTGCGCTAGAGGCAGAGTTGCAGCGCACCCGTAGCGAGAGCATGGGTGTTGGTTTAATGCTGCTTCAGGGTATTCAGTCGCTGCAGGAGATGGCTCAAAACGGCGCATCCAAAGAGATGATAACGGACTTCTTGACTGACATTATGTCGCTCGATGAGGATCAAGCCGAGATTTACACAGAGTCGCTAATGAAAAACAAGGAAGGTGGAGATGAGTCTATATAACAACGTTTCCGAAAGCCTGCGCAACTCTGCGGGTGGTGGTAACTTCCTATCCAGTATTGATTCCTCTATTCGCGGCGGCATCGGCAATGTCGCGGCTAAAATTTCAGATGCTGCAGGTGGCGGGCCATTAGCTAAAAACATAGCAGATCGCGCTGCAACAATGGCCGGCGATGCTGCGAGTAACTCAATGAATAGCTATTTAACGCCTGAGATGAGGCGTGCTATTAACCTTGGCGCCGGTGTCACTGAAGATATTCTGCGCGGTGGAAGCATTGAAGATGCGGCAGTAAAAATACTTGATTCAGGCATTGCCGACAAGGTGCTGGGCAAGTTGGCTGGCCGCAACCACATGAATAAAAAGTCTCAGCTATGGGGCGGTATTTCTGCAAGTGAAGCCAAGCGACTACATAACCAGGCCATTACAGCTAAGCGCGCAAAGAAAAACCTGTTTCTTCTCAAGGTAACAAGTGCGCTTCAGGGCGACTTCTCGCAAGAGTTTAACTTGTTCTGTACTGATATTGAGCATACGCCACTAATCCTTGCCGGTGACCGCGTGCAGATCGGCGGCGCTGTGGTTGATCTGCCTACTTCTAATGAGGTGGATGAACTGCGCATAACAACCATGGATGACCGATTCGGCTCAATTAAAAAATGGATGGAAAGGCAAGGTGCTGCAGTGGTTGCGCGCGATGGAACTGTGGGTATTCCTGCGCAGTACGCTGTGACAATCACAATTGAGCATGCGTTTGTGGGCGACACAAAAGGCTTTGAGTCAAAAGGTCTTTATCGTGCGGTGACATACGAATCGTCACTATCAAGGCGAGATGATGCACTTGAAGAAATCACCCTTAGCTTTACACAGCTTGATACTTTTATGAGGCCCTAACCAATGGCAATCAAACATGATGAGCAGGGCTTTCTTGTTGGCAGCAAGATTGAGGTGGATTACCTAGCGGATCTTCTGGAAAGTATTCGTGATGAAATAAAAGGCCTGCGCTCTGATATTTCAAGAGGTGATGTGCCGTCTCCTTTGCGCGATACCGACGTTGTTGCAACCGACTCCTATGGTGATACGGCAAGCACCGGTATAGCATCAGGTAATGGCTTGTCTTCTGCTTTCGTGGCGCCATCTTCCGATGAAAGCGTAAAGTTATCTGCAAGTGCGGGCGCGCTGCCATCGCCTGATAGAGTTGCGATTGCTACGCCAAGTCAAACGATAAATAACGACTATTCTGACAATAGTGTATCTACCACTAATCTGAGCGAATTGCAGTCTACCGGCGGCACAGTCGAAAAAACAATTGCCAGTACTGCCGCTTCCAGCGCCAGCACAAAAGTCTCAAAACCTGAGCGCCAAGCTAAAGGTCGGCGTGATTCTAAGGGCAGGTTTATCGCTGGATCTGGTGGAGACCCAAAGGCAAAAAAGACTGCCAATCATGACGGCTACGATGACGAAGACTCGGCAGCGGAAAGCCTAAGCATCGTCTCTGCAGTTTCAGATATGAGCGACAAGCTTACAGGTGCCATAACTGAGCTGGGCGTGAACGAAGACACGGATCCCTCAGTAAAAGCGTTTAACGAGGTTGCAAAGCCGCTTCAGCGCGGTTTCAGTAAGATATTCGGTGGTAGCGATGACGATAAGAGTCAGCGTTGGTATCGTCGCTTCTGGCGCAAGATGCGTGAAGACTCCAAGGTAGAAAAAAAGCAGCATAAAGAACAGATAGAAATCCTTGAGGACATCGAGAAGCAAGGCAAGGGCGGTAAGGGTGGAGGTGTATTTAGCGGCTTTAAGCCACTGCTTTCATTCCTCGGTACGCTGTTAAAGATATTACTGCCATTAAAGTTGCTTGGCGCGCTATCGGCTTTATCAGGTCTCGGTGGTCTTATTGGCTTACCTGGTAGCAAAGGTGGCGACAAAGGCAAAGACAAGAAGCCTAAAACCCAGAAAGCAGGATCAAGAATAGCTGGAATCGGTCGAGGTGCTGGCGCTTTAGTTAAGCGTGTGCCGCTGCTGGGTGCATTCGTTACTGCGGCGTCGTCGCTGCTTGACGTTATGCGCTCAGAGTCTGACAGCACGACAACTCGCAGGCAAAAAGATATAGGTACCGGTAGTGCTATCGGTCGTGGCACCGGCGTTATTGCTGGCGCAGTAGGTGGCGGGTCTGTTGGTAGCTCTGCAGGTGCGGCAATTGGCACGCTTATATTCCCAGGACTGGGAACTGCTGTTGGCGGTGTTCTTGGTGGGCTGATAGGTGCTATCGGTGGTGCGTTTATCGGTGAGAATGCCGGTGATATTATCGGTGCTCAGATAGGCTCATGGATTAGCGATATACGGGAATCCGACATCGCCGGCAGCATCATTAGCAAGTGGAATATAACGAGTGATTTTATTAGTCACTTGTGGGGACAGGTTAGCGATCATGTTTCTCAAAAATGGGATGCTGCATCGGAGTCCGTATCTAATGCTTGGTCCTCAGTAAGCCAGTCTGTATCAGATCGATGGGAGGTAATTTCAGACGCATTCGCCAAGGCTGCCAGCGGCATATCTGAGGTTTGGGGTAACGCTGTTGATGGCATGAAGGATGCTTGGGGCAAAGTCACGGATCTGGCCTCTAGCTTTTGGGGTTCAGTAAAAGACGCGGCCAGCATTGCCAATGACTGGATAGCCGATAAAACTGGTGTGGACGTAAAGAAAACTGTTACCGATGTAACGGAAGCAGCAAAACAAAGCTATAACGATGCCAAGGAAGCTGTTAGCTCATATGTAGATAAGGCTAAAGAGGCGTTAAACACAGGCATAGATAAAGCTAAAAGCGCGGTGGCGAGTGGTGTTTCTGCTGTTGGTGAAGCTACTGGTATTAGCGGCGCTGTGCGTGCAGTTAAGCGTAGTGCGAGCTATGCCACCAATAAAGACGAGCTGCGTAAGGCAATGGCTGAGGCTGGCATCACTGATCCAACTGAAATGGCTATGTTTATGGGCCAAATGGATCATGAATCGGGCGGCCTAACCAGCCTTGATGAAAGCTTTAATTACAGTTCGCCTGAGCGCATTGCTAGTGTTAGTCGCACCGCTGCAAACAAAGGTACTGCTGCAATTAGCAAGGCCATGGCGCAAGGTCCTGAAGCCGTTGCCGAGATCATGTATGGCGGTCGCATGGGTAACGTTAACCCGGGTGATGCGCATAACTTCCGTGGCCGTGGATTTACACAGCTCACAGGTCGATCAAACTACGAAGCGGCAAGCAAGGGCCTCGGTATTGATCTGGTAAATAATCCAGACATGGCGTCAGATCCTGCGGTGGCTGCAAAAATTGCTACATGGTATTGGCAGGACAGGGAAGGTTTGAGCGAGTCAGCAAAGGCTGGTGATATTGAAGGTGTTACCAAAAAGATCAATGGCGGCTTAAATGGTCTGCAGGACCGTATACATAAAACTGCTGTATATGCGGATGAGATAAGCAAAGGTAATTTTGATACAGAAAAACCAGCGGCAAGCTCTGAGCCGTCGGTTGATGTTATGCCGTCAGTTTCAGCGACCGAGGGCGGCGGTGCGAGTACTTCGGATCAGGACCTATCGCCTACACCTGTATCGCCCAGCGCTGGGCTGCCAGCCGCTACACCATCATTAACGCCTGCAATGTTAAGCGGCGTACCAACAAGCATTGCAAGCGCTGGCGCACCATGGCTATCTGAGAATGACTTACCGGCCGCTGCAGCATTACCGTTTAGTGCCGCTTCACCGGTGCCTTGGTCTGCTGCCTCACCAAAAGCCCCAAGCGTTAGCGAGTCACCCGATGTGCGCGCACCACTAGCCAGCGGGTCATCTAAAGAAAAGAATCAGTCTACTGGAAATAATGACGTTTCTAGGGACCTTCCAGATAGGAGAATAGCGCATGTTGTAACCGGCGCTTACAGCCAGCTATGAGGCTAATATGATAGAACTGAACGCAAAAGAACTTGAGGGGATGATTGAGCACTGGCTCAGCATTCCCGTGAACGGGTATTTAGGCAGCGACTACGGCCAGGATGCCAACTCACTGCTACAGCTTCCTCATAGCGACAATGCTGCAGATCAGTACATTAGAAAAATGGTTAAAGACATACCTTTGCTTTCTGCGCTGCCTCCTGAGGATATTTCTATCTACTCAGTTCCGAGCGGGATAGACAGGGTTGATCTAGTGCTGGAAGTTGCCGGCAGAGCTTATGATTTAGGAGCAAGGTAATGTATACGCGCGAAGATTTCATGCAGAAGGCGATTGATGTAAGTCTCGCCAAGTACCCGAAAATGGCTACGCTTATTAAAGCTGGTGATGTTCGTGTTATGCAGCAATTGCAAGCCATGGCAACAATGCTAGAAATGTACTCTATGCAGCTTGAGGTTGCTCAGTCCGAGCCATTCGAGAAGACGCGTGATAGCACGGTGCTTGCCGATGCTGCCATGCGTGGACTGATACCCAAGTCGTCGCCTGCAATGATTAGGATTAACTTAAAAAACGATTCTGCCTTAGAGTTTACGATCCAGCCTGGACGGTCACTGCTTGACGCTCAAGGTAGGTTATTCAGGGTTGAAACGCCTGTAGCAGTTCCTGCTGGTCAGACGGGCTCATTCATTGCGGTGCAGATATACAGCAAAGAGTTTATTCATACTGTTAGCGGGTCACGACCATTTTACGCGATTCCTATTGATTTAGCTGATGACGACTCTAGCTTATGCGGCCTTGAGGTAATGGATTCAAACGGTCTTTACGAGTACCGCGAGCAGTACACCAACACTGCAGCCGATGAGCGCGTGTATCACGTAGAAGCCGATGAGCGTCAGCGTGTTTATGTGCGCATGGGGCAAGCTGGCGTAGTTGGATTCCAGCCTATCGATGGTACTGAGTTGACGATCCGTAGCCACTACTCAATGGGCGACATTCGCTTCGAGCCAAATTCTATTATGGTTTTCGAGGTAATGGGCAGTCCGATTGAGTCGCAAGTTGAGATGCGCTTTGATGAGCTTGTTTCTAGCGGTGAAAACCCACCGTCGATTATTGAGCTGCGGGAGCTGGCAAAATACCCATCTGTATATAACCATAATGCCGTTTTTCTTGGCGAGTTCGACTTCCTTGTTCGCAGAAACTTCCCCGGCTTAAAATTCTTGTCAGTATGGAATGAAGGCACAGAAGAAGACGTGCGCGGAATGTCGCTGGATAATATCAACGCTATATTTGTTGCTTGCTTGGATGAAGTCGAAGAAGTGGTAGCGTCACCTGATGGCGTAACTTTTGAGCAGACAGAACTGACCGAAGCACAAAAGAGAATCAAGGCGAAAATACTTGCCGCAGACGACAGCTACAGGGTTCGATTCTTTGCGCCGGTACGCTCACCTATTGCCATTACGATAAAGGCCGCCATACCAACATCATACGAAGAACAGATTGTTAAAGAGCAGATCGAAGAAGTAATTCTTTCTGAGTTTGGTGAGCAATCAAAGCAGTCCAAGCACGGTCGAGCAATGCCGCTTTATCAGCGCATCTACCAGATTCTAAGAGAGAAGATTCCGGCCTTACTGGTTGATGGCTCAGACCTTGAAGTGGTTATTGAAAAGCAGCGTAGCGATAAGCGCCCCGAGCTTTGGCGCTATGTTTCACCTGAGACTTTATCTGTAGCAGTGAGGACGCGCAGTTGCGCTATGCCTTACTGGGGCGGTGTTGGCCTATGACGATGTTTGATTTTAAGACATCATTGCCACCTAACGCTGCGCCGCTGCAAGAAAGCAGTGTTGCAAACGACTTTGAAGATGAGCTGAAGCAGGTCTTTGGTGATCTTTTTAGCTTGATGGGTAAAGACACGTTCGATGCTAGCGTGCTTGGATCTGCCCACCTAGGATCGTTTGATCTTGTACGCAAGGCTGTAAACAGAGATGGCCTTGTATTGCTATCGGGCGAGCGAGAAGAAGCGGCTACGCGCTACCTGTACCGCGCCTGGAAGTCTGGTGATGTGCAGAAGCGCGGCCTTCATTTCTTGCGCACCTACCTACAGATGCTTTTCCCTGGTGAGGCCGATGTAAAGCAGTTATGGCACACGAAAGGCGAACCATACGGGAGCGCCTTCATAAAGAACGAGCCAAGAAGTCCGTACTGGCACGGATTTTTGGGTTTAGGGTCTGCATATTTAAAGCTGGATGGATCATGGAAGGTTGGCAAGCCCATAATCAGCCCGGACGGATCGCTACCTGAGCACCTTCCGGACATTAATAAGATATTCTTAACGTCGAGAG
>QXGG01037291.1_pt1 | contig 18931 bp, 19 predicted proteins | sample 1982491 | NCBI WGS metagenome assembly QXGG01 (sample SAMN09924614, study PRJNA488089) | Wastewater metagenome, whole genome shotgun sequencing project. | isolation source: South African research farm wastewater | place: South Africa: Irene, Agricultural Research Council, Animal Production... | reverse complement strand
TCGGCCAGTGTCGGGGTCACCTATTACCCGCAGGCGGAAGAGGTGGATGGCGATCTGTTGATGCGGCAGGCTGACATGGCCATGTATCAGGCGAAGCTTGCAGGCAGAAACTGCTACAGCGTTTTCGATGTCGAGCATGACCGCAGTCTGCGCGGCCATCATGAGAATATGAAAAGTATCGAACAGGCGCTAGTGCAGGGTGAAATGCACTTGTATTATCAGCCCAAGGTCAATATGCGCAGCGGCGAATTGATTGGGGTCGAGGCCCTGATCCGCTGGCAGCATCCGCAACGCGGCCTGCTGCTGCCGGCGCAGTTTCTCTCGGTAGCCGAGAACAACGCGCTGGCGATCAAGCTCGGCGAATGGGTGATCACGGCGGCGTTGAAACAGATGCAGAGTTGGCAGGGTATGGGCTTGCACATTCCGGTCAGCGTCAACATCAGCGGCTATCATCTGCTGCACGGCGGTTTCGTCGAGCGCCTGACCGAACTGCTGAGCAGGTTCCAGGAAGTCAATCCGGTCATGCTGGAACTGGAGGTGCTGGAAAGCAATGCACTGAGCGACCTTTCCAAGGTGGCGCATGTGATCGATGGTTGCAAAAAGATTGGCGTCAGTTTCGCGCTCGACGATTTCGGTACCGGCTATTCTTCGCTGACGTATCTCAAGCATTTACATGCCGTTACGCTCAAGATCGATCAGAGCTTTGTGTTCGACATGCTGGAAGATCCGGAAGACCTGTCCATCCTCGAAGGCGTACTGGGTCTGGCGCGAGCCTTCCGTCGGCAGGCAGTGGCGGAAGGGGTGGAGACGCTGGAGCATGGCGAGATGCTGTTAAGCCTGGGTTGCGAGATCGGCCAGGGCTATGCGATCGCTTCTCCGATGCCGGCCCGGCAGCTGGCGGACTGGGTGAATACCTGGCAGCCGGATGCGACTTGGAAATCAGCCACGCCATTCCGTATCCGTAATCTGCCTTTCATCTACGCCATCGTCGAGCACCGGGCCTGGGTGCGGGCGTTGCAGAATGCTTTGCAGGGTGAGCGCGAGGCGCCGCCGGATATGGATGTGCACCAGTGCAATTTTGGTATCTGGCTCGATACCGAAATAGAGACTCACGCGGTGCATGGATTTGATGTGTTGGATAAACACCATCGCAAGGTGCATGAGCTGGCCGCGCAGATTCATCTGCTTTACACTGAAGGCAAGGGTGCCGAGGCAGTGCGGGGCATGCAGGCTTTGCGTGAGGCAAGTCAGGAGCTAGTGGCTGATTTGAAGCGCCTGATGTCTAAAGGCAATTGATTTTTTCATGACCAAAAGGAGTTCTTATGTTGAATGACAACCGCCAGCGTTATGGTGCCGTATCGAGGTTCTTTCACTGGGTGATGGCCATCCTGATATTCGAGCAGTTTTTCAAGCTCGGCGATCGCATCAATGAAGGCGAGCACTGGCTGGGCGACACCTTCGGCCCGCTGCATGGCTCGATTGGTCTGCTGCTATTGATGCTGGTGGTGCTGCGCATACTTTGGGCCGTATCGCAACGGGCGCAACGGCCGGTCAACGAAGGCATCGAACATGTGGTGTCCAAGGCCACGCACGGCCTCATGTATCTCTGCGTGCTGGTGCTGCCTTTTCTCGGCATGCTCTACGTCTACGGCAAGGGCTATCCGGTCAAGTTCTTCGGACTGGAAGTGATCGCCAAGCCTGCCGGCGAGACCGAATGGGCGATTAGTGTCGGCGGACTGCACTCGCCGATCGCCATCCTGCTGGTGCTGTTGGTGCTGGCGCACATCGCCGGTGCAATCTACCACCGCGTGGTCAAGAAGGACGACGTGCTGCAACGCATGCTCTGATTTTCACGCAGCGAGCCGGGGCGGCTGACCGGTAGCCCCGGCTTGTCTGCATGGAACATTCTGCTCATTCTTATTCTTTTCGGCATGAACGACCTTTGCACGCCATGCATCATGACCTGTCGTCAGAACGGTTGCCGGATAATCGGGACGGCGGCAATGTATCCTGCAGTTTCATGCAGGCGCAGGTCTTGCAATGACCGGGAGCGTGTCCTGATGCATAGACTGGAACCGACATGAGATTTGCAGGCTGGATTTTTTTTGCCGTGACTGTCCTGGCTGCAGCTGTCTGGTTGCATGGCGAAGACAAGCAAACCAATATCACGAAGTTCACCGGGGTAGCGTCCGCTTGTCGTATTTCGGGTTATGCGCACGAGATCGAATGCGGAACCCTGGAGTTGGCCAACGAGAACAAGGATTTTTCGCCGGCGATCGACGGTCTGCGCTGGTACAGAATCCCGGCGCGCACGCGCTATGGCCTGCCGGATCCCGTTATCTGGATTTCCGGCTTCGGAAACGATACGGTCGAACGCGCGCCCGTCATGGCCGCCACCTTGAAGCGCTTGCTGAATAGCCGGGACTTGATCTGGATGGAGCCGCGAGGCACGCCGCCAGCGGCCGATCTCGCCTGCATTCCGGCCGGTATCAAAACGCTACAGGCACTCCTGGAACCGCTGGCGGATGCCGCTGTAGTGAAGCGATGCCGTGATGCCATGCGATCATGGGCGGGCACTGCAGTGCCGCCTGCCAGACAGCATGCGATGGATCTGGAACGGCTGCGAATCGCGTTGGGCATCTCCCGGGTCAATGTGCTGGCCGAAGATAACGGCGCCGAGGTTGCAATGGAATGGGCGGTCATCGCGCCGGCGGCCATCCGGACCGTGGCGCTGGATAGTCCGGTTCTGACTGATGTTTCCACGCCTGAGCAGCGTGCTTTGCGCATGGCCTCCGCATTACGTCAGGCCTTAGCGTCCTGTCGGCAGTCTGAGGCATGCCGGAGCGCTTATCCTGATCCGCTTGCCGACCTGCAGCATGTGCGCGCCGGCCTGCCGCGAACGGTCACCATCCCCCATCCGCAAACCGGGGAGTCGGAATCGGTTCGAGTGACCGATGAGATACTGGCCGGTATGGTTGCGAGAATTCTGCGTCACCCACCCAGAGCCGGCATGCTGCCTGCCGTCCTGCAGGCGACCGCCGATGGAGACTGGAGGCCGCTGTTCGGGCTGCTCGCTGCTACATGGTCGGGGCCGGACCAGACATTCCATTGGGAGCCGTGGCTGGCGGCAACCTGCAGCAACGATCAGCCTCAGGGCGGTTCGCCTGAAGATGAAGTCGCTGCCTGGTTCCAAACGTCCGAGCGGCAGCAATATCAGCGCCTGTGCGATGGTCAACTGGCACCGCCCGAACCCAAGGATAGTCCACCTGCCGGCCAGTACCCGTTGCTGGTGTTGCAGGGCGGGGCTGATCCGGTTGCCAGCGAGGCGCCATCAAATGCGTTGGTGGTGGAGGCGCCGGGCGGCGGTCATGGCATGCTGGCGTACGGCTGCGCGGCGGATATCGTCTATCGTTTTGTTCAGTTCGCGGCAATGCCTGCGGGCAGCGAACTGGGTGCGGCATGTCTCGAGCAAGTGCCGTATCCTGTGCCGTTCGTCGAGAGAAAGCGTTCGCAATGATCACGGTTCAGGCTTTGAGCAAAACCTATCCGGGTAGCGGAAATCGCACTGGAGAGGTGGTTGCCTTGCGCGAGGTCAGTTTCTCCGCGCCTGACGGGCAGGTGACGGCGCTACTCGGACCCAATGGCGCCGGCAAAACCACGGCCTTGCGCATCATCGCCGGTCTGGAACGTCAGAACGGTGGCAAGGTGGAGATATCGGCGAGCTCAGCTACGGCCCGGCAATCGAATTTTGGCATGTTCACCGAGGCCTGCGGCTTGTATGGCAGGCTGACCGGCTACGAGAACATTGCCTATTACGGCAGGTTGCACGGGCTATCCTCTTCTCAACTGCAGGCGCGCATGCAGTGGCTGTCCGACGCCCTGGGGCTGGATGGACTCTTGCAGCGGCGCGCAGAGCAGTACAGCCAGGGCGAGCGCATGCGCGTCGCACTTGCCCGCGCGATCGTGCATGCGCCGCATCACATCATTCTCGATGAGCCCACCAACGGGCTCGATCTCGCTTCCGTGCGGAGGCTGCGTCAGATGCTGCGATTTTTGGCCAGCCCGGCCGGTGGCGGACATTGCGTGCTGATCTCGAGCCATGTGATGGGCGAGGTGGAGAAGCTGGCGGATTCGGTCATCATCCTCGCCGGCGGTATGGTCAGGGCGGTCGGCTCGGTACAGGAGATCGTGAGCCTTACCCAGAGCCGCGATCTGGAAGATGCCTTTTTCAGCTTGGCTTTCGGGGATGCGGCATGAGGGCGCTATTTCATATTGTGGGTGTCGTTTTCTTCAAGGAGCTTGCGGATATCCTGCGAGACCGGCGCGCCCTGTTGACGGTCGGCCTCGTGTCCATTCTTTCCGGTCCGGTGTTGCTGCTGATGCTGGCGAGCATGCTGGCCCGGTTCGAGGCGCACGCCGAGCGCCGCATCATGCTGGTGGAAGGCATGGAGCACGCACCGACATTGCAGAACTATCTTGAACGCGAAACGATACGGCTGGAACTGCCGCCGTCAGGGTATATCGAGGACCTGAAGCTGGGGCGCTTACCGGACCCTGTGGTCGTCGTGCCGGCGGATTTTGAGCAGACTCTCGCTGCCGGAGGCGTTCCAAGGCTGGTGATACTGACCGATTCCACCAATGGGCGGGCCGATGCCGGGGTCGCGCGGGTGCATCGCTGGTTGTCCGGATTCTCCAGCCAGTCGGGTGGCATGCAATTGGCCATGCGCGGGGTGAGTATGAGCGGTCTGACCGGCATCGACGTCGACCGGCACGATCTGGCTAGCCCGTCCGCGCAGGCGATACGGGTGTTCGGCATGCTGCCGTTCTTTTTTGTGCTGGCGGCACTGTATGGCGTGTGGGGCGCATCGCTGGATACTACGGTCGGTGAGCGCGAGCGCGGCACGCTGCAACCGCTGCTGCTGACGCCGGCCGGCGGACATTCGCTGCTGCTGGGCAAATGGCTGGCCGTCAGTCTGACCGGCGGGCTGGTGGCCGGACTGGCCGTGCTTAGCTTCGTACCGGCGCAATCGCTGATGCAGGGGGAAACCTTGCGTGCCATGATGACTTTCGGCTGGAATGAGGTTCTGATCAGTCTGTTGCTGCTGTTGCCGTTGACCGGCCTGATCGCGGCCTTGATGATGCTGGCCGGGGCAAGGTCGCGCAGCCTGCGGCAAGCGCAGGCAAGTGCGACGGTCGTCATGCTGCTGGTGACCATGATCCCGCTGGCGCTGAAAGTCGGCGGCGGGGGTGTTGTGGACTGGTATCTGTATGTCCCCGTGGTGGCCCAGCACACGGTCTGGCTCGCCATGTTTGCTGGCGACTATATTCCTTTTACGCGCTTGTTGTTGCCGGCGTTGATCTGTTTGCTGCTGGCGCTTCCGCTGCTCCTGCTCTCCAGCCTGCTGTTGCGGCGCAGGTTCTGAGTACTGCGCGGTTGCGGTTTTGCAAGTCAGCGCTTAGTTGCGGAAGTTTCGTTCGCATGCCGTTCCGGAAACATTTCGGTCAGCAGTTCCCCGGCCTTTTCCAGCATGAAATAGCGGAAAGCCTCCGCCGCCTGTGACAGGTTGCGCTTGGACAGGGCGACCACGTGCCAGGTGCGGATGATGGGCGTGTCCTGCACGTCCAGTACCGTGAGCTGTTCGTTCTCGAGTTCCAGTCCGATGGTGTGCAGCGAGACGAAGGAGATGCCGAGATTGCTCATCACGGCCTGCTTGATGCTCTCGTTGCTGGACATTTCCATGGTGATGATGGGCGATGCTTCGTGTTCGGCCAGAAAGGTTTCCATGATATAGCGCGTGCCGGAGCCGTGTTCGCGCGTGATGAGTTCGAACTGGTTGAGCGACTTCGGCGTGATGTTCTGCCTGCCGGCCAGCGGATGTTGCGGGCTGGCGATGAAGGCATGCGGGTGGTCGGCGAAAGCCTCGACACGCGTGTCGATCTCGCGCGGCGGCCGCCCCATGATGGCGACGTCGATCTCGCCTTCGCGCAACAGTTCCACCAGTTGCTGGCGGTTTCTGACGTCGAGCCGGATCTGTACCTTGGGATATTCCCGCTTGAACTGTGCCAGTACCCTGGGCACGAAGTACTTGGCCGTGCTGACCAGGCCGATCTTCAGCACTTTCGCGTCCTGTCCGCGCAGCCGTTCCATGGTGTCGTCCGCTTCCTTCAGGGTGCTGATCAGGCGTCTGGCGTAGAGCAGGAAATACTCGCCGGCCGAAGTCAGTTCAACCCGCCGGCCTTCGCGCAGGAACAGGCTGACCCCGATGTCCTCCTCCAATTCCTTGATCTGCAGCGACACCGCCGGCGCGGTGATGTGCAGCTCCTCTGCTGCCTTGCTAAAGTTCATGTGCTTGACCGCGCAGATGAAGATGCGGACCTGTCGTAGCGTAAGATTTTTCATAATGAAAACTTAATCGAACGTAAATTAATCGTTAATTTACCTTAATTAGTCCCGGGTTTAAAGTGTGTCATCGCAGTCGCTTCTGCACTGCGGCAGTCGACACCAGACGGAGATTTGAGATGAGCAATCAGAGCGAAGGCAGGATCACCGATATCAAGGAGCGCTACAAGGGCGGCGTCCTGAAGTACAAGCAGATGGGCTACTGGCGCCCGGATTATGAGCCGAAGGAGACTGACTTCATCTGCGTCTTCCGCATCACGCCACAGGAAGGTGTTGATCCTGAGGAGGCTGCGGCTGCGGTGGCGGGGGAATCCTCGACCGCGACCTGGACCGTGGTCTGGACCGACATGCTGACCGCGCACGAGGATTATCAGGGCAAGGCCTACCGGCTCGATGCCGTGCCCGGCACCGGCGAGGGCACCGACAGGGAGGCGCAGTATTTTGCCTATATCGCCTACGACCTCATCCTGTTCGAGGAAGGCTCGATCGCCAACGTCACCGCTTCGCTGATCGGCAACGTGTTCAGCTTCAAGCCGCTGAAAGCGGCACGGCTGGAGGACATCCGCATCCCGGTCGCCTACGTCAAGACTTTCAAGGGGCCGCCGACCGGCATCGTCGTCGAGCGCGAGCGGCTGGATAAATACGGCCGCCCCTTGCTGGGCGCGACCATGAAGCCCAAGCTCGGGCTTTCCGGCAAGAACTACGGGCGCGTGGTGTATGAAGGCCTGACCGGCGGGCTCGATTTCACCAAGGACGATGAGAACATCAACAGCCAGCCGTTCATGCACTGGCGCGACCGTTTCCTGTTCTGCATGGAGGCGGTGAACCGCGCGCAGGCGAGTTCGGGCGAGATCAAGGGGCATTACCTGAACATCACGGCGGCGACCATGGAAGACATGTATGAGCGCGCCGAATTCGCCAGGGAACTGGGGTCCAACATCATCATGATCGACCTCGTCATCGGTTGGACGGCGATTCAGTCCATCAGCAACTGGGCGCGCAGGAACGACATGATTCTGCACATGCACCGCGCCGGCCACGGTACCTATACGCGGCAGAAGAACCACGGCGTTTCGTTTCGCGTCATTGCCAAGTGGCTGCGCCTGGCTGGCGTCGACCACTTGCACGCGGGCACCGCAGTCGGCAAGCTTGAAGGCGACCCGATGACGGTGCAGGGCTATTACAACGTCTGTCGCGATAGCGTCACGCGGCAGGATCTTGCGCGCGGGATTTTCTTCGACCAGGATTGGGCCGACCTGCGCAAGGTGATGCCGGTGGCGTCCGGCGGCATCCATGCGGGGCAGATGCATCAGCTATTACACCTGTTCGGCGACGATGTGGTGCTACAGTTCGGCGGCGGTACTATTGGACACCCTGGAGGTATCCAGGCAGGCGCCACGGCCAACCGGGTCGGCATCGAAGCCATGGTGAAGGCGCGCAACGAAGGGCGCGATATCCTCAGCGAGGGGCCGGACATCCTGCGTCAGGCGGCGCAGTGGTGCAAACCGCTGGCACAGGCGCTGGAGACATGGAAGGACGTCAGCTTCAATTACACATCGACCGATACGCCGGATTTCGTCGCCACGGCGACGGCTTCGAGCTGATTGAAAGGGAGCAGCATCATGCACATCACGCAGGGACAATTTTCCTTTTTGCCGCCGCTGACCGATGACGAGATCCGCGCTCAGGTCGACTATGCCATCGCCAACGGCTGGGCGGTGGCCATCGAGTGGACGGCCGACCCTCATCCACGCAATGTCTACTGGCACATGTGGGGCGCTCCCATGTTCGGCATCCGTGACGGAGCCGCCGTGCTGTTCGAGTTGCAGGCCTGCCGCAAGGCCTGTCCCAACACCTATATCAAGATCAACGCCTTCGACAATACGCGCGGGGTCGAGTCGACGGTCATGAGTTTCATCGTCAACCGGCCGGCGGCGGAGCCGGGTTACGGCCTCGTCCGTCAGGAAGGCGCCGGCCGCATCATCCGCTACACGACGCGGCCCTATGTCACGGAAAGGCCGGGCGGATACAGCAATGACTAGCGTCGACCTGCAGCAGATTCTGGCGGAGGCCAACATCGGCGAGGTGCTGGACCAACTGGATTGCGATCTGGTCGGCCTCGCGCCGGTCAAGCAACGCATCCGCGAGATCGCCGCCTTTCTGGTGGTGTCACGCGCGCGGCAACAGCTCGGCCTCGAATCGGCTTCGCCCAGTCTGCACATGTGTTTCACCGGCAACCCGGGCACCGGCAAGACCACGGTGGCCCTGCGCATGGCGCAGATCCTGCACCGGCTTGGCTACGTGCGCAAAGGTCATGTCGTCAGCGTGACGCGCGACGATCTGGTCGGCCAGTACATCGGCCATACCGCGCCGAAGACGCGCGAGGTGCTGAAAAGGGCGATGGGCGGCGTGCTTTTCATCGACGAGGCGTACTATCTGTATCGTCCGGAGAACGAGCGCGACTACGGGCAGGAGGCGATCGAGATCCTGCTGCAGGTGATGGAGAACAACCGCGATGACCTGGTCGTCATCCTGGCGGGCTACAAGGACAGGATGGCGCAGTTCTTCCAGTCCAACCCCGGCATGTCGTCGAGGATTGCGCACCATATCGATTTTCCCGATTATAGTCAGGAAGAGTTGATGGCGATCGCCGGCAAGATGGTGGCGGACATGCATTACCGCTTCGACCCGGGTGCGGCGAACGCCATGACGGAATATATCGCTCGCCGCCGGCAGCAGCCGCATTTCGCCAATGCGCGCTCGATCAGGAATGCGCTCGACCGGGTGCGGCTGCGTCATGCCGGACGCGTGTTCGCGCAGGCAGAGGCCGGCCGGCAGTCGACGGCAGATGATTTGTCGACCATCACGGAAGCCGACATCCGCGCATCCCGGGTGTTCGACATTAGTACACAGGCGGCGGCGTCCGGGGATGCTAGCCAACGCAAGCAGACGGCAACCGAGTGAAGCGGATGAACATGGAACGAAGCGGACTAAAGGAATTTCTCAGCGACCCGGCCCAGGGCTTGCCGGCAGATAGCGCGCTGGCGGCGCTGCTGCTGAACATCGCCGATACGGTGCGGCAACTGTCGCAGGCGATCGCGCAGGGTGCGATCGCCGGCCTCACGGCCAAGCTCGACAGCCGCAATGTGCAGGGTGAAACCCAGATGAAGCTCGATCTCATGAGCAACGCGCTGTTCATCGAGCGGCTGCAAGCGAGTGGTCTGGTGCACGGACTGGCGTCGGAGGAAATGGACGAGCCGGTGCTGCTGGCTGATCGGCCCGGCGAGCAACCGTTCTTGGTCATCTTCGATCCGCTCGACGGTTCTTCCAACGTGCCGGTCAATGTCTCCATTGGTTCGATTTTTTCGGTGCTGCCGGCGCCGAGCGATCATCTGGCCACGGATGCCGATTACCTGCAAGCCGGCAGCCGGCAGCTGGCTGCCGGCTATGCGCTGTATGGGCCGGCGACGATGTTGGTACTCACTGTCGGCAAGGGCACGCACGGTTTCACGCTGGACCCGCTGCGGCAGGAGTTCGTGTTGACCCACCCTGCGCTCGGCATCGCGGCAGACACGGCGGAGTTCGCCATCAATGCCAGCAACGAGCGATTCTGGGAGCCGCCGGTGCGACGTTACATCCACGAATGCCGCGCCGGCAGTTCGGACGTTCGCAGCCGCGATTTCAACATGCGCTGGGTCGCCAGCATGGTGGCCGACCTGCATCGTATTCTGGTGCGCGGCGGTATCTATCTTTACCCCAAGGACAACAAGGACCACACCAAGGCCGGTCGCCTGCGCCTGATGTACGAGGCGAATCCTATGGCCATGCTGGTGGAACAGGCGGGCGGGCGGGCCTCGACGGGGCGCCAGCGCATCCTCGAGATCGCGCCGGCCGACGTGCACCAGCGCGTGCCGGTCATCATGGGAGCGAGCCAGGAGGTGGAGCGGCTCGAGCGTTATCACGCCGATTACGACAGCGGCAAGGATGAGGGCGGCAAGTCGCCGTTCTTCAGCGACCGTTCTTTTTACATGTAGCGCGAGGAGGGCTGACCATGTCAAAAGCATATCCGGTGATCGCCATTACCGGTTCATCCGGCGCCGGCACGACGACGGTGATGAACAGCTTTCATCACATCTTCCGCCGCGACGGTATCCGCGCGCAGGTGATCGAGGGCGACTCCATGCACCGCTACGAGCGCAAGGCGATGGACGCCGAACTGCAAAAATACAGCAAGATACCCGGCAGTCATTTCAGCCATTTCAGTCCGTCGGCCAACCTGCTGCCGGAACTGGCCGAGACCTTCCGCCAGTTCGGCGAGACCGGTCGCTGCAAAGTGCGCAAGTACATCCACACCGACGAGGAGGGCGTGCCCTACGGCCAGCCCGCCGGCACGCTGACGCCGTGGCGCGATAGCGATCCGGAAGCCGATGTGCTGTTCTATGAGGGGCTGCACGGCGGCTATGTCGGGCCCGAGGCCGATGTGGCGCAGCACGTCGACCTGCTGGTCGGCGTCGTGCCCATCATCAATCTGGAATGGATCCAGAAGATGCATCGCGACCAGAAGATACGCGGCTATTCGCAGGAGGCCGTGATCGATACCATCCTGCGCCGCATGCCGGATTACATACACCACATCTGCCCGCAGTTCTCGCGCACACACGTCAATTTCCAGCGGGTGCCGACGGTGGATACTTCCAATCCCTTCATCGCCAAGGATATCCCCAGCCCGGACGAGAGCATGGTGGTCATTCGCTTCGCCAATCCGCGCGGCATCGACTTTCCTTATCTGCTCAACATGCTGCACGGCTCGATGATGACGCGGCCGAACTCGCTGGTCATTCCCGGCGGCAAGATGGGGCTGGCCATGCAGCTGATCTTCACGCCCATGATCCAGCGTCTGATGCAAATGAGGCCGGGATGATACGGCTGGTCATGTACGATCTGGACGGCACCTTGCTGGACACCGCCGGCGAGATCGCCGCGGCGGTCAATCTGGCGCTGGCAGAATTCGGCGGTACGGCGGTGGACGAGGCGCGCGTGCGGACCTGGATCGGTCATGGCGCCGCGCGGCTGATCGAGGAAGCCTGGCGCGCGTCGGCAACGCCGGAAACGCTGGCACCGATAGCACCGCTGGAAGAGGTGCGGGCCGGCTTCATGCGGCATTACCGCAATACGGTGGCGACCAGCAGCCGACCTTACCCGCATGTGCTGGAGACGCTGCGCCGGGTACGGGCGCTGGGCGTCAAGCAGGCCATCATCACCAACAAGGATGCGCACTTTACCGCGCGCGTGCTGCAGCAACACGGCATGAGCGGGTTGTTCGATCTGGTCGTCAGCGGTGACAGCCTGCCGGTGCGCAAGCCCGATCCCGGCGTCGTGCGCCACTGCCTGCAAACGCTGCAGGAGACGCCGCAACACAGCCTGTATGTCGGCGACTCGGATGTCGATGTGGCAACCGCCCGCGGCGCCGGTGTCACCTGCTGGCTGGTGCCCTATGGTTACAACGGCGGGCGCGATGTCGCGCAGTCGGGAGCGGACAGATTGATCGACGACCTGCGCGCGGTCTATGTTCATCTGCAAGACAATATCGAATGTGAGGTTTGACCATGGCTTTGATTTCCCTGCGCCAATTGCTGGATCACGCGGCAGAACATCAGTATGGCCTGCCGGCCTTTAACGTCAACAATATGGAACAGATACAAGCCATCATGCAGGCGGCCGAGGAAGTGGACAGCCCGGTTATCATGCAGGCTTCGGCCGGCGCCCGTGCCTATGCCGGCGAGACCTATCTGCGCAAGCTGGTGGAGGCAGCGGTCGAGCGCTACCCCTATATCCCGATCTGCATGCATCAGGATCACGGCGCTTCGCTTGAAGTCTGCCAGGTGGCGATACGCAGCGGCTTTTCCAGCGTCATGATGGACGGCAGTCTGGAAAGTGACGCCAAGACCCCGTCCAGTTATGAATACAACGTCAACATCACGCGGCGCGCGGTCGAGTTGGCCCACTGCGTCGGCGTCTCGGTGGAGGGCGAACTGGGCTGCCTGGGCTCGCTGGAAACCGGTCAGGCTGGCGAGGAGGATGGTAGCGGCGCCTCCGGCACGCTGGAACATGCGCAGCTACTGACCGATCCGGACGAAGCGGCGGCCTTCGTTGAAGCGACTCAGGTCGATGCGCTGGCCATCGCCATCGGCACCAGCCACGGCGCCTACAAGTTCAGCCGGCCGCCGACCGGCGATCTGCTGGCGATCGACCGCATACGCGCCATCCATCAGCGCATCCCCAACACGCATCTGGTCATGCACGGTTCCTCCAGCGTCGATCAGGAATGGCTGGAGATGATTCGCGAACATGGTGGCCAGATCAAGGAGACCTATGGCGTGCCGGTGGCCGAGATCGTCGAAGGCATACGCAACGGCGTGCGCAAGGTCAATATCGACACCGACATCCGGCTGGCGATGACGGCCGCCATGCGCAAGAAGATGCACGAAAGTCCGGCCGAGTTCGATCCGCGCGCCTTTCTCAAGGTGGCGACGCAGGCGGCCAGAAGCGTCTGCAAGCAGCGCTTCGAGGCGTTCGGCAGCGCCGGTCAGGCGTCCAGGATCAAGGTCGTGCCGCTCGACGCGATGGCAGCGCGCTACGCCAGCGGCGAACTGGATGCGTTGGTGCGCCGGAAAACGGCATAGGCTGGTGTCGTGAGAAAGCCTCTGGTCATCGGCAACTGGAAGATGCATGGCCGGCTGGCGCAGAACCGGCAACTGCTGACCAGTTTGCTGGACGCGTTGCGTGAGCTGCGCGGAGTCGATATCGCCGTCTGTCTGCCGTTCACTTATCTTTATCAGGCGCAGCAGCTCCTGAGCGGCAGCAATATCCGCTGGGGGGCGCAGAACGTCAGCCAGTTCGGCGAGGGAGCCTTTACCGGCTCCATCTCCGCTGGCATGGTGGCGGATTTCGACTGTGCTTATGCCATCATCGGTCATTCCGAACGGCGTGCGCTCAGCCATGAAAGTGACCTCAGTGCCGCCAACCGCTTCCGTCAGACCCTGCAGGCCGGCGTCACTCCGGTCTTCTGCGTCGGCGAAACCTATGCCGAACGCGAAGCCGGCCATGCGGACCAGGTCGTCAGCAAACAGATGCACGCCGTGCTCGACGGTCTGTCTACAGAAAACCTGCAGCAGGCGGCCGCGCTCGATGCCGTGTTCGCCTATGAGCCGGTCTGGGCCATCGGCACCGGCAGGAACGCCACACCGCAGCAGGCGCAGCGGATGCATGCCCTGATGCGCGGGCTGATCGCCGAGCGGCATGCCGCTCTTGCCGGGCGGACGCGCATCCTCTACGGCGGCAGTGTAACGCCGGCCAATGCGGCGGAGATCTTCGACATGCCGGATATCGACGGCGGCCTGATCGGCCGCTGTTCGCTCGACGCGAAGGCTTTCCGCCAGATCTGTCAGGCTGCGGCTTCCAGTGTTGCAGTCGACAGGCTAGCGACCTAGAGCATCGCTACCGATAGCGCGGCGGCATTTCAGGGCGCCGGCTTGAAGACATAGAACAGGTTGGGTTCGCTGACGATGTAGACGCGCTTGTCCGGCCCGATGGCGATGCCTTCGGCCTGTGGCACGCTTTTCTGCAAGCCGTGAAATCCCTGCCAGAGCGCGAGCGCGCCGACGGCGTTGCCTTCGAAATCGTACTCGGCCGCCATGCGCGATTCGTCGCTGAGCAGCACCAGATGTCCGCTCGCATCGTGATAGGTGATGGACGAGAAATCGCGCAGCTTGATATTGCTGAACTTGTCCGGTGTGATTTTCGACACGTTCAGATTCTGCTGCTGTCCGCCGTCGACGAACCCGGTGACTTCGAAGATGCTCAGCGGGTTGCGTTCCTTGACCACCAGCAGGCGCCGGTTGATGTCGTCCCACGACACTCCCTCAAAATCCTTGTTGCTGCCGTTCGCGGTGATGCCGAGGCTCAGCTGTGGCGCATCGGCGGCGTCGAGAACATCGATCTCGTTGCCGATCTCGAGCAGCAACAGCTTCTGGTCGGATTCGTCGGCAACCACGTAGCGATTGCCTTCGACATGGGTGATGCCTTCCATGTCCTTGACGCCGCGCACCTCGATCTTGCGCAACAGCTTGCCTTCGAGGTCGATCTCGACGATCAGCGGATGGCCGTTCAGCACCGAGAACAGCGTGTTGGTTTCGATGTTGTAGGTCAGTCCGGAGAGGTCGTCATCGATGCCGGCGATCTCTTTCGCTTCGATGTCGACGCGGTATTTTTCAAGATTCAGTGTCGATCCCTCATAGCGTTGATGCAGGACGAAGGTGTTGATCAGATGCCGTAGCAGAGCGTCGGCCTTGTAGCTGTAGACCATCGCCAGCAGGCCGAGCGGCAGGCTGATGATGAGCGCAAGGATGGCCCAGCGGCGGTAGGGGTGTCGGTTGCCATGCAGGCTGGATTTGGTTTTCATCGCGGTCGTTTGTCAGAGATTGAAAAGAGGGGCCGTGCAGCCCCTGTCGGGCTATCGATTCGGAATCGGCGGTTTAGAACCAGTCGCCCTTGACCTTGCGTACTTCGCCGGTCTTGGCGTCGATGTCGACATCCCACTCCTTGCCGTTGGCGTCGATGATCTCGAACTCGTAATCCCAGCCTTGCGGCCACTTGCGATCGTCCAGTTCGACCTCGATCACGGTACCCGGTTTCGCCTCCAGCGCCTTGGCGGTCGCGGCTTCCAGTGAAATGAGACCGACGGCTTCGGCGATGGTGCGCATCTTGGCCGGGTTCTCGGTGCCGGCGATTGCCGGGGCCGCCATGCAAAGGGCAAAGCCCGAAACAATGAGCATTTGATTGAATTTGTTCATGGTGGTTCTCCTGAAGATTGACTAAACGCTTTGCAGTCTAATCGTTCAAGCTTAACCAAAACTGAACGGCCGTCATGGTCGTTGGCGATGCTGGGTGGTTGCCGGCAGCTAGCCAGCTGTCTTCAGAACGTCACAAACGCGCCTTAGAATTGCTTCGTGGCAAAAGTGAATCATTTCAACAAAAGTGAGTCACACGAGCGCTGAATCATCGTTCAGCTGATTGATTTAAGAATCCCAAAAGGAGCTTTGGAAATGGCACTGCAAGTACAACCCCGTATCGAATCCCCTCTCCCTTATCCCCAGGCCGACCTGCAGAAATTGACCGAGCAGTTGGCGCAGAAGAGTCAGCAGGACGCAGAATCCGAACTGCTTCACGAGCGCGAAGAGTTCGTCAAACATATCGAAGCGTTTTGCGATTGCGTCTGATGCAGCGCCGCAGTTGAGCGGTAGTGCCCAGACGGCTGTCTGACGAAAGTCGTTCACAAGTCCTTGCGGCTGCAAGATAATGGCAGGCTTATTTGATTCTGCCCGAGACGAGCTGCATGAGCACCCTTGCCAACCTGATCGGCTTCGTAGCCGCTATCCTCACCACCATCGCTTTTGTCCCGCAGGTCATCAAGGTCTTTCGTACCCGATCGACCCGCGATGTGTCGATCGGCATGTACGCGTTGTTCACGACCGGCGTCGCCATGTGGTTCTGCTACGGCGTCATGATAGGTTCATGGCCGGTGATGGCGGCCAATGCCGTAACGCTGGTGCTGGCCGGTCTGGTGCTGGTCATGAAGATCCGGATCGATGGCTGGCGCTGACCGGTGGACAGGTAAGCGGCGGCAAAATCAGGCCTGACTACCGGCGACCTCGTCCGATTTGGTGGTGGCGAACCCCTGCTGCTGGCTGGCCTGAAGCCGGTTCGCCATTTCTTTCAGGAAGTTCAGCGCGACCTTGGGATCGTCCATCATCAGCGTCTCGATATTGGTCGAGCTGATGGCGATCAGTTTGGCATCATTGGAGGCAACGATGGCGTCGGCGAATCTCGGCGTATCGGTCAGGAACGCCATCTCGCCGAAGTAATCGCCTTTTTCCATTTCGCGCAGCAGTTTGCCGTTGGCCACCAGTTTGACGTGGCCGGCGACGACGTAATAGATATCGTGCCCTTCGTCTCCTTGCCTGAACACATATTCCCCTTGCTTCAGATGCACGCCGTAGCGTTTCATCAGTTCGCGCAGATAGTAGCGGCTGTCCGCCGGCATGTTGCCGAACAGGCCGCGCAGCAACAGTATTTCTTTTTTGCGCAGGATGCTGATCAGTTCGGTGCCGATCATGAAGACGGCGAAGGTGTAATAGAGCCAGGCGATGGAGATGAACAGGTTTTTCATGCCGCCGAACATGCTGCCGTATGACTGGTTGATTGACATGAAGAGGGCGAACGCCGGCCGCATGGCCACCCACAGTACGGTGATGAGCACGGAACCGACGAGGATGTGTGCCAGCCGGGTTCTGGCCGGAAAGAAGATGCGATAGAAGCCGGCGATGCACAGGGTGGTGATGGCGAAGGAACCCAGCATGTCGATCATCTGGGTGTAGCTGGCGGATGGCTTGATGAAGTCGACGATCTTTTCCAGTACCAGCCCGCTGAAGGTGAACAGGAAGAAGATCAGGAGGATGCCGAGCACGGCTGCCGAATCCTTGATCTTTTTCTGGATGTAGGAAGGCGACTCGATCATCGACGCCATGGTGAAGAAGGCGGAACGCAGGGCGCCGGCCAGTGGCGTCACGACCCAGAACAGGGCGAGCAGACCGAACGCTCCCCAGACGGCTTTCTGTTGCGAGGCGTTGTAGACCTCGACCATGATCAGGTTGCTGAGTTTCGGCACCAGATTGCTGGTCAGGATCGCCAGTTTGACGATGGCATAATCCGAGGTGAAGATCAGTTGGCTCAGCACGAAGAACATCAATAGCGCCATCGGTATCAGTGCCAGCATGGCATAGAACGACAGTGAGGCCGACATGCTGAGGCCGTTGTGCAACTTGAAGGCGTTCAGCGTCTCGTGCAGCACGAACAGCGGCGTGCTGTAGCGATGGCGTGCGTAGACCTCGCGCGGCTTGGCGATGGCCGGATGACTGCCCAATTTCCTTACGCGCTGGAATCTTGTTTTCACGTCAGTAATTCAACCCTTTGTATCGTTCGGTCGCCGCCAGCAGGGCGGCACAAGTGCCGGCTTCCATCGCCGAGTGACCGGCATCCGCGATCATGTGGAATTCGGCATGCGGCATGGCCTGGTATAGCTGCCAGGCAGTCAGCGGCGGACACACCATATCATAGCGCCCTTGCACGATGACAGTCGGAATCCGGTCCAGCTTCTTCGCCTCGGTCAGCAAGTCGCGCTGGCTGACGAAACAGCCGTGCTTTATATAGTGTATCTGTACGCGTGCTCTGGCGACCTGCACTTCGTCCGGTACCGGCGTGTCGCTACCGTTTTCCGGCAACAGTCGCATGATGCTGCTTTCGTAGTCGTTCCAGCGGGTGGCGGCATGCGCACTGACCGCCAGGTCGGCGGAGAAGATGCGGCTGGCATAGGCTTCCAGCGGATTATCTCGCTCGGCCTGCGGCAGATAGTCAAGCAGTGCGGACCAGGCTTCCGGAAAGAATTGCGCGCTCTGGCCGAGGAACCAGTCCAGTTCGCTCTGGCGACTGAGGAAGATGCCGCGCAGGATCAGGCCGGTGACGACGTCCGGGTGGGCAATGGCGTAGGTCAGCCCCAGCGTGCTGCCCCAAGAGCCGCCGAACACCAGCCAGCGCTCTATATCGAGATGCCGCCGCAGTTGTTCGATGTCGGCGATCAGATGGTCGGTGGTGTTGTCGCGCGTTTCGCCGAGTGGTGTGCTGCGCCCGCAGCCGCGTTGATCCAGCAGGATAATGCGATAGTGCGCGGGATCGAAGAAGCGGCGCTGGTTCGGATTGCAGCCGCTACCCGGCCCGCCGTGCAGGAAAACCACCGGTCGTCCAGTGGGATTCCCACACTGCTCGAAATACACGGCATGGTCGGATCCGGGGATTCTCAGCCAGTCCGAGTGATAGGGCGTGATTTCAGGATACAAATTGTAAGGGACTTTCTGTGGCATGGTTGCGATGCGCTTTCGTATTGATTATTAATGACTATTTAACAGATCATATCATTGCGAGAATGGCAGTGCTGCGGTGTTTTTTGGGTATCAATGTTAATTTGTTAACAAATTGTAAACAGAGTATTGCAAATCGTTTTGGAAAGTTCTAATATGCGTTTCACTGCATGAAAATGCAGCCCCAGCTCCTCTGTTGAATATGCCTCATTCGGTGGAATTCGAAAATGGCAATCGGCAGAAAAAGCTGACTTAAACCCTAGTATCAATCACTATGGAGATCCAAAAAATGGAGATGAGCAAACTCAAGCTGGCGATCGGTCTGGCTTTCGGTGCTTCCCTGGCTATGCCTATGGTCGCATCTGCAGCAGCTGACCAAGAAGCCGCAATGAAGGACAAGAACAACTGGGTGCACCCACGTGGTCAGCACAACAACCAAGGCTACAGCCAGTTGAATCAAATCAACAAGGGCAACGTCAAGAACCTGAAGGCTGCCTGGCAGTTCGCGACCGGCGTGAACCGCGGTCACGAAGGCTCCCCGGTGGTGATTGGCAACATG
>QXGG01023423.1_pt1 | contig 18939 bp, 17 predicted proteins | sample 1982491 | NCBI WGS metagenome assembly QXGG01 (sample SAMN09924614, study PRJNA488089) | Wastewater metagenome, whole genome shotgun sequencing project. | isolation source: South African research farm wastewater | place: South Africa: Irene, Agricultural Research Council, Animal Production... | reverse complement strand
GTCACATGCGCGTAGCCGGCGAGCGCCATCTGCGCCTTGAACTGCTCGACGTCGAGCTTCTCGCCCTGCTTGAGGAAGAAGGTGTAGGCGGCGAGAAAGCCCGGCGGCGCCAGGCGATACAGCGCGGTGGAGGCGGGTACCAGCACGATGTCGGTCTCGCCGCGGCTGATCGCGTAGAGCGTGGACAGGCGCTCGGAGATCAGGTCCTGATGGGGCGAGAAGCTGTCGTAGGGCAGGGTCTCCCAGTCGGGCAGCAGGTGCGCGCGCAGCCCGGGCGCGGCCCAGGCGATCTCGTCCTGCAGGCGCTGGGCGTCGAGCGGGTTGGCGGTGATCACCACCAGCATGCGGCCGCGGCTGGCGAGCTGGGCAATGGCGAGCGCGTCGGCCGAGCCGGCGAGCGGCGCGAGCTCGAGGCGGGCGCCGGGCTTGGGCATCTTCTGCGTGGACAGCCGGGCGAGGAGGGCGTCGAAGGAGAGGGACATCGTGAGTTCGTTTGCGTCGATCGCAGCAAATGGCCGGTCAGGGGGCGATGGCATCGCTTGGGCCACGAGGCGCGACGCGGCGGGCGGTAAAGCGGGGATTATCGTTCATCCGGGCACTGCTGAGCGTCCGGTTTTGAGGGCTGCTTCACAGGCAATGTCGGAACGACACGCGCAAGTGAATCACCGGTTTCACCCGGCTTGATAACGTTGACGTTAACGGCAAGCGCGCCGCACCATTGCTGCTGCCTGCGCACGCAGGCCCCCGCCGCCATTGCCAGAAGGAGCGCCTGAATCCATGAAGACCCCCCAGCAGTCCGCCGTCGATGAAGTGATCACCAGCCGCTATTCCTGCCGCGCCTTTCTGCCCGACCCGGTGCCGCGCGAGACCATCGCCGAGATTCTCGAGGTCGCCGCGCGCGCGCCCTCGGGCACCAACATCCAGCCGTGGAAGGCCTGGGTGCTGACCGGCGAGACCAAGGCCCGCGTCAGCGAGCGCCTGCTTGCGGCCTTCGACGATCCCGAGGAGGCGGCGACGCATTCGGACCCCTGGCAGTACTACCCCAGGCAGTGGCTGTCGCCCTACATCGATCGCCGGCGCAAGGTCGGCATGCAGCTCTATGGCCTGCTCGGCATCCAGAAGGGCGACGCGAAGCGCATGCACGAGCAGTTCGCGCGCAACTACAAGTTCTTCGATGCGCCGGTCGGGCTGATCTTCACCGTGGATCGGGTCATGGAGCAGGGCTCCTGGCTGGACTACGGCATGTTCCTGCAGAACGTCATGCTCGCCGCCAAGGCGCGCGGGCTGGACACCTGCCCGCAGGCGGCGCTGATCCAGTTCCATCGCCTGATCCGTCAGGAGGTTGGGATTCCGGACAACGAGACGCTGATCTGCGGCATGTCGCTCGGCCATGCCGACCCGCACGCCCCGGAGAACGCGCTCAGGACCGAGCGCGCGCCGCTGGAGGAGTGGGTCGCTTTCCGCGATTGAGCGCAGGCGCGCTCAGGCCTGCGCCGTGCCTTGTACCTGCGGCAGGTGCTGGCGCAGCCAGGAGGCCGCGGCACGCGCGATGAGCTGCTCGAGCTCGTGCGCGTCTTCGGTCGCAGGGAGCGTCAGCCAATGGTGCGCGCCTTTCATGAGCGGATAGGCGCGATCGAGGATGGTCGCTTCGGTGGTGCCCGGCGTGACGATCAGGCGCACCGGTGTGCGCACCGCACGCAGCGGCTCGGCGCCGGCGAGGTCGGCGCGCCCGCCGAGACAGGCGATGGCGATGAAGTGCTCCGGCGAGCGCACCGCGGCGCGGATGGCCGCGGCGCAACCGGTATCGCTGGCGACGAGGGCAAGCGGCAGTCCGGCCAGCGGCGGCTGATGCCCTGCCCATTCGGCCGCAGCGAGGATGCGTTCGGTGAGGCGCGGGACGTTGTACGAGGCGTCGGGGTCGCGCTGGGCTTCCTGGCGGGTGAGGAGATCGACCGTCATGGTCGCGAAGCCCGCGGCCTGCAAGGCCTGCTCGACCGGACGCGGCGGCTGCTCGAGCGCAGGATGGCCATGCGAGTGCAGGCACAGCGCCAGCGCGCGGACGTCCGGCGCATGCGCCAGCGTGCCGTCGAGCCAGACGCCGTTGGCGGGAACACTGAGCTGGGTGTGACGCAGTTTCACGAAAGCGATCCGCGGCCGGGTGAATGGCGGTGGATGTTAACCGGAATCCGGCGTGCACCGAAGGCGTCGTTCACCGCCGCACCCACCGCGCCAAAGCGGCCGGCAAGGCGCTCGCCGCAGTGCGGGCAGGCGCCCGCGGCAGTGAGCCGGTAGCTGCGGATCTCGTACCAGTCGCGCACGATCAGCGTCTCGCCGCAGTGCGCGCAATGGGTGGTGTCGCCTTCCGCGTCGTGCACGTTGCCGGTGTAGACGTGCTTGAGCCCGGCGTCGAGCGCGATGCCGCGCGCGCGGCTGAGGGTGGCGGACGGCGTGGGCGGGATGTCGGCCATCTTGAAGTCGGGGTGGAAGGCGCTGAAGTGCAGCGGCACCTCGGGCCCGAGCGCGTCATGCACCCATTTCGACAGCGCGCGCAGTTCGGTGTCGGAGTCGTTGTGGCCCGGGATCAGCAGGGTGGTGAGCTCCACCCACACATCGGTCTCGTGCTGCAGCCACACCAGGGTGTCGAGCACCGGCTGCAGGTGGGCGCCGCACAACTTGACGTAGAAGTCGTCGGTGAAGCCCTTGAGGTCGACGTTGGCCGCGTCCATGCGCGAGAAGAAGTCGCGGCGCGCGCACTCGCTGATGTAGCCGGCGGTTACCGCCACCGTCTTCAGCCCGCGTGCCCGGCAGGCGTCGGCCACGTCCATCGCGTACTCGGCGAAGATCACCGGGTCGTTGTAGGTGAAGGCCACGCTGTGGCAGCCCCAGTGCAACGCGGTGTCGACGATCTCCTGCGGCGAGGCCTGGTCCATCAGCGTGTCCATGTCGCGCGACTTGGAGATGTCCCAGTTCTGGCAGAACTTGCACGCCAGGTTGCAGCCCGCGGTGCCGAACGAGAACACCTTGCTCCCGGGGTAGAAGTGGTTGAGCGGCTTCTTCTCGATCGGGTCGATGCAGAAGCCCGAGCTGCGGCCGTAGGTGGTGAGCAGCATCTCGTCGCCCACGCGCATGCGCACGAAGCAGGCGCCGCGCTGGCCGTCGTGCAGCTTGCACAGGCGCGGACACAGGTCGCACTGGAAGCGACCGTCGTCCAGACGCTGCCAGTAGCGCGCAGGAAAATGGCTGCCGATGTCGTCGGCAGGCGTGGGCTGGGCGTTCATGATGCCTCCGCTTCGGTCTCCTTCCACTTCTGCACCTGGTAGCGCGCGGCCATCAGCCCGGCCACCTCGCGACTGGCCGGCAGGCCGGCCTTGTGCTTGAGTGCGGCGAGGAACTGGTGCGGCTCGGGCAGTTGGTCCCACACCTGCGGCAGGAAGGTGGCGCTGCGGCAGCCGGAAAAGATGATCAGGCCGTCTTCGCCGGGCCGAAGTTGGGCGAGCAGCGCCTCTTCGCCGGCGAAGTCGAGGTATTCCGGTTCGGACAGCAGCGAAACCTCGACCGTGATCGTATCGAGCTCGTCGGCATCGAGCGGGTCAAAGCGGGGGTCTTCCATCGCCGCTGCAACCGCGTTGGCGAGCACGTCGTCGCCGAGCTTGCGTGAGCGCCGCAGGCTGCCGATGCAGCCGCGCAGTTCGCCGTCCTTGGTCAGGGTGACGAAGGTGGCTCCCTTCTCTTGCAGGCGCGGGTCGGCAGGCACGACCGGTGCGGGCCCGCACCCGAGGCGGTGCGTGATGGCCTGGCGGGCGAGGGCGAGCAGGGTGTGGCCGAGATCAGTGTCGGGCATGGCTGGGGGTTTCCGCTTCACAGAAGGCAATGCTGGTGTAGCCGACGACCTGCGCGCGGTCGCCAGCCGTGTCGCCGGAGTTGCGCAGGTCAAGCAGGTGCGCGTGCAGGTGGTGCTTGCGGGCGGCGATCAGCAGACCGTTGATCGGCGTGGCGCCGCAGGCCTGCTCGTGGTCGAGGCCGGCTTGAAGTTCGAGCACTTGTCCCACCGCTGCACGATCGGACCACTGCGCCTCGCGGTAGCTGAGGTAGTGCGACAGGTCGGAGCTGATCAGGATCAGGGTCTCGGGGCCGCCCCAGAGCTGGTCGATTACGCTGGCGACGTCTTCTGCCGGGGCGTCACCGACGAGCAGGGGGACGATCTCGAAGCGCTCGAGGATCACCTGCAGGAAGGGGAGCTGCACCTCGAGGCAGTGCTCGAGGGCATGTGGCCGGTCGTCGACCATGACGTCGTCGCGCGCCTGCAATGCCATCCAGTCGGCGCGCGAGACCGGCACCTCGCCCAGCGGTGTGGCGAACGCCTGCGCCGCGGGCAGAGCCAGGCCGCGAATCGCGACGCGGTGGGTCGGGCCGAGCATGACGACGCGGCGGATGGTCTGGCGCAGCGGCGCGAGCAGCGCAAAGGCGCTGGCAGCGACCGGGCCGGAATACATGTAGCCGGCGTGCGGTACGATGATCGCCTTGGGCATCGGCGCCGCCTCGAGTGCGACCGCGGTGCTCAACATCTCGGCGAGCTGCGTGCGCAGCACGCGCTCGTCGCCTGGATAGAACTGACCGGCCACGGCCGGCGGACGGATCGAAGCAAGGGCCATTTAAGTGTCCCGGGAAGGAGATCGTCTGACACGCGAAGACACCCCATTATAGGCTCCAGATGCAGCCATGCAGGCGTGAGCCGGCGCGCCCGATCGGATGCGTGGGATCGCCCTGGGCTGCGCGCGAAAGAAGCGCGCGCGGATAGAATGCCGCCCATGCAGACCTTCCAGCCCCGCCACTTTGCCATCGTGCCCGCCGCCGGCAGCGGCTCGCGCATGGGCGCCGCGCGCCCCAAGCAGTATCTGCCGCTGCTCGGGCGGCCGCTGATCCACCATGCCCTGGCGGTGCTGTGCGCTGCGCCCGAGATCGACCAGGTGTTCGTCGTGCTGTCGGTGGACGATGCGGAATGGTCGCGTCACGACTGGTCGATGCTCGGCCCCAAACTGCGTCCGCTGTTCTGCGGTGGCGCGACGCGGGCAGACAGCGTGCTCGGCGGCCTGCGCGCGATCGCCGGCGAGGTGGCGCAGAGCGACTGGGTGCTGGTGCACGATGCCGCGCGCCCGTGCCTCGCGCCCTGGCATGTCGAGAAGCTGGTGCGCGAACTCGCCCATGAGGAGGTCGGCGGCCTGCTCGCGGTGCCGGTGGCCGACACGCTCAAGCGCGCGGACGAACGCCGCCACGTCCTCGAGACCGTGCCGCGCGACAGCCTGTGGCAGGCGCAGACGCCGCAGATGTTCCGTTACGTGATGCTGCGCCGCGCGCTCGAGCACGCCAAGGACGTCACCGACGAAGCGAGCGCAATCGAGGCCGCCGGCCTGCGTCCGCGCCTGGTGCAGGGCGATGCGACCAACCTCAAGGTCACCTATCCGCTCGATCTGCATCTGGCGGAGTGGATTCTTCAACATCGGCAGGGGCAGAACTGATGAACTTCCCGTTCCGTATCGGCCAGGGCTTCGACGTGCATGCGCTGGTTCCGGGGCGTGCGCTGATCGTGGGCGGCGTGCATATTTCCTTCGAGCACGGCCTGCTCGGTCATTCAGACGCCGACGTGCTGCTCCATGCCCTTACCGACGCGCTGCTCGGTGCGGCGGGGCTGGGCGACATCGGGCGGCTGTTCCCGGATACCGATCCGGCCCATGCCGGTGCCGACAGCCGCGTGCTGTTGCGCGAGGCCTTTGCCCGCGTGTGCGCGGCCGGCTGGCAGGTGGTGAACATCGACGCCACGGTGATCTGCAAAGCGCCGCGCGTGTTGCCCCATGCGCCGGCGATGATCCAGAATATTGCCGCCGACCTGGCGATGGATCCGGGCGCGATCAACATCAAGGGCAAGACCACCGAGAAGCTCGGCTTTACCGGGCGCGGCGAAGGCATTGCCGCGCAGGTGGTCGCGCTGCTCGCACGCGCGGCATGACCAAGCCCGCGCCGGCGGGGACGAAGCGGGCGCGGCTGCGCGTCTTCTTTGCGCTGTGGCCGGGCGCCGCCACGGCGGCTGCGCTGCATGCACGGGCGCGCGCCCTGCATGCGGAATGCGGCGGGCGGGTGATGCGGCGCGACACGATTCATCTGACGCTGGCCTTTCTGGGCGATGTGGCAGTACCGAGGCTGGCCGCGCTCGAGGCCGTGGCGCAGTCGGTGCGGGGCGAGCGCTTCGTCCTCGAGCTCGACCGGGTGGGGAGCTGGCGCGGCAACCGGATCCTGTGGTCGGGGTGTGCGCAGCCGCCTGCCGCGCTGGTTGCCTTTGCGGAGGCGCTTGCCGCGGGCTTGCGAGCTGAGGGCTTCGAGCTGGAGGCGCGGGCCTTCAATCCGCATGTGACGCTGGTGCGTAATGCCTTGCGTCCGCCGCATGGAACCGACACGGCGCCGTTGCGCTGGCCGGTGGCGAGCTTCGTGCTGGTGGCGTCGGAGCGTGATGCAGGCGGGGCGCACTACCGTGTGCTCGCGCGCTGGCCGCTGGGAGGTGGTGGGGGCGGTGAGGGCGCGGTGGCTGACGCCGCGCGCTGATGGGCCGAAAAGCGGCCTTCTGAAAATGGGCGCCCTGAAAAGGGCACGGGGCGCACAGCGCCCCGTTTTTTGTGGAGCTGCCTTCCGGCGCCCCGGTCTCGCGAGTGGAGACAATATGGTCAGACTGGTGTTGCCTTCAGCAGGTCGGGTGAATCCTGAGCGCCAAATCCAAACACGTCCTCCTTTGCGTCTGGCCGATTGGCCTTCTGCGAGTGATGGAACAGTTTTGAAGCATCTGCAGAAAACCCTCCTCCATCAGAGAAAGATCGTTGAACCCAGCCTTTCGCCGAGCTCGTTTTCGGGTGTCTTGGTGTAGTCCTTTTCAAAACGATCGGTGATCAGTTGTGCCGTCGGGCCGTCGATGACTGCGTTGAGCAGGCCCATGAAGGCGGGCGGTGCAACCAGAATGGCGCGCTTGAACGCATTGGTTGTACGACCGTGGTAAAGCGCCTGGGCGATTTCCTGTGCAAAGACTTTGGCTTCGTGCTGCTTGGGCAAGGTCTGCGGCTGCATCGATCCGCCACCTGATCCGGCCGCCCCCATGGCGCCCGAGCGGTCGGAGACGAGCTCGCCGTTCTTTTGCCTGCTTTCCGGGTGGATCAGTTCCTTCACCAGCGTCAGCCCCTTGTTGGGGCCGAGGTTTGCATAGAGCTTAGCCAGGCTGGCGTTGGCAACCAGAATCCAGGTAATGGCCATATGGCACCCTCCGTTGCGAGTTGAATCGTGGGGTCTGCCGGGGCTGACCCGATGCGTTCGAGCGACAGAAGCAGTTTGAGCTTAGGCCACTCCGGCATGGTCTGCCAATCTCGTTTGTTTCCATTGTGTGAAATCCAGTTGCGCAAAATGCAAACGCATCGCGCAAAGGCAGGCGGGGCATGGGTTGCCACGGCGCCCGCCCGCCAACACTTTTTTTCAGAAAACCCCCATCGCCAGCCCGGCGGCCAGGGCTTCGCCGAGTTCTTCGGCGCGCACGAGATCCGCGGGGGTTATTTCCTTGCGCACGATCAGCGCCTCGGACACCAACTTCCAGCCATAGCCGTTGGCGATGCGGCCGATTTCGCGCACGGCGCCGGTGCCGTCGTTGCCTGCGCTCACGAACACCGCGTAGGGCAGACCGGTAAGCTTGCCCTCGCAGGGGTAGTAGGTGCGGTCGAAGAAGTCCTTCAGCGCACCGGACATGTAGCCGAAGTTTTCGGGCGTACCCAGCAGCAGGCCGTGGCAGGCGAGCAGGTCTTCGGTGCCGGCGTCGAAGGCGCGCTTCATCACCGTATCGACCTCGGTGACCCGCTGCGCGCCCGTGAGCACCGCGTCGGCGAGCCGTCCGGTGTTGCCGCTCTGAGTGTGGAAGACGATCAGCAGGCGCTTGCGTTCGCTCATGGGGAACACTCCGCGAGGTGGGTTCAGCCGTGCCCTGCGGTCGGGGCGCCGGGCTGCCGGGCGCCAGGATCCAGGCCATAGAACAAGCATAGCTGGGCGTAGACCGCCGGGAAGCGTCGCTTGAGCACGAGCGGTGTTTCGAAGAAGGCCTCGGACACCACGGCGAAGAATTCCCCCGGATGCTCGGCGCCGTAGGGATCGATCTGCGTGTCCACGCCGCGATCGACTTCGGCGCAGAAGTCTTCGTAGGCATGCGCAAAGGCGTCGGCCCAGGCCTGGCGGGACATCCCCGGGCGCAGCCGCGGCAAGCCGTCGACGCCGCCGTTCTCCATGTCGAGCTTGTGCGCGAACTCGTGGATCACCACGTTCACGCCCGGCGGCCCGCCGTCGTTCCCGAACCAGGCGATCAGCACCGGCCCGCCTTCCCAGGCCTCGCCGAGCACCTCGTCGTCGTATTCGTGCAGCACCCCGGCCTCATCTACCGTGCGTCTCGGAACGAGGAAATCGCCTGGATACACGACCACCCCGACCCAGCCGTCGTAGGCCTGCAGCCCGATGTGGAGAACCGGCAGGCAGGCCTGCAAGGCGATCGCCAGCAGCATGTCGTCGTCCAGTTGCAGGCCCTGGGCACCGTGGAACTCCTTGCGGCGCAGGAACTCCAGCGCCATCTCGCGCAGCCGCACGCGATCCGCGGCGGGCAGGTGGTCGAGGAAGGGCAGGGCGTGCTCGACCACCTGCCACTGTGCGGCGGGCACCTCGGCGGTGGGCGGTGCAATGCCCAGGAGTCGGCGGACAAGACCAAGCATGGCGTGGGTGGGGCGTGTCGGGGAAAGGCAAAGGGAGCCCGCGGCGGACCCAGCGGGGTCGCGGGCGGAAGCGAACGATGATCGCACAGGACGCGACGGGCGGACGATTCGGAGCGCTGCACCAGGTGCGGCCGGCGTGACGGATGGCGCCCTCGGCGCGCTGCCCATTGTGGGATAATCCCGCCCATGGTTTCCGTCACTCATGCCATCGCTCAGGGCGACACCGCGCCCCCCATCGACATGCTCGCCGCCGGGCTCGATCAGCAGGAGCGTGCGCGTATCGAGCAGGCGCTCGACTGGATCGCCGACCTCTACGAAGGCAAGGTCCTCGGCACCGGCGAGCCGATGTGGACGCACGCGCTGGGGGCCGCGCTGATCGCCGCCTCGTTGCGACTCGACGCCGAAACCCGGCTCGCCGCGCTGCTCTTTGCCGCGTGGGAAGAGCTCGACGACCCCGGCGAAGAGATCGGCGCGCGCTTCGGCTCGGCGGTCGCCGGGCTGGTGCGCGGCCTGCACAAGCTCAACGGCCTGCGTGTGCTCACCCGCCTGGCCGCGACCACCTCGGCGCCCGAGATCCGCGCGCAGACCGAAGTGCTGCGCAAGATGCTGCTGGCGATGGTCGAGGACATTCGCGTCGTGCTGGTGCGGCTGGCCTCGCGCACGCAGACCCTGCGCTTCTACACCGACCTTCCGGGCGATGCCCGCGTCGACGTCGCGCGCGAGAGCCTCGACATCTACGCGCCGCTCGCCAACCGCCTCGGCGTGTGGCAGATCAAGTGGGAACTCGAGGACCTGTCGTTCCGCTTCATCGAGCCCGAGACCTACAAGCGCATCGCCAAGATGCTCGACGAGCGCCGGGTGGAGCGCGAGCAGTTCATCCACGACTCGATCGAGCGCCTGAAGAACGAGCTTGCCGCGATGGGCGTCCAGGCCGAGATCACCGGCCGCGCCAAGCACATCTACAGCATCTACAACAAGATGCGGAAGAAGCGGCTCGACTTCTCGCAGGTGTACGACATCCGCGCGCTGCGCGTGCTCGTGCCCGAGGTCAAGGACTGCTACACGGTGCTCGGCCTGGTGCACCAGATGTGGCAGCCGATCCCGCAGGAGTTCGACGACTACATCACCAAGCCCAAGGGCAACAATTACCAGTCGCTGCACACCGCGGTGCTGGCGGGCGATGGTCGCGCGCTCGAGGTGCAGATCCGCACCTTCGACATGCACAAGCACGCCGAGCTCGGCGTGGCGGCGCACTGGCGCTACAAGGAAGGGGCGAAGGACGGCGGCGACTACGACGAGAAGATCGCGCTGCTGCGCAACCTGCTGTCGTGGCGCGACGAGGTCACCGACTCGGCGCACTGGATGGAGCAGTTCAAGCGCGCCTCGCTCGACGACACGCTCTACGTGCTGACGCCACAGGGCAAGGTCGTGGACCTGCCGCGCGGGGCCACGCCGGTGGATTTTGCCTATCGGCTGCACACCGACGTCGGTCACCACTGCCGCGGCGCAAAGGTGGACGGACATCTGGTGCCGCTCAACACCCAGCTCGAGAGTGGGCAGACGGTCGAGATCGTCGCCGCGAAAGAGGGCGGCCCGTCGCGCGACTGGCTGGACGTGCGCCAGGGCTATGTGGCCACCTCGCGGGCGCGCACCAAAATCAAGCAATATTTCGCGCAGCTCGATGAAGAGGAACTGCTCAACCGCGGGCGCACGTTCGTCACCAAGGAGATGCAGCGCGATGGCCACGGTCAGGCCAACATCGACGGACTGGCCGAGCGCCTCGGCTTCAAGAACGCCGAAGCGCTGTACCTGGCCGCCGGTCGCGGCGAGGTCGGGCCGCGTGCGATGCAGATCGCGCTGCGCGAGGGCAATGCGCCCGAGCCGGCGGCCGAGGCGGAGCCGGAGTTCGTGGTCAGCCGCAGCCGCTCGGGCGACAACCAGGACAAGATCCTGATCGTCGGCGTGGGCAAGCTGATGACCTCGCTGTCGCGCTGCTGCAAGCCGGCGCCGCCGGATGCGATCGAAGGCTTCGTGACCCGGGGGCGCGGGATCTCGATCCACCGAGTCGATTGCGCCGACTTCCAGGACCTCGTACGCAAGTTCCCCGAGCGCGTGATCCCGGCGGAGTGGGGCGAGAAGGCGCACGACAAGCGCAGCGCGCTCTACCAGGTGGATATCAGCGTGCAGGCGGCCGACCGTCAGGGCTTGCTTCGCGACATCTCCGAAGTGCTGTCGCGCGAGAAGCTCAACGTGATCGCGGTGAATACCCTGACCAAGAAGGGCACGGCCTACATGCGCTTCACGATGGAGGTCAATGGCATCAAGCAGGTGCAGCGCGCGATCACGCTGATCAGGGAGGTCTCGGGGGTCATCGATGCCCAGCGCAAGTAAACAACGGCAAAGGCGCGGCGCCCACATCGGGCTACCGCGCCGCTGCCGTTCAGGTGCTTCAACTGCTCGCTGCGAGCTCCTTGAGCAGGATCAGTTGCGCCGCGCGCCGGATGCTGCGCGCGTGCTTGCGCCGATATTTGCCGTCGGGCTGCATGTCCCAGGCCTGGCAGTTGTCGCCGAGGTAGGGACGCAGGCCTTCCTTCATCACCCGGCGCTTGAGGCGCGGGTCGAGCACCGGGAAGGCGATCTCGATGCGGCGGAAGAAGTTGCGGTCCATCCAGTCCGCGCTCGACAGGTACATCTGGTCTTCGCCGTCGGCGTGGAAGTGGAAGATGCGGTGGTGCTCGAGGAAGCGGCCGACCACCGAGCGCACGCGGATGTTGTCGGACAGGCCGGGCACCCCGGGGCGCAGTGCGCAGGGGCCGCGCACGATTAGGTCGATCTCGACCCCGGCCTGCGAGGCTTCGTAAAGCGCTTCGATGATTTCCGGTTCGAGCAGCGCGTTCATCTTCGCGATCACGCGTGCGCGCCGGCCCTCGCGGGCGATCTCGGCCTCGCGGCGAATCGCCGCCACCACGTTCGGCTGTAGCGTGAACGGTGCCTGCCACAGGTGGCGCAGTTCGGTCGCCGTACCCAGCCCGGTGAGCTGCTTGAACACCGCGGCGACGTCCTCGCCGATCTCCTTGTTGCAGGTCAGCAGCCCGAAGTCGGTGTAGAAGCGCGTGGTGCGCGGGTGGTAGTTGCCGGTGCCCATGTGCACATAGCGGCGCAGGCCATCGTCCTCGCGGCGCACGATCATCAACAGCTTGGCGTGGGTCTTGTAGCCGAACACGCCATACACCACATGCGCACCGACTTCCTCGAGGCGGTTGGCGAGCGTGATGTTGGCCTCCTCGTCGAAGCGCGCCATCAGCTCGAGCACCACGGTGACTTCCTTGCCCTTCTGCGCGGCGCGCGCGAGGTGTTCCATCAGCACCGAGTCGGTGCCAGTGCGATACACCGTCATCTTGATCGCCAGCACCTGCGGGTCGTCCGCTGCGGCGCGCAGCATCTCGATCACCGGGCCGAAGCTCTGGAACGGGTGATGGAGCAGGATGTCGCCGGCGCGGATCGCAGTGAAGATCTGGCGCCGCTTGTCGAGCGCCTTGGGCAGGCCCGGCACGAAGGGGGCGTACTTGAGGTGAGGGCGTTCCACCCAGTCCGGCACCTGCATCAGCCGCACCAGATTGACGATGCCCGGCGTGCGATACAGGTCGTCGGGCGTCAGGTGGAAGTGCTGCAACAGGAAATTCGCCATCTCTTCCGAGCAGTTGTCCGCCACCTCCAGGCGCACCGCATCACCGAAGTGGCGTTGCTGGAGTTCGCCCTTGAGCGAGGCGCGCAGATCCTTGACCTCTTCCTCGTCGACGAACAGGTCCGAATTTCGCGTGACCCGGAACTGGTAGCAGCCGAGCACGTTCATGCCGGTGAACAGTTCGCCGACGTGCGCGTGCAGCACCGAGGACAGGAACACGAAGGCGTACTCCTGCTCGCACAGCTCGCGCGGCAGACGGATGACACGCGGCAGCGCGCGCGGCGCCTGCACGATCGCAGCGCCCGAATCGCGTCCGAAGGCATCGCGACCCTCGAGTTCGACGGCAAAGTTCAGGCTCTTGTTGAGCACGCGCGGGAAGGGGTGGGCAGGGTCGAGGCCGATCGGCGTCAGCACCGGCATGACTTCGCGCATGAAGTAATCGTGGATCCACACCCGCTGGGCCTCGGTCCACAGGCTGCGCCGCGGAAAGACCACGCCTTCCTGTTCGAGCGCAGGCAGGATGTCGTCGTTGAGCAGCGCGTATTGCTCCGAGATGATTTCATGCACCTCGTCACTGACGCGTTCGAGCAGATCGGGGGGGGCGATGCCGTCCTCGCCCGACTTGCGGCTGCCGATGCGGATCTGCTCCTTGATGCCGGAGACGCGAATCTCGAAGAACTCGTCGAGGTTGCTCGACACGATGCACAGGAAGCGCAGGCGTTCGAGCAGCGGAACGGTGGGGTCGGCGGCCTGGGCCAGCACGCGGCGCTGAAACTGCAGCAGGGTCAGTTCGCGGTTGAGGAAATGTTCGGGCGGGTAGGGCAGAAGGGGGCGAGCGGTATTCATGGACAGTCCTGGACGCGATGCGGCACGCGTGATTATGTGACACTTCCGTTGCGAGTTCATGACAACGGGGGCGTTGATCGCCATGGCTTTGGCCGGCGTCGGCGCGCGTTGTTGCCTGCGACGGTCGGCTGGGTGCCGATGATAGAATCCTCGGCTTCGGCGCTCAGCGCGTCAGTTTCCGAAACCATGATGCGAGATTTGATTGCAGCGATTGATTTGGGTTCGAACAGTTTCCGGCTGCAGGTCGGGCGCATCGTCAATGACCAGATCTATCCTCTGGACGGCTTGAAGGAGGCGGTGCGGCTCGCTGCGGGCCTGTCGCCCGACAAGAAGCTCGACCTGGCATCGCAACAGCGTGGGGTCGCCGCCTTGCAGCGCTTTCAGGAGCGGCTGCGCGACTTCCCCGTCGGGCGCGTGCGGGCGGTGGCCACCAACACCCTGCGCGTGGCCAAGAACGCGGAGGAATTCCTGATCCGCGCCGAAGCCGCACTCGGCATCCCGATCGAGGTGATCGCCGGACGCGAGGAGGCGCGCCTGATCTACGTCGGCGTCGCGCACACGCTGCCCGACCCGCACAAGCAGCAACTCGTGGTCGATATCGGCGGCGGCTCTACCGAGTTCATCGTCGGCAAGAGCTTCGAACCGCTGTTGCTGGAGTCGCGCTACATGGGCTGCGTCGGCTTCAGCCTGCGCTTCTTCCCGGAGGGCCGGATCGATAAGCGCGGCATGAAGGAAGCAGAGCTCGCCGCCCGTCGCGAGCTGCAGACGATTTCCGCCGCCTACCGCGAGGCGGGCTGGGAAGAGGCGGTCGGCTCGAGCGGTACGGCCAAGGCCTTGCTCGAGATCCTCGAGCAGAACGGGTTTTCGCGCGGCGGCATCACGCGCGATGGGCTGGAGCAATTCAAGGCGGCGCTCCTGCGCGCGGGCAGTGTGGACGCGGTCGATCTGGCCGGGCTCAAGGGCGACCGCCTGCCCGTGATCCTGGGCGGCTTCGCGATCATGAGTGCGGTGTTCAAGGAGTTCAACCTCGAGCACATGGTGTTCTCGGAAGGCGCGTTGCGGCTCGGTGTGCTCTACGACCTGCTCGGCCGCTACCACCATCACGACCTGCGCGATGCCACGGTGAGCGCCTTCATGCGGCGCTACAACGTGGACCTGCGCCAGGCGCAGCAGGTGGCCGATACCGCCTGTGCGCTGCTCGCCCAGCTCGAGCCCGAGATGGCCAGCCCCGAGCACATCGATCAGCGCTTCCTGCGCTGGGCGGCGATGCTGCACGAGATCGGCATTTCGGTGGCGCATTCCAGCTATCACAAGCACAGCGCCTACATCGTGGGCAATGCGGACATGCCGGGCTTTTCACGCATGGACCAGGCACGGCTCGCGCGGCTGGTGCTGGCGCACCGGGGCAAGCTCGAGCGCGTGGCCTCGATCGACCCGGGCAGCGTCGACTGGCTGTTGATCGCCTGCATCCGTCTTGCGGTGGTGATTCACCGCGCACGCGACGCACGCGGCCTGCCGCCGGTGACCCTGCAGCGCGAGGGTCGTGGCTTTACCGTGACCACCGCGCCGGGGTGGCTGCAGAAGTTGCCCCTGACTGCCGCTGCGCTTGAGGAGGAGCGGCGGCAATGGCAGGGGCTGGGGCGAGCGCTTTATATTCGTGCATTGAGTTTGCGCGCGCCGACAAGCTGATCTACCAATAAACGCCTGCACAGGGCGAAGATCCACGACGAGGAGACAATTCGAACATGAGCGAAAACAGACAGTCGCCCTACGCAACGGGGCTGGAGAAGAACGCGGCGAACTACGTGGCGCTGACACCGCTCACGTTCATCGAGCGCAGCGCCTACATTTATCCCGACCGCGTCGCCGTCATCCACGGCGCTCGGCGCTATACGTGGCGCGAGAGCTACACGCGGGCGCGCCGGCTGGCGTCCGCGCTCAAGCAGCTCGGCGTGCAGAAGGGCGACACCGTCGCCGCGATCCTCAACAACACGCCCGAGATGTTCGAGGCGCACTTCGGTGTGCCGGCCTGCGGCGCGGTGCTCAACACGATCAACACGCGCCTGGATGCCGAGGCGGTCGCCTTCATCCTGAATCATGCCGAGGCCAGGGTGCTGCTCACCGACCGCGAGTACGCGCGCATGGTGAAGACGGCCATTGCGCTGGCCGGCCGCCCCGACATGATCGTGATCGACATCGACGACCCTGAGTACACCGGCCCGGGTGAGCGTGTCGGCACGCAGGACTACGAGGCGCTGCTCGCCACCGGCAGCCCGGACTTCGTCTTCGAGCAGCCGGCCGACGAATGGGAGGCGATTTCGCTCAACTACACCTCGGGCACCACCGGTAATCCGAAAGGCGTGGTTTATCACCATCGCGGCGCCTACCTGAACGCGATGTCCAACATCGTGTCCTGGGGCATGCCGCCGCATTCGGTGTACCTGTGGACGCTGCCGATGTTCCACTGCAACGGCTGGTGCTTCGCGTGGACCATGGCGGCCAACGCCGGCATCAACGTCTGCCTGCGCCGTGTCGATCCGCGCCTGATCTTCGATGCCATTCGCGAGCATGGCGTCACCCACTACTGCGGCGCTCCGATCGTGCATTCGATGCTGGCCAACGCGCCCGAGGCGTGGCGCGAGGGCATCAACCACAAGGTCTCCGGGCTCGTCGCCGCGGCGCCGCCGCCGGCTGCGGTCATCGAGGGCATGGCCAGGATCGGCTTCGACGTCACCCATGTTTACGGCCTGACCGAGACCTACGGCCCGGCGGCAGTGTGCGCCAAGCACGACGAATGGCGCGACCTGCCGCTTGCAGAGCAGGTGGCCCTGAACGGTCGTCAGGGCGTGCGCTATCACGCCCAGGAAGGGATCACGGTGATGGATCCCAACACCATGGAGCCGGTGCCGTGGGATGGCGAGACCATGGGCGAGATCATGTTCCGCGGCAACCTGGTGATGAAGGGCTACCTGAAGAACCCGGACGCGACCGCCGAATCCTTCCGCGGTGGCTGGTACCACACCGGCGACCTCGCGGTGATGCAGCCGGACGGCTACGTCAAGATCAAGGACCGCTCCAAGGACGTCATCATCTCGGGCGGCGAGAACATCTCGTCGATCGAGGTCGAGGATGCGCTCTACAAGCATCCGGCGGTGATGGCCGCCGCGGTCGTGGCACTGCCGGACGAGAAGTGGGGTGAGGTGCCGTGCGCCTTCGTCGAACTGCGCGATGGCGCGGAGACCACGAGCGAGGCGATCGTGGCGCATTGTCGCGAGCATCTGGCCGGCTTCAAGGTGCCGAAGAAGATCATCTTCGGCGAACTGCCCAAGACCTCGACCGGCAAGATCCAGAAGTTCGTGCTTCGCGAGAAGGCGAAGTCGACCGCTTCGTTTGATTGAGTGACGTTGCACTGGGGGAGGGGATCCTCCCCCGGTGCAACGTGCCGGCTGGCGTCGATCGCCAATTGACGTTAACGTTAACTGCACCGGCAGGGCCGATCCCGAACGCCCGCCAGACACCGCGAGGAGACCGCCGCATGAGCACCACGACCACTACCGCCGTTACCCCTGAATCCATCCTGCTGCGCACCGACGAGGGCGGCGTGACCACGCTGACGCTGAACCGTCCGCAGCAGTTCAACTCCCTCTCCTTCGAGATGCTCGAGGCGCTGATCACCGCCGTCGACGAGATCGCGCGTGACGAAAGCGTGCGTGTGGTCGTGCTCGCAGGCGAGGGCAAGGCCTTCTGCGCCGGCCATGATCTCAAGGAGATGCGTGGCAACCACACGCTGGAGTTCCAGCAGCGCCTGTTCCGCTTGTGCGGCAAGTTCATGATGAAGCTCACAGAGCTCCCGCAACCGGTCATCGCACGCGTGCATAGCATCGCCACTGCGGCGGGCTGCCAGCTCGTGTCGATGTGCGACCTCGCGGTGGCGGCGGATACCGCGCGCTTCGCGGTGTCGGGCATCAACGTCGGCCTGTTCTGCGCCACGCCGGGGGTCGGCCTGTCGCGCAACATGGGGCGCAAGGAAGCCTTCGAGATGCTGGTGACGGGCGATTTCATCGATGCCCACGAGGCCCAGCGCCGCGGCCTGGTCAATCGCGTCGTGGCGCTCGAGCAACTCGATGCCGAGGTCGCACGCCTGGCCGCATCCATCGTCGCCAAGTCGCCGCTGGCGATCCGCATGGGCAAGCAGATGTTCTACAAGCAGCTCGAGATGGGCCTGGATGCCGCCTACCAGCTCGCCTCCGAGACCATGGCCTGCAACGCGATGTGCGAGGACGCCGCCGAAGGCATCGACGCCTTCATCGCCAAGCGCAAGCCGGAGTTCAAAGGGCGCTGACGATGGCGTTCCGCCGCCGCGGCGGGTTGCGATGCTGATCGACTCGCATGTTCATCTCGATGCGGCCGAGTTTGCAGCGGACCGCAACGAGGTGATCGACAATGCGCGCGCCGCGGGCGTGCGGGGCTTCGTCGTGCCGGCGGTGGATCGGCAGAGTTTCGACGCGGTTCTTGCGCTGGCTGCGGCGCGGCGGGATGTCTGCCCGGCGCTCGGCATTCACCCGATGTACGTCATGGGGGCGTGCGAGGACGACCTCGACGTGCTCGAGGCGCATCTTGCGCGCGGCGCGGCGCGGGCCGTGGGCGAGATTGGGCTAGACCATTTCGTCACCGATGTCGATCCGGTTCGGCAGCTCGACTTTTTTGTCGCACAACTCAAACTCGCGCGGCGGCACGACCTGCCGGTCATCCTGCACGTGCGCCGTGCGGTCGATCCGATCCTCAAGCAGTTACGTCGCATCGGCGTGCGCGGTGGCATCGCCCACGCCTTCAACGGCAGCCGGCAGCAGGCGCAGATGTTCATCGACCTCGGCTTTCGGCTCGGTTTCGGCGGGGCGATGAGCTTCGAGGGGTCGAGCCGGATTCGTGAGTTGGCGCGCACGCTCCCCTTGTCCGCGATCGTGCTCGAAACCGATGCGCCAGACATCCCGCCTGCCTGGGCACAGGGCGAGCGCAACGTCCCCGCCAACCTCGCGCGCTACGCTGCGCTGCTGGCCCAATTACGTGGGATCAGCATCGATGAAGTGGTGGAAACGACCGGGCGCAACGTGTGCGAGGTGCTGGGCGGCTGGCAACCAGGGTGACAATCAGGCCGCGTTCGCGTTGGGTTTCATCGACAGCGAGCGCGCGATCAGGTCGGCGATGTCGCGCTTGAGACGAGCGACATCGGTGTCGAATTTCTCGTAGATCATCAGCGAGACGCCGAAGACGTAGGCGTACAGGAGCATGCAGCGGCTCGACGCTTCCTCCATCGGCACGCCGCAGGCGAGGAAGAGGTCACGCGCGCAGCGCAGGCGCACGTCGTCCACTTCGGCGACGATCACACCCGCTTCCGGGTCGCGGCGGGCCCAGTCTCGCACCGCCAGTTCGATCAGCATGCCGCGCCGGTTACGACTGGTGCTGTACACGTCGATGACGTGGTAGATCTGCTCGAGCTCGCGGCCCGGCTGGGCGCGGGTCTGCTTGACGATGTCGCGTAGCCGGCCTTCCTTCCACTGGCTGAGTACCGCCAGCAATAAGTCACGGCGATCGGTGAAGTGCCAGTAAAAGCTGCCCTTGGTTACCTTGAGG
>QXGG01396290.1_pt1 | contig 18974 bp, 21 predicted proteins | sample 1982491 | NCBI WGS metagenome assembly QXGG01 (sample SAMN09924614, study PRJNA488089) | Wastewater metagenome, whole genome shotgun sequencing project. | isolation source: South African research farm wastewater | place: South Africa: Irene, Agricultural Research Council, Animal Production... | reverse complement strand
GCCCTCTAGTGATGTGGATGCTGGCGAGGTTGCCACAGCGGTTGCGAACACCGTGGTTGCAAACACCGTGGTTCCAACACATCAAAGCCCTGTTGCTTCCCACGAAGTTGCAGATTCGCCAATGGCTGCTGCGGCAACACCATCCGCACCTGCTCCAGTTGTCACTCCTGCCTTTGTGCCGGTTGAGCCTCCGCCTGCGCCTGTTTTGGTGGCCTCAAAGCCCGAGGCAACAGTGCCAGCGGTTTCTCAACATGAGGCAGCACCAGCCATCACTGAGACTGCACCTGAACCTGCACTTGCACCGACACCAGCTGAACAGCCTGTTGGTTCTGCTGCCGTTGTCTCAGTGGCTGTTCCTGCAGTTGTCACTGCTCAAACGCCTGCCATGGAACCCTCAGCTTTGTCTGCAGCAGTGTCTGCTGAATCGTCCAAGCCAATCATCCTGCCAGTTTCGGACAAGTCTGCCCTGCAACAGATGGTTCGCTCGGTTGGACTGCAGTGGGTGGAAACGGACCCTGCGCGTGCAGCAGCGTCCAACAGCAACATCCAGTTCAAGCCGATCAAGCTGGGGCGTGAGCCCAAGCCGGTGGTCCAGGTTTCCAGCTCACCGCTGGTGCAGGTGGAAACGAGGCGCTAACGCATCCTCGGCATCCAGCCCAACACAAAGGGCTGATCCATTGGATCAGCCCTTTTGTTTAACAGTGCTGCAAGCGTGGAATCGCCACATAGGCAATCAAGTGCCGAGCGCCACGGCCTCTACGGGTTGGTTGGTAAACAACGCAAGGAGGCGTGCAATTTCCTCGCGCAACTGGCGACGGTCCACCACCATGTCAATGGCGCCCTTTTGCAACAAGAACTCTGATCGCTGAAAGCCCTCGGGGAGCTTTTCCCTGACAGTTTGCTCAATCACGCGTGGGCCAGCAAAACCAATCAATGCCTTGGGCTCAGCGATCACCACATCACCCATGAAGGCAAAGCTGGCAGATACGCCACCCATGGTGGGATCAGTCAACACACTGATGAAGGGCTGCCTGACGCCAGCAAGACGAGTCAGCATGGCATTGGTTTTTGCCATCTGCATCAATGAAAACAGGCTCTCCTGCATGCGGGCTCCGCCAGAAGCCGCCACGCAGATGAAGGGCATGCGTTGATCAACGGCAGCCTGCACACCCCTGACAAATCGTTCGCCCACAACTGAACCCATCGATCCGCCCATGAACTCAAACTCAAAGCAGGCCACCACGCAGGGGACGCTGTGAATCGAACCGCTCACCACGATCAATGCGTCCGTTTCATCCGTCTGCTCAATCGCTTCCTTGAGGCGATCAGGATATTTGCGTGAGTCCTTGAACTTGAGAGGATCCATGGATCGGGTGTTGGCACCAATCTCCACCCTGCCCTCCACATCGAGCAAGGAGTTGATGCGGGCACGCGCGCCAATGCGCATGTGATGGTCACACTTGGGGCACACATGAAGATTGGTGGCGAGGTCATCGTTGTACAACACCGACTCGCAGGAGGGACACTTGACCCATAGGCCCTCGGGTACACGCTTTTCAGCGGCCTCGGACTTGGGAGCCTTGTTGATGCGGGGGGGAATGAGTTTGCCGAGCCAGCTCATGCTTGTGGCTGTCCTGAAGTCGTCGTTGAAAAGTAGGCTGAGTCTGACGTTTCACGTCCTGTATCCAGCGCCTCACGGATACCCCGAAGCCAGGATGCTCCGGCCTCAATGGCCGCTGCTGTCTGAGCCTCCTTGGGTAGCCCCTCGACAGCGTCTGTCATGGTCTGGATGAGCTTGCTGCCGATCACAACGGCATCTGCGACCTCACCGACTTGGCGCGCTGCATCCGCGTTGCTGATACCAAAACCCACGCCAACCGGGATCTTGACATGCTGCCTGATGGAGGAAAGCCTGTTGGCCACGTCACCCACGTCAAGGTGCCCAGCACCTGTGACGCCCTTGAGGGAGACATAGTAGACATAGCCACGCGCAACCTTGGCAACAGACTGAATCCTCGCCTGAGTCGATGTGGGTGCCAACAAGAAAATCGGGGCAATGTGATGCTCTCCCAACAAGGCGGCAAAGGAATCAATTTCCTCAGGGGGGTAATCCACAATCAGCAAGCCATCCACGCCTGCCGCCTGGGCTGCTGACGCAAACACATCCTGCCCCATGCTTTCCACCGGATTGGCATAGCCCATGAGAACGATTGGCGTGCGGGTGTCCTGCTGACGAAACTCACTGACCATCTGCAACACACTGCGCAAGCCAATGCCCTGGGCGATCGCATGCTCGGCGGCGCGCTGAATCACCGGACCATCCGCCATCGGGTCTGAAAAAGGAATGCCCAGCTCAATCACATCGGCTCCGGCCTTGACCAATGCATGCATCAAGGGAACCGTACTGTCAGGCAAGGGGTTGCCAGCAGCAATGTAGGGAATGAGGGCTGCGCGATTCTGCTCCGCCGCGATGGCAAAGGCCTGCGCGATACGGTCGGAATGTTGAACCATGTTTTGTCAAACCTTTAGATCACGATGCCGGCACGGGTGGCAACGGTGTTGATGTCCTTGTCGCCACGCCCAGACAGGTTCACGAGAATGATCTTGTCCTTGGACAGTGTGGGGGCAAGCTTGGTGATGTAGGCCAGGGAGTGGGAAGACTCCAGTGCAGGAATGATGCCCTCGATGCGGCAGCACTGATGAAAAGCCTCCAAGGCCTCGTCATCGGTCACGCTGACATACTCGGCACGCGACGTGTCCTTGAGCCAAGCGTGCTCGGGACCGACGCCTGGGTAGTCCAGTCCGGCGGAGACAGAGTGCGTCTCGATGACCTGACCGTCTTCGTTTTGAATCACGTAGGTTCGATTGCCATGCAACACCCCAACCTTGCCCGCCGTCAACGAGGCGGCATGCATGCCCGTCTCAACACCATGGCCAGCAGCCTCGACACCCACCAGACGGACATTTTCGAAGGGGATGTAGGGATGGAAGATGCCCATCGCATTGGATCCACCGCCCACGCAGGCCACCACATAATCAGGCTGACGACCGGCAAACTCAGGCATCTGCTGAATGGACTCCTGTCCGATCACTGACTGAAAGTTGCGAACAATCATCGGGTAAGGATGCGGACCTGCCACCGTGCCAATAATGTAAAACGTATCCTCGACGTTGGTCACCCAGTCACGCATGGCTTCGTTCAGCGCATCCTTGAGAGTCTTGGAGCCGGACTCGACCGGTACGACCTTGGCACCGAGCAGCTTCATGCGAAACACATTGGGCGACTGGCGCTTGACGTCCTCGCTGCCCATGTACACAACACATTCCATGCCGTATCGGGCGCAAACCGTGGCAGTGGCGACGCCGTGCTGCCCAGCACCGGTCTCGGCAATGATGCGGCGCTTGCCCATGCGCCGGGCCAGCAAGGCCTGCCCCAGGCTGTTGTTGATCTTGTGGGCACCCGTGTGGTTGAGATCCTCGCGCTTGAACCAGATCTGTGCGCCACCGAGCATCTCGGACCAGCGTCGCGCGTGATAAACCGGCGTGGGACGTCCCACAAAATGCTTGAGCTCGTAGTGAAACTCGGCCAGAAACTCGGGATCGTTGCGGTAACGCTCGTAAGAGAGCCTCAGCTCCTCGATGGCCTGCATCAGGGTTTCTGCAACGAACACGCCACCATACGGACCAAAATGCCCCTTGGCATCGGGAAAGTCGTAGGGTTTCAAGAGAAATCTCCGCAAGAGTCATCCGGGGATACCCAACACCCACGATAGGATGGATTGGGACAATCCAGATTGATCGTCTGATTTTAGCAGTCTGTGAAGCCAAATCGGCTCTAAACCGATCAACAGCGTGAAGAATCCCAACTGATTCAGCGACGAATCGCCGAAATGACACCCGCCACCTCGGCAAGCGACGACAGGGCTCGTTGCAGCTCGCTGCCATCGCGGATTTCCACGGTAAACACCATGTGAGCCAAGGATCCCTTGCTCTGCGTGTTCACCCCAACGACGTTCAGCCTGAGCTTGGCAAACACCTCGGACAAATCCCTCAGCAGGCCTGAGCGATCCTGAGCCCGAATCGACAGGTCAACCGGATAAAAGGTATCCCCGGTTTTGCCCCACGCCACGTCAATCACCCGCTCGGGTTGTTGTTGAGCAAGGACACCGAAGCTGGGGCAGTCTGCCCGGTGCACCGATACGCCACGGCCTCGGGTGACAAAGCCGGTGATCTCATCTGGCGGTGCAGGTCGGCAGCAGCGGGCAAGCTGAGTCATCAGTGATCCAACCCCCACCACCAGCACCCCACCCTTGGCGTTGCCCGCTGAACGGTCGGCACGGTTGCCCGAGGTGACGAGGCTCTGAAGGTCAGGCTCCTCTTGAGGTGCAGTGGGCTGAAACGCTGCATCTATCTGGCGGAGGCTAAATTCTTCTTTGGCCGCCGCGACATACAAGTCATCTGCCCGCGCAAAACCAAGCTGTTGCGCAAGCTGCTCCAGGTTAACCGCCGTTTTGCCCAGGCGCTGCAGCTCTTTTTCCACGAGAGCTTGGCCCTGGGTGATGCGCTGCTGCAGCTCGATTGCGTTGAACCAGGCACGTACCTTGGCGCGCGCGCGAGGGCTGGCTAAAAACCCCAGCTGTGGGTTTAGCCAATCTCGAGAGGGTCCTCCTGACTTGGTAGAGATGATTTCCACAGTTTGGCCGGTGTGCAGGCGCGTCTGCAGCGGCACCATGTTCCCATCCACGCGTGCGCCGCGGCATCGATGCCCCAGATCAGTGTGCAGGTGATAGGCAAAATCGATCGGAGTCGCACCTGCTGGCAGCTCGACCACCCGGGCTTGCGGCGAGAGCACATAAATCCGCTCCTCGGGAACCACCGCCTCCGTGGCAACGGCTCCCGCCTCGTTGTTCCAGGCCAGGAGCTGGCGCATCCAGGAGAGTTGACGGTCGTAACTGCTGGCGGCCGTGGTCTGGCCACCCTTGGGACCAGATTCCTTGTAGCGCCAGTGGGCGGCCATGCCATACTCGGCAAACTCATGCATGGCGCGGGTGCGGATCTGCACCTCAAAGGCCCTGCCATCATGATCGGCCACCACGGTATGGAGTGATCGATAACCGTTGGGCTTGGGCCGGGAAATGTAGTCGTCAAACTCCTCTGGCACGGGGGTCCACATCTCGTGAACCAGGCTGAGTGCGGTGTAGCAATCGCGCTCGTCCTCCACAATCACCCTCAAGGCGCGGACATCATAGAGGCGGGAAAAATCCACCCCCTTGTTGCGCATTTTGTTCCAGATGCTGTAGATGTGCTTGGGACGTCCCGACACCTCAGCCTGCACACCCATTTGTGACAGTGCTTGGCGCAGGGAATCTTTGGCCTGCTCAATGAACGATTCGCGCTCGACGCGCTTTTCTTCGAGCAGCTTGGCGATTTCCCGGTATTTGGCAGGATCCGTGAAGCGAAATGCCAGATCCTCCATTTCCCACTTGACCTGCCAGATCCCTAGGCGGTTTGCCAGCGGCGTGTATAGGTCCAGCGTCTCACGGGCAAAGGCAGGCTCACAATCTGTTTTGGAGGCCGCATGCCATCGAAGCGTCTGCAAGCGGGACGCCAGACGGATCAGGACGATACGCAAGTCTGCCGCCATAGCGAGTAGCATCTTGCGCAGCATTTCTTGCTGGTCTGAAATGTCTGCCTGGTCATTTCCATGCTGAACCGCACCGCGCGCAATCGACCCCAGCCTCAGCAAGGCGCGTGTCCCTTGCACCAGACGACCAACCTCAGGGCCAAACTGCTCGGTGATGGGATCGAGCCTGCTCTCATGAGAAGACTCCGGTCGCATGACCAATATGGCAGCCGCCCGTGTTGCCGCGTCTGTCTGCATGCCGGACAGAATGGCAGCAGTGGCAAGACCATGATCCAGCAATGGCTCGCCATACGGGGTCATTTGCGCAGGGATGTTCGAAGCAGACCACTGAAGGACCCGATCCATCAGCAACACACCCTCATCAGGCAAGCCGTGATGGAGTGCCTGGTTCACCGGTGCAACAGGTGTAGGGACTGGCGCTTCATGCATGACAACACTCTCGTGCCAGCCCGGCCGCAACCGGGCATGACACCATTGGAGGCGGTTAAACGGCTGCCGTCACCACAATTTCAACCTTGTAGTCTGGGTTGGCCAGACGGGCCTCAATGGTGGCGCGAGGTGGTGCATTGCCTTCGGCAACCCAGGCATCCCATGCCTTGTTCATGCCATCGAACTCTTTCATGTTGGCGACAAAAATTTGTGCCATCAGGATCCTGGTTTTGTCTGTTCCGGCCTCAGCCAGCAGCTTGTCAATCGTGGCCAGCACCTGAGCAGTCTGCCCGGTGATGTCCTGGGTCGTGTCATCCGGAACCTGTCCGGCGAGATAGGCGACGCCATTGCACACTGCCATGTCCGAGAGTCGCTTGCCGACGTTCACACGCTTGATACTGTTCATGAATTTCCTTCCATCATGCAGGGGGGAGTTGAAAAACCTGGCGCAAGTAAGCCAGGTAGGCTTTGTCGTCGCACATCGTTTTTTCCGGTGCGTCCGAAACTTTGGCAACGGGCTGGCCATTGCAGAGGACCATTTTCATGACGATCTGCAAAGGCTGAAAGCCAAGGTCGTTGGTCAGGTTGGTGCCGATGCCGAACGAGACATGACATCGACCGGCAAATCGCCTGGCCAGCTCAATGGCCAGCGGAAAAGTCAGCGCGTCAGAAAACACCAGGGTTTTGGTCCTCGGATCGACTCTGTTGGCACGGTAGTGAGCGATCATGCGCTCACCCCACTGAAATGGGTCGCCCGAATCATGACGCGCGCCGTCAAAGAGCTTGCAGAAATACATGTCAAAGTCGCGCAGGAAGGCTTCCAAGCCATATACATCTGACAGGGCGATGCCCAGGTCACCGCGGTACTCCTTGGCCCAGGTTTCGAATGCAAAGACTTGGGAGTCCCTGAGCCTGGGGCCAAGTGCCTGGCAAGCCTGCAAATACTCGTGCCCCATGGTGCCAAGCGGTGTCACGCCGTGCTTCATCGCAAAATAAACGTTGCTGGTGCCGACAAAGTGCTCGCGCATCTGGGCTTTGAGGGTCAGGAGAACCTCCTCATGCCATGCGTGCGAAAAGCGCCTGCGAGTGCCATAATCCGCCACCCTGAACTCGCTCAGGTCGGGCGCCTGCAACACCAGGTTCATTTTCTCCTGCAGTCGCCTGCGTCCCTCGTCCCAACTCGCCCCGGCGCAGGTGTGGCGAAAATACACCTCATTGACAATCGCCAGCACCGGGATTTCAAACAGAATGGTGTGCAGCCATGGCCCTTTGACTGTGATTTCCAGCTCACCGGCTGTGGCGGCCTTTGTCACCTGTATGCACTTTTCCGGCAAGTGAAACAAGCCCAGGAAGTCGACAAAATCACTCTTGATGAATCTCAAGCCACCGAGATAGGCAAGCTCCTCCTCCTTGAACCGAAGGGAACACAGGTGGTGAATTTCCTCACGAATCTCCTCCAGATAAGGGTGCAAGTCAATGCCGGGCGTGCGGCACTTGTAGCGATATTCCACCTGGGCAGCAGGAAAGTGATGCAGCACCACTTGCATCATGGAGAATTTGTAGAGGTCGGTATCGAGGAGGGATTGAATGATCATGGTCTGCTGCACTTTTCGGCAACCATAGCACAGCACCACAGGCATTGGGGTCATCCCTAACCCTTTGCCATGCATTGAGTAAAATGCGTATTCCTCATTTTTTTATGGTTTGGTGTCGCCATGACTCATGTCGTGACTGAAAACTGCATCAAGTGCAAGTTCACGGATTGTGTGGACGTTTGCCCGGTGGACTGTTTTCGCGAGGGTCCCAATTTTCTGGTGATCGATCCTGACGAGTGCATTGATTGTGCAGTCTGCATTCCCGAGTGTCCGGCCAATGCGATTTTTGCCGAAGAAGACGTGCCAGCGGACCAGGTGAAGTTTATTGCGCTCAACGCAGAGCTTACCCCTGTCTTTTCCAGCATCAGCCGGTCCAAAAAACCCTTGGATGACGCAGATGACTGGAACGGCAAGCCCAACAAGCTGCAGCACCTGGAGCGCTGAGCGCCTAAGATCGCCATGAGTGTGACCCCATCGGCTCCAAGCGTGCCCGCGACTGAGACCAAGCTCAAATACACGCCGCAAACAGTATTGGACAAGACTGTCTGGGTCAAGGACAAGCTGTTTTCGGTCAGGATCTCGCGCCACCCCGCATTTCAGTTCATGCCGGGACAGTTCGCGAGGCTCGGCTTGTGCATTGGCGCCACCGATGATGGTGTCCCCTCCGAGTGGCGGGCTTACTCCATGGTGTCCACACCAGATGAGTCGGTGCTCGAGTTTTTCTCCGTTGTGGTTCCTGAGGGCAAGTTCAGTCCGGCCATGGCCAGGCTTGAACCAGGAGACACCATCTATGTCGACAACACACCTTTTGGCTTTTTGACACTGGATCGTTTCCCAGACGGACAAGACCTCTGGCTCATCAGCACGGGCACAGGCCTCTCTGCTTATCTGTCCATGCTCAGACTGGCATCCACCTGGTGCCAGTTCCGTCGCGTGGTGGTGGTGCATGGCGTGCGACAGACCAATGAGCTCGCCTATCAAGAGGAGTTGCTGGGACCGATCCGGCAGCTCGCTAAGCAGAATGGCTCGCAGCTGATCTATCTACCCGTGCCCTCGCGCGAGCCCTTGAGCGGTGAGGTGCTGAACCATCTGCCCCGGCCAGACCTGAATGCCCCTGCTCGGGTGACATCACTGCTGCAATCGGGCGAACTGGAAAAACGTGCCGGCGTTGACTTGGATCCGGCTGTTTCCCGGATCATGCTATGCGGCAACCCGGAGATGGTGGCAGATATGCGTGCCTTGTTGGGCGAGCGTCAGTTTGCGCCCGGCAGGCGAGGCGTGCCGGGCAACCTGGCTGTTGAGAACTACTGGTAATCCACCCGGGATGCCCAGCTCACAGACCGCTCCATTGGCAGAACACGTCAACGCGCTTCTGCCACAAACGCAGTGCACCAAGTGTGGCTACCAGGGCTGCTTGCCATACGCGCAGGCGATCGCTCAGAATGGGGCGCCTATCAATCGCTGCCCGCCCGGAGGCGATGCAGGCATTCAGGCACTGGCCAGCCTGCTTGATCTCCCGGTTCTGCCTCTGGACCTGAGCTGTGGAACACATCAGCCTCTGCGAGTCGCCGTCATCGATGAGCAGCACTGCATTGGCTGCACACTTTGCATACAGGCTTGTCCGGTCGATGCCATCGTGGGGGCATCCAAGCAGATGCACACCGTGATCGCCGACTGGTGCACCGGTTGTGATCTGTGCATCCCGCCCTGCCCGGTGGACTGCATCGAGATGGTTCAAGTCCAACCTGCCCGTGAGTGGACAAAAGAAGACGCCGGTCTTGCGAGACAACGTTACGAGTCTAGACAGCAACGATTGGCACAACACCAGGACGACACTGCACCATCAAGCGCCAGCCAATTGGACAGCGGACACAAAATGAGCGTGATCGAGCAGGCCCTGGCCCGCGCACGCGCCAGGCGCCAATCCCCATGAACCGAGACAAACGCACCGAAATATTCAGCCGCCTGCAGGCAGCCAACCCCCACCCCACGACGGAGCTGGAGTATGCCAACGCTTTTCAGCTGTTGATCGCCGTGCTGCTCTCTGCACAGGCAACAGACAAGTCCGTCAATCAGGCCACCCGCAAGCTGTTTGCCGATCATCCGACCGCACAAGACATGCTGGCGCTTGGCGAAGCGAAGCTTGCCGAATACATTCGCACCATTGGTCTATACAAAACCAAAGCGAAAAATGTGGTGGCGACCTGCAACATTCTAGTGAACCAGTACAAGGGCGAGATTCCGCAAACACGCGAGGCACTGGAGGCCCTTCCCGGCGTTGGCCGCAAAACGGCCAACGTGGTGCTCAACACTGCCTTTGGACAACCCACGATCGCGGTGGACACGCATATTTTCCGAGTATCAAACCGCACGCGGATCGCACCCGGCAAGGATGTGCTTCAGGTTGAAAAAGCGCTCGAAAAATTCATCCCTGAGCCGTTCAAGCTCAACGCTCATCACTGGCTTATCTTGCACGGGCGCTATGTCTGTGTGGCACGCAAGCCCAAATGTCCTCAGTGCGGGATTGCGGACTTGTGCGAATACAAGCCCAAAACCAAGCTGTGAAACCCAAGCGCTTGAATCCAGTCGCTTGACCCCAGGTACCCGAATTCAAGCAATCGAATCCAAGCGCTGAAATGCCACCCACCCAGACTTGAGGGACACGACCAGATGAATACCCTGTTTGTCTATTACAAGCTCCATACCGACCAGCACGACTCGGCCCTCACACGCCTGCAATCGATGGCTCGTGAGCTGATGCATCGTATACCTGAGCTTCAGGTTGACCTGATGCAACGTCCAGAGATCTCAACAGAAGGTATCGAAACTTGGATGGAGGTGTATCGACACCCAGCGGGTATCAGCGCAGAGGTAATGAAGATGATTGATGATGCTGCGCTAAATGCAGGGCTGCCACAGCCCCGCCGGACTGAAGTGTTTGTTACGCTGAAATGATCGCGCTTTCAATCATCGTGGGCGTGCCCCAACCCAAGATAACTCTCCACCACCCGTGGGTCTCTTGCCAGCTCGACAGACCGCCCGGAAAGGATGACCGAGCCCGTTTCCAGCACATATGCATCATCTGATACCTGCAATGCCGCACGCGCATTTTGCTCGACAAGCAGGATCGACACGCCTGTCTCGCGCAAGCGCACAATCACCTGCAAAATCTCGCGCACAATCCGGGGGGCCAGTCCCAGGCTGGGCTCGTCCAGCATCAGCAGGCTGGGCTTGGCCATCAAGGCACGCCCGATCGCCAGCATCTGCCGCTCCCCCCCCGACAGGGTACCGGCTTGTTGTCGCTCGCGCTCTCGCAGCCTGGGAAAGATCTGGTACACCTCATCCAGGGTAGCCTGCCATCCAGGCTCGCCCGCGCGATAGCGGCGAAACCCGCCCAGCATCAGGTTGTCCTTGACTGTCATGCTCGCAAACAGCTCGCGCTTTTCCGGAACCAGGCACATGCCAGCAGACACACGACGCTCAACCGTCCACCCAGATGCGTCCTGCCCATTCAACGCCACCAGCCCACTCGACGATCCACCTGCTGGCAGTGCTCCCATGATGGCATTGAGCAGGGTGGACTTGCCTGCTCCATTGGCACCAATCACCGTCACGATTTGCCCACGGTGCACGACCAGATCCGTCGGCATGAGTGCATCCACCCTACCATAGCGCGCGGTCAGCCTGGCGACATGCAGGACAGGGGGATCCGCCTGGCTCCCATGATCCAGCGTCATGGTGCCTCCTTTGACATGGGCGCATCCTCGTCTTCGATCCCACCTAAGTACGCATCCAGCACGGCTGGGTTCTGTTGAACCTCTGCGGGAAGACCCTCAGCAATCTTGGTGCCAAAATCCATCACCACCAGGTGATCGGTGAGGCGCATCACAAAGTCCATGTCGTGCTCAACCAGCAGGATGCTCATGCCCTCCTGGCGCAGCTGTGACAGTACGCGCGCGAGGGTTTGTTTTTCCTGATAGCGCAAGCCAGCGGCAGGCTCGTCCAACAGCAACAGAATCGGGTCAGCTGCCAGCGCCCTCGCGATTTCAAGAATGCGTTGCTGTCCGAGCGCGAGATTGCCAGCCATCTCATCGCCGTGCGAGGCCAGGCCGACTCGATCCAGCTGGCGGAGGGCCTCATCAAAAATACGTCGCTCCTCATGGCGATCCAGGTGCAGCGCTCCCCGCAACACCCCTGCCCCAGATCGGAGATGCGCGCCAAGCGCGACATTTTCCAGCACCGTCATGTTGGCGAGCAGCTGAACATGCTGAAAGGTCCGCTCCAGGCCCACGCGCGAGATATCTCTCGGCCTTTTCCCATCAATACGCTGGTTCAAAAAGCGTACCGATCCAGCCGTTGCAGGCAATACGCCAGAGACCAAATTGAAGACCGTGCTTTTGCCAGCGCCGTTGGGACCAATCAAGCCAACGATTTGACCAGCGGAAACCGTGAAGCTGATGTCATTGACTGCCACCAGGCCGCCAAACTCCTTGCGCAGCGCATTGACCTCCAGGACCTGAGTGCCAGGGGACGGACGCTGTCGAACAGCAAGCCCCTCGGTGTAGGTTGCTGATGGTTCATGGCCTGATGGTGTCTCATGACAATTTGATTCAGGCTGACCATCAAGGATTCTCGCGCCTGCGCCACCGTGAGTGGTGCTTATCTGCCGCGACACGGGTCGCGGGCCACGCGTCCACCACGCCGACAGAATCGGCCACAAGCCATCCCGCGCGAACTGCAACACCAGAATCATCAATACGCCAAACGTGATGAGCTCCAGATTGACCGTGGTGTCGAACAGCCTTGGGATGACATTCTGGATCTGGTCTCTGAGCAGGATCACCAGCGTCGCCCCCAGCAACGCCCCCCAGACGTGGGCAGCGCCACCCACCACGGCCATGAACAGGTATTCGATGCCATAGCTCAAGCCAAACGGATGAGGACTGACCGCGCGCTGCATATGGGCAAACAAAAATCCGGAGACACTCGCAAGCAAGGCCGCATACAGGAAAATCACCATCTTGTAGTGCGCCGTATCAATGCCAAATGACTCAGCCATCTGGCTGCCGGACTTCAACGCACGGATGGCACGGCCTGGCCTGGAATCCAGCAGATTGCTCGTCACCCACACGGCCAGCAACACCACGATCCAGATAAGGAAATACATGTGCCGGCCTGGCGCAAAAGAGATGCCTGCGAACTGCAGGGCCTGAATGCCAGGAATTCCATCGTGCTTGCCCAGCCAATCCATGTTGCCGAACAGGAAATACAAAGACAAGCCCCAGGCGATGGTGCCAAGCGGCAGATAATGGCCCGATAGCCTCAGGGTGATCAGTCCGATCAGAAATGCAGTGGCCAGCGTCAGCGCCAGGCCAAGCAACAATCCCCATGCCGGCGAAGCGCCGTACCTTGTTGTCAGCACAGCGGTCGCGTAGGCGCCGATACCCACAAATGCAGCCTGGCCAAACGAGTTCAACCCGCCAACCCCTGTCAACACCACCAACCCCAACGCGACCAATGAGGCCAGGCCGATGAGGTTCATCTGGGTGATCCAGAACTCAGGCGTCATGGGCCACAGCGGCAAGGCGATGAGAAACAGGACAAACAGTGCGAGGGGCCATCTTTGCTTCATCGCATCACTCCTCATCACCATCATGTCTTGACGTCAGAGAACGCCAGAGGAGGACCGGAATGATCAGCGTGAACACCATCACCTCCTTGAAGGCGCTGGCCCAAAACGAGGAGAACGACTCCAGATTGCCCACCAGCAAGGCTCCTATTGCCGTCAGGGGATAACTGGACAAGCCACCGATGATCGCAGCCACAAAACCTTTGAGCCCAATCAGAAATCCACTGTCGTAGTAAAGCGTGGTGAACGGTGCGATCAGGATGCCCGACAAGGTGCCGATCAGTGCGGCCAGCGTCAGCGTCGTGGTGCCAGCGGCCTCCGTGCTGATGCCCACCAGCCTGGCACCACGACGATTGACAGCAGTGGCGCGCAAGGCTTTGCCATAGAGCGTGCGGTCAAACAACAGCCAGAGGGCCAAGATCATGACGCTGCTGGCAGCCAACACCAAGACACCTTGTGCCGGCCACTGCCAGTCACCCAGACGGATGGAGCCAGACACAAACTCTGGCGTGCGCCATCCCTCCGCCCCAAAAAAGGCCAATGCCAACCCCATCAGGGCAAAGTGCAAGGCCACCGAAACGATCAGCAGCACCAGCACAGAGGCGTCGGCCAAGGGGCGATAGACAATGCGATAAAGCATCGGGCCCATGGGGACAACCAATACCACTGTCAGCAGGATATCCAGCCAAAGCGACAGCTTGGCTGCGGCCATTCCAGGCAACCACCACAGCAGCACGCCAGGATAGACGAGACAAGTCAGTGCGATTTGGGGCAAGGCAGAATATTGCCGTTGGCGACAGCAACGGATCGATTCGACCAAAAAGGTCACCAACCCCAACAAGGCCAGCAACCAGACCGTGCCGGGGGTTTTGTCATTGGTCAGCATGGCGAGCGTGAGTGCACCAAAGGCGACAAACTCTCCTTGTGGAATGAAGACAATGCGGGTGACCGTAAAGACCAGTACCAGTGCCAACCCTAGCAGCGCATAGATGGCACCATTGACAATGCCATCCTGAAACAGAATGAGGGCAATGCTCCAGTCCATGAAGTCAGGCCTCGATGTGGCGAGCGACCTGATAGGCGACCGTGGCTGCAATCAACGACTTGACCATATCCCCCGGCACAAAGACCAGCACAGCCAGCGCCGCCTTGGTCATACCCATGCCAGTGACGGATGCCAACCAGGGAATGCCAAAGGCATACACCAAGACCACCCCGCCCAGCAGGCAAGCCAGAAAATTGAGCGTGATCTGCCGGCCAGGTGCCTCACGGCCAAAACGGATGCGTCTCGATAGCCAACCCGTCAACATGGCCCCCGGAATCATCCCCAGCAAAAAGCCCCCCGTTGGACCCATCAGCACGGACAGCCCAGCCCGGCCACCAGGCAATACCGGCAGACCCACCATCGCCATCGCAACGTACAGCAGAACCGCCAGCCCAGCCCGGCCAGGTCCGAGAACCAAGCCAGCCAGCATGACACCCAGTGTCTGCAGCGTGACCGGGACGGGAACAAGCGGCACCGGGATAGGGGGGACGAGCGCCAGCACCACGATCAGCGCGGTCAACAGCGAAACCATCACCAGATCTCTGGTTTTCATCGGGGCAGTTTTGTTCAGCATCAATCACTCATCCACTCTGGCATCGATCGCCTCAGCCATGTCGTCTGCCCGCTTGAGCGTGCGGACCAGCATGGGAACAATCAGGGCAACAGGGTGAGATTCTAGCCCGCGTGCCGCCTGTGCTTCGCGGATCTGGTTCCACTGGGTGTAGAGTTCAGGCACCATCCGCATGGTCATGCCAAACGCCAAGGAGACACGCTCCGCCCTCAACAGTCCCAAGCGCTCGAGGGGACGCAACAAGGTCGTGACCACATCCATCATGGCAGCAATAGGCGTGGTGAGCGTCACCAACAGTCCCAGCAGCACCAATGCGGCCAGCCTGAGCATCGCCGCGGCTGCGGCATGCCACCCATCCGCCCAAGCGACATAAAGACCGATCACGACCAAAAACCATGCCAGGGGCCTCATGCGCCGCCACACACTGTGCATGGAGACATGTGACATCCAGAACAACATCCACACCACCGCGAGTGCCAGCAAGAGCCAGGCAGGATGGGTGACCCACATCAACCCCCACCCAGCCAGCACCAGCACCAGGAGCTTCAGTCCTGCCGGCAGGCGGTGAATCCAGGTCTCACCCTCGACATAGAGACCTTGCATCATCCGCAGTGGCTCCGATACCAATCCAGTGCGGCGACAGGCTCGTCGTCCAACATCAGGCGTCCGCCATCCATCACCAGGACACGATCCATGGTTTTCATCAGTTCCAGGTCATGACTGACCATGATGAGCGGCTGCTCAAGGGTGGCGAGCGTGTGGACGAGCCGGTTGCGATTTTTCAAGTCCAGCTGCGTGGTCGGCTCATCCAGCACCAGCATTGCTGGCTGGGTCGCGAGGACAGCAGCCAAGGCGACCAGCTGCTTTTCCCCTCCAGAAAGGGAATAAGCGCTGCGAGACGCCAGTTCGGGGATACCGAGCAAATGGAGTGCCCGCATCGCCGCGTGCTTGCGCGCCTGGACATCGGGCAGGCGTTTTTTCAAGCCAAACTCGATGTCCTCCAGGACCTGAGGCAAGACAATCTGGTTTTCCGGATGCTGAAAAACAAACCCGACCTGGCGGCGAACGGCTTTCACATGGGTTTGGGTATCCAAGCCATTGACCCTGACGACGCCACTAGATGGGCTCAGCAGCCCATTGATCATGCGGGCAAGCGAACTTTTGCCCGAGCCATTGGGTCCGACAATGCCGATTCTTCGCTCGGAGAGGCGAAATGTGAGATCTGACAGCACAGGCCGACCATCACGCCTAAACGAGACGCTTTGAAACTCGATTAACATGATGCCCGATTATGCCCGAGAACCTTTTTCAACATTTTCGCTCCAACACTCATCATGCAAAAAATCGATAAAACTGATGCCCAGTGGCGGGAACAGCTTTCGCCTGAGGAATATGCCGTTGCCAGGATGAAGGGGACCGAGCGCGCTTTTACCGGCCGGTACTGGAACCACAACGAATACGGCATCTATCGTTGCATCGGTTGCGGCACCGCCCTATTTGCTTCCGACACCAAGTTTGATGCAGGATGTGGCTGGCCAAGCTATTTCCAGCCCATTGAGGCAGACCGAATCCGGGAGGAGCGCGACATCAGCCATGGCATGATTCGCACCGAAGTGCTCTGCAACGTCTGCGATTCCCATCTGGGCCATGTGTTCCCGGATGGCCCTCCCCCTACTGGCCTGCGCTACTGCATCAACTCACTCTCACTGAAATTTGAGCCGGTCGAGTCATGAAAAAGTTTCTATTCGACCTGTTTCCTCTCATCTTGTTTTTTGCTGCCTACAAGTTCTATGGCCTCTACGTTGCCACGGCAGTGGCCATGGTGGCTTCGGTTGGCCAGATCCTCTGGATCAAGCTGCGGGGCAATCCGATTGAGGGCACACACTGGATCAACCTGGTGGTGATCGTCGTGTTTGGTGGGGCCACACTGTGGTTGCAAAACGAGGCCTTTATCAAGTGGAAACCCACGGTACTCTACTGGCTGTTTGGTGCCGTGCTGCTGTTCAGCCAGCTGGTGCTGAAACGCAACCTGATGCAAAAACTATTGGGTGAAAAAATCAAGATGCCCGATATCGCCTGGTCGCGCCTGAACGTCAGCTGGGCCAGCTTTTTCATCATGGCTGGCGCCTTGAACCTGTTTGTGGCCTTTTCCGGGTTGTTCTCCGAGTCCATGTGGGTCAACTTCAAGGTGTTTGGGCTGATGGGCTTGCTCATCCTGTTTGTCATCGGCCAGTCGATCTGGCTGGGCAAGCACATCGAACACGATCAAAAGGAGTCCTGATCCATGGCCAACCCACATCTGGTGATGGTTCAGGAACGCCTGCAGGCGCTCAATCCAGACTCACTGAAGATTGAGGACGAATCACATCTTCACGCCGGACATGCAGGCAACAAGGGCGGCGCGAGCCACCTGCGTGCCTGGGTTGTCGCCCCCGCTTTTGAAAACCTGTCGACGATCGCGCAACATCGGCTGGTGTATGATCTTTTGCGCGATTTAATCCCTTTTCCGATTCATGCACTTGCACTGCATACTCGGGCTCCCTCCAAAGGAAATCCATGAAACGTATCGTCATGCTGGCGGCCGCCTTGGCTGTGTCTGCACCCATCTACGCGCAAAACGCGGCCACCGTCAATGGCAAAGCCATCACCCAGCAAAGCCTGGATCAGTTCGTCAAGCTGCTGGTTGGCCAGGGTGCGCCGGATACCCCTGCGCTTCGTGAGCAGGTCAAGCAGGAAATGATCAACCGTGAAGTGATGGTTCAGGCCGCTGAAAAGGCTGGCATCGCCAAAGAGGCGGATGTCAAGACTGAACTCGAGCTGGCTCGCCAGGGTATCCTGGTGCGCGCCCTGATGGCCGACTACCTCAAGAAGAACCCCATCACCGAGCAGGCTGTCCAGGCTGAGTACGACAAACTCAAAAAAGAACAGGCCAATGTGTTTGAGTACCAGGTCCGCCATATCCTGGTCGAGGATGAAAAGCTCGCCAATGACCTTCAGTCTCAGCTGAAGGACAAAAAGGCCAAGTTTGAGGATCTCGCCAAGAAACACTCCAAGGACCCTGGCAGTGGTGAAAAAGGTGGTGACCTGGGTTGGGCACCAGCATCGAACTATGTCGAGCCCTTTGCCAAGGCAGTCACTGCCACCAAAAAGGGTCAGCTCGCCGACAAACCCGTACAGAGCCAGTTTGGCTGGCATGTGATCGAGGTGGTGGATACCCGCCCAGTCGAGTTCCCACCTCTTGACCAGGTCAAGCCCCAGCTCGAGGACATGATGCGCCAGCAAGCACTGTCCAACTTCCAGCAAAAGCTGCGCAGCGAAGCCAAAATTCAGTAAACGTATGTATCTGCAGGGCAGAGAACCTGCGTGACACAACGATCAAGGGCCACTCACACGAGTGGCCCTTTTTTGTTTTCAGCACTCAAATGCCTGAATGTGATTGCAGACAAGGGTCTGGAGGCAATTTTTTCATCTGCGGATAGCGTTGCTGACCTACATTCCAAGCATTTCCCGCAGTGCCTGCTCGTTGATCACCGTTACGCCGATCTCTTGTGCCTTGGCGAGCTTGCTGCCAGCATCCTCACCCGCAACCACGTACGAGGTTTTGCGTGAAACTGAACCGCTGACCTTGCCACCCGCAGCCATGATATGACTGGCGGCCTCCTCACGGCTCCAGTTGGGCAGCGTGCCCGTCAAGACAAAGGTCTTACCTGCCAAGTCTCCGGCCTGCTCACGGGCTTGCTCAAGAGGGTTGAGGCCTTGAGCTTGCAAGGCACGCACGATCTCCTGATTGTGCGGCTCAGCAAAAAACCGGGCGATGGACCCTGCGACCACGGGGCCAACATCGGGCACGCTCAACAGCGCTGACTCTTCGGCCTGCATCAGTGCATCCATCGAGCCAAAATGCCTTGCCAGATCTCTGGCGGTGGACTCACCCACGTGTCGGATGCCCAGAGAAAAAATCAACCGGGGCAAGGTCGTTTGACGTGACTGATGGATCGCTGCAATGAGATTTTCCGCAGATTTGCGTCCCATGCGGTCAAACTCGGCAACCTCGTCCACGT